>ERZ724516.1433-NODE-1433-length-13980-cov-7.311885_pt1 | contig 13980 bp, 14 predicted proteins | sample MGYA00376049_ERZ724516 | MGnify/ENA primary metagenome ERZ724516 (study PRJEB28724, sample SAMN07190886) | activated sludge metagenome | isolation source: activated sludge of sewage treatment plant in Hong Hong | place: USA: Christiansburg, Virginia | collected... | reverse complement strand
TCTCGCTCTCACGCTGACACTGATGGTGTGGCGCTGGCAAACGGTGGCTGTATCAACGGTGCGAGCCGCTGCACCGTCATCTCCACAAAAGCCGTCACCGCACGCGGCACATGGCGGCGGCTGGGGTAGACCACATACATATTGCCCGCGCTGCTGGCGATGCCGGGCAACACCTCCACCAGTTCGCCGGAACGCAAGCTGGGCAGTAGCGAGCTGATGGGCAACAGGCAAATGCCCAGTCCGCCAATGGCAGCCTTCTGTTGCGCCGGACCGGTGTTGGCGCTGAAGCGCCCGGTCACTGTTATTTGTGTGGCGCCTTGCGGCCCGGTCAGCCGCCACGTCGTGGGACCAGCTTGGCCAACGGCGCGGATGCAGTCGTGTGCGGCCAGGTCTTCCACACGGTGCGGTGTGCCGCGCGCCGCCAGATAGGCCGGGCTGGCGGCCAGAGCCAGGTAACTGCTGGCCACCTTGCGGGCGATCAGGCTGGAGTCCGGCAGTTCGGGGCTGCCACGAAATGCCACGTCAATGCCCTCACCAATGAAATCGGCCATGGCATCGGCCAGCACAAACTCCAGTTGCACGCCGGGGTACTGGTCCAAAAACTCGGCGATCCATTCCATCTGGAAAAACTCAAAGAACCCGGCCGACGCCGCCACACGAATGTTGCCCTTGGGCGTCTGGTTATCTCCGGCCAACTGGCTGGCGGCGTTCCGCAGCGCGTCAATCTGCGTGGCGCACTGGTCAAACAGCGTACGCCCCGCGTCCGTCAGCGTCAGCTTGCGCGTGGTGCGCTGCAGCAGGCGGGCTTGCAGCGCGTCTTCCAGTTGCGCCACTTGGCGGCTCAGCGTGGTGGGCGGCATGGACAGCCTGCGCGCTGCTTCGGCAAAGCTGCCCGCTTGCACCACCTGCACAAAGAGAGACATTTGGTTCAGGTCCAGCATGGCATTCCTTACAAAAACGGCATAGTGAATGTCGATTGTGGCACCTACTCAAGTAATGCCTTCGACCTTACGCTAACAGCACCATGCATTTACCCACACCCCTCCGCCGTGAATCCGCACCACGGTCGGTGGTCCAACACACCCGCGGCAGCTCGCACGGCCCCATCACCCGGCTGGTCAGCCCGTCGGACCTGGGGCAGGTGCTCAAGCCGTTTATCTTTCTGGACCGTTTTGAGGTGCCCGCAGGCGGCCAGCCGCCGCAGTTCGGCATGCATCCGCACTCCGGCATTGCCACGCTGACTTACCTGATCCACGGGCAGGCCGACTATGAAGACACCACGGGCGAACACGGCGCGCGTGGCACGCTGCCCACCGGTGGTGTGGAGTGGATGATGGCTGGCGGCGGCGTCTGGCACACCGGCGCGCCCCTCAATACCGAGCGTGTGTTGGGCTTTCAGTTGTGGGTGGCGATGCCGCCCGAACTGGAGCTGGCCACGGCCCACAGCATCTACCTGGGGCCTGAGAACGTGCCCCAGGTCGGCCCGGCGCGTGTGCTGTTGGGCAGTTTTGGCGGGCAGACCAGCCCCATCCCAGCGCCTTCCGACATCGTTTACCTCGGCGTGCACCTGAAGGCTGGCGAGACCTGGCGCTTTCAGCCACCCGCCGGCCATACCGTGGCCTGGGTCGCGCTGGGCGAAGGCGCATTGAGCGCGCCCGCTCGGCTTTCTACCGGCGATCTGATCGCCTTTGACGAATCCGGGCATGCCGTCACATTTGAAGCGCAGACCGACACCGCCTTTGTCGTGGGCTCGGGTGTGAAACATCTACACGATTTGTTCATGGGGCCCTACTCGGTGCATACCAGCGCCGAGGCGCTGCGCCAGGGCCAGGCCGGCATCCGCGAGCGGGCGCAACTGTTGCGCCGGCAGGGGCGGCTGTAGACGACCGCGCTTGCGCACTTGCAATTCGCCCTCGCAGCACAACCTGCATCTCAATTCATCAACCCTGAAATCGGAGCCTCCATTGAGCAACACCCCCAAAAACCTGTTTGAACCGTACCGCATGGGCACCACCCTGTTGGCCAACCGCTTCGTCATGAACCCCATGACACGTTGCCGCGCAGACGCCACCGGCACGCCGCAAGAACCGATGGCCGAGTACTACGGCCAGCGTGCCACCGCCGGTTTGATCGTGTCCGAAGGCATCGCGCCGTCGGCCAACGGCAAGGGTTATGCCCGCATTCCCGGCCTGTGGAGCGACGAGCAGGTGCAGGCCTGGAAGCCGGTTGTGAACGCAGTGCACGGCAAGGGTGGAAAAATCTTCGCACAGTTGATGCACACCGGCCGTGTCAGCCACCCGGCCAATATGGCGGCCGACGCCAAAATTGTGGCCCCCAGCGCCGTGGCTCTGGCCGAAAAGATGTACACCGACTCCCTGGGCATGCAGGACTACCCCGTACCCCAAGAGATGACGGAAGCCGACATCGCCCAGGCCAAGGCCGAGTTTGTGCAGGCCGCCAAAAACGCCATCGCCGCCGGTTTTGACGGCGTTGAATTACACGGCGCCAACGGCTACCTGCTGGAGCAGTTCCTCAGCCCCACCACCAACCAGCGCACCGACGCCTGGGGCGGCAGCGTGGAAAAGCGCATCAAATTCGTCGTTGAAGTGGCGCGCGAGACGGCAGCCGCCATTGGTGGCGACAAGCTGGGCATTCGCCTGTCGCCATACGGCACCAACTCCGGCATGGTGGCTTACCCCGAAGTGGAAGAGACTTACCTGAAACTGCTGCCCTTGCTGGCCAATGCCGGCTTGGTGTATGTGCACATCGTGGACCACTCTGCCATGGGTGCGCCGGTCGTGCCGACACCGTTCAAGCAAGCATTGCGCAAGGCCTGGCCGCGCACCTTCTTCATCGGTGGCAGCTTTGACCAGGCGTCGGGCCAGCAGGCGGTGGACGATGGATTGGTGGACCTTGTCGGCATCGGCCGCGCCTTCCTGGCGAACCCGGATCTGGTGCAGCGCCTGCAAAAAGGCCAGCCTTTGAACCCACCCGACATGGGCACCTTCTTCACACCCGGCGCCAAGGGTTACACGGACTACGCGCTGGCTGCTGCGTAAGGGCTATTTCTGCAACACCGACCAACCGGCTTGCCGGTTGACTTTGTTGTTCTCGTATTCCCACACCGTACCGCAGCGCTCGCAGCGGTATTTGGTGATGGTGACTGACCCATGGCGGTGCGCCACCGAGCGGTGGGTGCACTGCATCAGCTCCGGGTGACCCTTGGCGCGGCGCCAGTGTTGCTGCACACCAGCGCAAGCTTCGCACATCTGCGGTGTGATAACGGGCTCGGGCCGAGGGTTGGCGTCTTGGGTCATGGTGGGCAGCTCGTAAATACCCAGATTGTCGCCGCCAGCGCCATCGGGTTTCTAGCTAAGGCCGCATCAGGTTGCCAACTCACACAACCGCGCATGCGCCTCGCCATCCCACTGCACTGGCAACTGGTTCTTGGCCCGCAGGTAGTGGTGGGTGAATACATCCAGATACGCCTCCAGCGTTTGCGCGGCCAGCGGCTCACCTGCCAGGTCCAGGCACAAGGCCGCCACCTCGGACGTGCAGAAGTGGTCATCGCGCCGGGAGCGGCGCAGCTTGTAGCGCGAAATTTGCTCTGAGGCCAGGCTCAGCACTGGCAAGTGATTCAGGTACGGGCTCTTGCGGAACATCTTGCGGGCCTCGGGCCAGGTGGCGTCCAACAAAATGAAGAGCGGACGCCCCCACGCTCCGCCGCTACGCGGGTCGCTGCCCCCGATCAACTGCGTCACCACGCGCTCGGGCGCCACAAACTCTCCCGGAAACACCACATACGGCTGCCACTGCGGATCGGCCAGCAGGGCCAGCAGCGCGGGGTCTACCTCGGTACGCGCCCAGCCGAAGGCAAAGGTGTCGGCCACCACATCGGCAATCAGCCAGCCCGTGTTGCTGGGCTTGAGTGGCTCGATGTCTGCCATCAGCAGGCACACCCCCGCCGCGGTTGCCACCGCCGGGCGCAACGCGCACATGCAATGGCTGGGCAGCAGACGGCAGCCCGCGCAGCGCTCCCCGTGTGTGCCACCACGGGCGCGGAAGGGCTTGGCGCTGCGGGCCAGGCGGGCGGTGCGCAGAAGGGAGACGGCGTGGGGCGATAGCGCTATTTCGGACATGTTGTGGACATTGTCACGCGTTGCCCTTCGTCCTACGCTACCAACCCGTCCCACACCAGCTTTAGCCCTGTCAACAGCATGCCCGCATACAGGAAGCGGTAGAACAGCACCTGGCTGATGCGCCGCGCCCAGTGCACGCCAATCCACACCCCGATCGGCGCGATGGGCAGCAACACCAGCGATGTGGTCATGTTGCGCATGTCCAGCAGGCCCAGCCAGGCATAGGGAATCCACTTGCACAGATTCACCACGAAGAAGAAAAACGCCATGGTGGCGGTGAACTTGATGGGCGACAGCTTGAGCGGGATCACATACGCGTTGATGGGCGGCCCGCCCGCATGCGCCACAAAGCTGGTAAAGCCCGACAGCGTGGCCAGAACCGCACCCAGCCACCTGGGCGGCAAGGGGCTGTTGGGTTCGGGCGGAAACACCAGACGCTGGGCCAGAAAGAGCAAGGTGAACACACCAACAATGGCCGCCACCGTGTGCGCATTCAGCAGCTTGAACAGCAGCGCCCCCACGATGATGCCCAGCACCCCGAAGGGAAGAATGAAGCGCAACAGCGTGTGGTCAAAGTCCTTGCGAAAAGCAGCCATGCCGAGCAGGTCCATCACCAGCAGCACCGGCATGAGGATGGCCGCCGCCTGCGGCACGGTCACGGCCAGCGCCATCATGGGCACGGCCAGGGAACCGAACCCTGCGCCGAAGCCGCTTTTGCTGATGCCCAGCAAGAGGACGGCGGGGATGGTGACGGCGTAGAAGTAGGGGTCGGTGATCAAGGCATTGCACCAAGTATGAGATGGCGAAACAAGGGGGTTCTTTCGAGGCTTTTTCGGGGAAGGGATGATGGTAAGGGATGGACTTCAGCCCTTTGGAAAGCGCTGAATGGAGTGTGCCCGCAGTGCGATATACAATCGCCATATACATCTTCCTTAGGAGTTAGGCATGTCAATCGGCACTGTTTTCGTCAACAATCGCACCCAGGCCGTTCGCCTCCCGTTGGACGTGCGCCTGCCCGAGGGTATTCACAAGGTAGAAATACGCGCCAGGGGCAACGAGCGCATCATCGCCCCCCTTGGCCAAACCTGGGACAGCTTCTTCCTAGGCGGCCCCACTGTGAGCGACGACTTCCTTTCCGAGCGCGCCAGCCAGCACCAGCCTGAGCGGGAAGCGCTCTGATGCTGCGCTACCTGCTGGACACCAACATCGTTATCTACGTGTTGAAGCGGCGCCCCGTCGAGGTGCTGGCCACCTTCAACGCCAACGCCAGCCGCATGGCAATCTCCTCCATCACCTTGGCCGAATTAATGCACGGCGCGGAAAAAAGCAGCCGCGTGAGCGAGAACCTGTGCGCCGTCGAGGATTTTTGCAGCCGCCTGGAAGTTCTTCCCTACGGCGCCAAGGCCGCTCAGCACTACGGTGCCATCCGTGCGGCCCTGGAAAGACTCGGCCAACCTATTGGCGTGAACGACCTGCACATCGCAGGCCACGCACGCAGCGAAGGCTTGGTGCTGGTGACGAACAACATGTCGGAATTCGAGCGCGTGCCGGCGCTCGAAGTGGAGAACTGGGTCCACTCCAGCCAGTAAGTCACGGCTTGGTCGTGCATCAGCCGCACATCAGGCCGTCCAGGCTGGGCGTGATCGCCAAGGCCATCGCTATGGGCTACAACGGTCGTATTGTCGTCTTGAGCTAGCCAGAGGGCTTTTGCCACGGATCGCATGTCAAATAGGCCGCTAGCCCTCGTGAAATATGCGTAAGAAGCTACGAAATACGTAGCATAAATCGAGCCTGGCCCCTTTTTCTAAGCCTAGGAAGAAGCCCAAGAGGAAGCCGCCCAGGTGCGCGGCGGCATGTACTGGCATGCAGGGCCTGCGTCTGCACCCGACGCCAAATACCTGGTGCGCACCACCCCCGCGGGGGCCGAAACCAGCCTAGGCCCGCGCACACCAGAAAACGTGGCGATTTATGAGCGCTTCACCCAGCGCAAGCGCGAAAGTGCAGAGCGTGTGTCGGGCCTCAAAGCGGCCCTTGCGCAACTCCAGCGCCTGAACCGCGCCCTGCGCGTGGGTCGGGTGGACCCATTGGTGGTGGTGCTGCTGGCCCGCCTGGCCAGCACCCGACTGAGCCCGCATTTTCGCGTAGTCGGCACCCATGCGCTTTACGCATTTGAAGCCACCGCTGGGGTGCGCCTGGACTCGGATATGCTGGCCACCCGTGACATGGACCTGCGGTGGGACACTCGAAAGCGGATCCTCTTTTCCACCCAGCTTGCCAAGGTAGACAGCTCCATGCTGGGCGTGCTGAAGAAGGTTGACGACACATTCCGCATCCGCAAAAGTCAAAAATACACCGCCGTCAACAAAGACGGCTTTGAGGTCGACATCATCCGACGCGAGCGCGCGAGCGACGACCCGCACCCGATCAAGCTCAGTGATGAGGATGAAGACTTTTGGGTGGTGCAGGCGCGCCGCGCCAATGTGTTGCTGGACTCGCCCGGTTTTTCGGCGGTGATCGTGGCCAGCAACGGCACCATGGCGCGCATGAACACGGTGCACCCGGCCACCTTTGTCGCGTTCAAGCGCTGGATGGCCAAACAACCTGACCGTGATGCCCTGAAGCGCCGCCGGGATGTGCTGCAGGCGGATGCGGTGCAAGAACTGCTGGAACGGTATTTGCCTCAGAGTTGAAGGCAAAATAGGCCACTAGCCCAGGTGGAATGTGCGCAAGCGGCTATTGAAATCGTAGCAAATGCTGAGCCGATTGATGGGTTGCCACACGTCTTGCCCTCTGCAAATTAAATCGAGCCTGGCCCCTTTTCCTGCAGGCTCAGCCATCAACACGCTTCTTGGCGGTAATGAAATACAGCAGCGGCCCGAACGAACCCACCACCAGGCTGAACATAGCCCAAGGCACAAACGGGCGGCCGTTGGCTTGTGCATCGCGTCGGATAAAGACCAGCAGCAAACACATGGTGATCACCAGGTCTGCAAATATCTGCCAGCTGGCTGGGTCACGGGTGTAAAACGCCAGCCACGCGAACAGCCCGCCGTAGTGCACCAGCGTGTACCCGCTCAGGGCACCAAAAATAATCAATACGGTGATCAACAAAGCCTTGTTCATGAGAGTTCCTTGTGTTTTGTGGTGTCGGCAACAAGCGCTGACCATGCAAGTGTGCGCAGCCGTTTGCGTGCGCGCAATTACGTTGCAGGTAATTGCCAATGCGCGGCGCTGTGATTCAATAACCCCATGGAAACCAGCACCACCACCCTGCCACAGAGCCTGCAAACCACCCTGCAAACAGCGCGCAAGTCCAAGCGCCTGAGCCAGCTAGAGCTGGCCCTGCGCATGGGCGTGAGCCAGCGGCATGTGAGCTTTGTGGAAAGCGGCCGCTCCCAGCCCAGCCGCGAGCTGTTGCTGAGCTGGCTGCACGAACTGCAAGCCCCGCTGGCGCTGCGCAACGTGGCACTGCAGCAGGCCGGCTTTGCCCCCGTTTACCGTGGCAGCGAACTGGCCGACGCCGTGCTTGCCCCGGTGCGCGACGCCCTGGGCCAGCTTCTGCAGGCGCACGACCCCATGCCCGCCATGGTGATGGATGCCGCGTGGAACGTGCTGCAAATGAACCGCGGCGCACAGTGGATGGCCACCACCCTCATGCCCTGGGTGGCCGATTTGCCACCCGGCCAGCCCATCAACATGATCGACGCCATGCTGCACCCCGAGGGCATGACCAAGCACATCACCAACCTGGAAGAAGTGGCCCCCGCCCTGCTGGCCCACATGCGCGATGACGCCAGCGTGGTCCCCGAAATCCTGCCCCGCGTCGAGCAGCTGGCGCAGCAGATGCAGCAGCGCCTGGGCAAGCGGGTGCTCGCGTCCTGGCCGCGCCAAATGGCACCGGTGCTCACCACCCGTTTTGCCACCCGATACGGCGAGCTGGCCTTCTTCAGCATGTTCTCGACGTTCGGCACGCCGCAAGACATCACACTGGCATCACTGCGTGTGGAGCATGTGTTTCCTGCGGATGAGGCGACGCGGGCTGTGTTGACGGCACAATTGAGCCAAATTGCCGTCTAGCCCTCGTGGAACGTGCGCGAGCAGCTATCAAACCAATAGCAGTTCACAGTGCGACTTTGCTCAGCGCATTCAAACCGCCCCCTTTAGGCATCCACAACACGGCTCATTCGCCGTCGGAAGCACCAGAATTCTTGAGCTCGGCGAACTTGGCTGCCATCGTCGGGTTGCCCCGCGTCAGCTTCTTGATCGTCACGTCTTGCGCCTTATCGTTCGCAAGACGCAGGTTCCGGTCTGTGCCCAGCAGGGCGTCCTTCGTTTTCTGCAGGTGGTCGATGGATTTGTCGATCTCATCGATTGCCTTTTTGAAGCTATTGGATGCGAGGTCGTAGTTCCGCGCGAATGCGGTCTTGAATGTATCGAGGCTGCTTTCGAAGTTGGTGATGTCAATGTTCTGCGCCCTGACCAGCGCCAGCTCCGATTTGTACTTGAGCGAGTTCATCGCTGCATTGCGCAGCAGCGTGATGATGGGGAGAAAAAACTGTGGGCGGACGATGTACATCTTGGGGAAGCGATGGAACACGTCCACGATGCCGGTGTTGTACAGCTCACTGTCTGGCTCCAGCAGGGAGACCAGCACGGCATATTCGCACCCCTTCTCAAGGCGATCCTTGTCCAGCTCCTTCAGAAAGTCCTCGTTCTTGTTCTTTGTGCTGGTGCGGTCGTTCTCATTTTTCATTTCGAACATGATGGAGACGATCTCGGTGCCTGACTCGTCCAGGTCGCGAAAAATGTAGTCACCCTTGCTGCCGGTGCGCGCATCGTTGTCTTTCTCGAAATAGGCCCGTGGAAACGCCGTGGCGCGAATGCGGTTGAACTCCGTCTCGCAGTGCTGCTCCAGCGTTTCGCCAACCATCTTGGTGGACAGGCGCGCCTTCATGTCGCGCAGGCGTTCGATCGCATCATCGCGATCCTTGATCTGCGTTTCGTATTTGTCTTTGAGCGACTTCTCTGCGAGTTGTTTTTCAAGTTCGGCCCGCGCCAGGCCACTCTTCAACTCGTCGCGTTCCCGCTCGACCCCATTCACCGCCTCGGTGATCGCGAGCTTTTGTATGACTACGGTGGAATCCAGCTTTGCCTTCAGCCCTTGAATCTCCGCATCTTTCGCCGCAGCGGCTATTTGTAGCCCGTTTACGAGCTTCGCCTCTGCTAATTCTGAAGCAGCGTGCTTGTCGCGCTTCGCCTGCTCAAGTTCATGCGCGAGCGCGTCACGCTCTTTTTCAACAGCACTTAAGGCCTCGGAGACTGCGAGCTTCCGCGCGACCTCACTAGCATCGAGCCGGGCTTTCAGTTCCTGGATTTCGGAGTCCTTGGCTACAGCAGACTTCTGCATTTCGCTGGCAACCTTGGCCTGGGCAAGCTCAACAGCATTGCGCTTGTCTTGCTCGGCCAATTCAAGGCGCTCGTGCAACTGCTGCTCGAACGCGCCGTCGCGAACTTGCTTCAAGATATCTGCGTATCCCGCTTCGTCGATTTTGAAAGCTTTGCCACAGTGGGGGCAGATGATTTCATGCATGTTTGTGCGTCCTGTTTTTGCTTGTTGTCGCTCAATCTGTCATCTATTGAAATGAGCTCGCTTGGTAAATCGAGTCCGGCCTATTTTGTTCTCGCATCAGGCTGCGTCCGCTAAGTTGCTGCCGGTACAAGGGGATTTGCTGCGCATAACTCAGGTAATCCACATAATTGCAAGTAGTTGAATATTGGATCGTAGTAGGCACAAGGACGGGTGGGGTCGGTGGGGCTGCCATGGGGCACAAAAATCACCATCCCCTGGCGTGCGCGGGTCAGGATCACCCGGTAAGCATTCTTCAAAAATAGTTGCTTCTCAGTGGCATTTGAGCGCTGCCATTTGGTACCACGAAAGCTGTAGTGCTTCCAGGCGCCCGCTTCATAACGATAGTCGGCATCCCAGCAAACACCGGCCCAGTCCAACTCCAAACCTTGTATGTCAAATTCGCTCGCGACCTCTTCCAGATAGTACGAGGACCGCACATCGGCTCGGTCATTCAAAAACCAAACAGGCGCATCAATCTGCGATTTCATGAAGATGCCTTCAGGTCGGAGGCGATTGGCCCCAGAAGAAGCAACAAGGCCAAAACGCTCGCTGCCCCGTGCCTTATCGCGCAGCCACTGGCGGGCAGCGCGGAGGTCGCGGGTCAGTCGAATCGGATAGCGGTCCGCGATTCTTTCGTAGGCCAGGCGGGCATCGTTGGGCCGGTTCTCAATGACATGTCCGACATACTCGGACAGCGTCTCCGCGCGAAACGAACGCATTGAAACACCCAAGTGCAATGCTTCGTCTTTGGTCGCTACGACCCTTTTCAGTGCTTCGCTTGTGTCGCGATCCCATATGTAGTCTGGATCATCGAGCCGACTGGACACATGCACGTCCCAATGCGGGAATTGCTGGCCCATCACATTGATCCACTCGGCTAAACCGCCTTCACCGGTATTGATTTCCTGACCGCCGCCGATGAGGCAAACGATGACGCACCACGACTTATGGCGATTCATGACACCCACCAAGAAGCTGGGCTCTGACATGTCGAAGTCAGCGTGGCCCCGCTTCTGTTGCATGAATTTGGCTGCCTGATCCCGGTTCCAGGCACGCTGCGCCTCATCGAAAACCACCACACGTTCAATAGGTGCTTTGGGATCTCGAAGCGCCTCGTCTCTGAAATGGTGGATGTTTTGAACAAACCCCGATACCTTGCGGGCCGCTTCCTTCTTGGATACACCTTCTCGGTCGGATTGATCACGAGCCAAGGCTTCGCGAAGCACATCGACTAGGGGGCCGTTTCCCGACAAAAAGACTGCGTGCTCATCATCATGGCCAATCGCGCGTGTGGTGGCAATATTGAGACCTGCAAGCGTTTTACCCGCACCGGGAACGCCGGTCACGAAGCATATGACTTTTCGATTGGTCGCCTTTGCGTTTTCAACCAGCGCACTGATGCGGTCTGTCGTCCGACCCAAGTTTTCTGCATCCGCACCAGAACGCGCAATTTCAGTCACGTCATGGTTGCGATAGAGCGCTTGCGCTGCTTCGACGATGGTAGGGGTTGGTTGGTAGCCGGAACTAGACCATTGGGCATGGTCGAACAGGGACGTCCTTATTTGGGTGCAAGCCGACTCAATGATGTTTGCCAATCCTGATGGTGCCGCGCAAACAGGCTTTGCCACGCTGTCGTCCGCCCAGGCGTAGGTTGGTAGCGGCTGATTTGCCGCATTCGTCGCGATCAAAATTGGCAAGATCGTCGCGTCGTGGCTACCTTTGTGGAAGTTCTTCAGATCCAATGCGTAGTCATGTACTTGCTCAAGCGCTGAGTGGTCAAACGTGGTCGATCCCACCTTGAATTCGACGACGAAGACAACGCCTCCAGCTAGCACCACCACATCCGCCCGCTTGCCCATACGAGGTATGGCGAATTCAAAGTAAATGCGACCGGCAGGGACGCCGACTAGCGCTGTTTTCAGTAGCCTGATTTGTTGTTGCCATGCGCTTCGTTGCTGATTCTCCAGCACAAAGCTGTGTCGCGCTGTCAGTTCACCAAGTATCGCGTTGTCATCAGCGACGCAGAATGCAGAAATGTCGGCTTCGTAGTAAGCGGTGTGGAGCATAAATCTGTTCACCCGAACTTCATCCCAAACCCCCCATCCCCACCCACCCCAATCACCAACCTCTGCGTCGCCCGCGTCGCCGCCACATAAAACACTCGCGCGGCCTCTTGCTCGTCTTCGCCATTGGCGGGCATGTGCCCCACGCCGGGCAGCGCCACCACGGGGAACTCCAGGCCTTTGCTGACCTTCATGGTCATGATCTGAATGGCGTCGGCGGCGGGGTTGTATTCGCCGGTGCGCTTGCGCACGTTGAACGGCAGCTTGCGCTGGTGGAGGGCGGCGGCGCACAGGTCCATGGTTTTCCAGTCAGCGCACAGGATGGCCATGTCGCCCCAGGCGTGGCCTTCTTTGTGCGCGTGGCTCAGTTGGTCGGCTATGGCCGCTGCTTCTTCGCGCAGGGTGGGTAGCTTGATGATGATGGGGGCTTGCCCATCGCGCCCGCAGCTCACGGGTTTGACCAGGGGGATGCCATCGTCGTCTTTGTCGTCCGCAGTCAGCAGGTCTGCCGCCACCAGGCTGGCGGTCTGCAGAATTTGCCGCGTGTTGCGGTAGTTGATCTTCAGGATGGTGGTGCGGCCCTGCGCCTGAATGCCCACGCTCTTGAAGCTGAACTGTTTGCTGCGCGCACGCTCGTAAATGCTTTGCGCATCGTCGTACAGCACCAGCAGGCTGTTGGTGGTGGGGTCCACCATCTGCGTCACCAACTTGAGCCATTCGGGCGCAAAGTCGTGGCCTTCGTCGATCATCACCGCCTGGTATTGGCCGCTGGGGATTTGCTTGCGGTCTACGCCGCGAATGACGTTGTCCACCATCACGTCAAACATGCGCGGGCCTTGCGGGGGTATGGCTTGCCCATAGGCCACCAGTTGGTCGCGGCACCATTTATGAAAGTGCCGCACATGCACCTTGCCGCCCAGGCCCTTGGCCTGCATGACGCTGTGCAACTTCACGCCCAGCGGCTCGTTAAAGCAGAGGATGAGGATGGGCTTGCTGTTGGCGGTACTGGCTTGCGCAAGGTACTCGGCGCGGTATCCCAGGATCATGGTCTTGCCCGAGCCCGCCACGCCGTGGATGACACGGTGGCCATCGCCCAGGCTGCGGGCCAGTTGCTCTTGCTGGATGTCCATCACGCGCATGATGCTGGGCATCTCGGTGTCCGCATCCGCGTCGTCAAACAGAGCGCCTTGCAACATTGACGCATCTGGCACGCGCACTTGCGGGAACATGATCCAGCGCACGCGGTCCAGTTGCGGCAGGCTCATTACGCCGCGCATCATGTAGGGGAACATGTCCCAGAGGCGGCTTTGCAGGTCCTCGGCGCTCACGCTCTCCAGCATTTCGTCCTGGCACAGCACGCGGTGGGGTTCTATGGCGTGTTGCAGTTCGGCCGCTTCAAACTGTTTGCGGGTGATGTTGGTAAACACCACGCCATAGCTCCACGGAAATGCTAGCTTGCCTGCGTGCGGGCCGTCGGGCTGCACCAGCTGCGGGTCGCGCTCCAGCGCGTTGACCACCTGGTGTGCGTATTGGCGGGCCTGCTCCAGCGGGTTGATGACGCTTTTGGGAATGCCGTCGGGGATGATTTCCCAGGTCTGCTTGTCGGCCTGCTGGATGGTGGAGAGCTTCCAGTCCTTGACCTCCAGCACCAGAATGCCCCGGCGCGGGTGCATCACGCAAAAGTCGGGGTGGGCGTTCTTCGGCCCCATGGGCACGTCGTACCACAGCAGGTAGTCGTCATCCAGCTTGTCTTCCAGCCGTTGGGCCACGCGCCGCTCACCGCTGGTCATGCGGGACGTGCATGTGCTGATGGAAGGAATGAGAGTTGCCATCCCGGAATCACCCCCTGAGTGAATTTGTGTTTTTATGTAACCATCATGCCGACTTTCTCGGCATGCGGCCAGGGGGTTTGGTCAAGGTGTGGGGTTTATGCCGAGGTAAACCGGCCGCTATCCCGCGTGGAATGGGCGTGAGCAGCTCTAGCAAGGCAGAGGCGGATTCAGCCAATCGTTGAGTGCTGAATAGGCCGCTAGCCCTCGTGAAATATGCGTGTGCAGCTGCAAAAGATGTAGCGCCTACACCGCCCGCCCATCATAAAAGCGCACCGGTATCTCATACACATCCACCCCCTCCAAACAACGCACATTCA
>ERZ724516.1426-NODE-1426-length-14025-cov-6.379957_pt1 | contig 14025 bp, 9 predicted proteins | sample MGYA00376049_ERZ724516 | MGnify/ENA primary metagenome ERZ724516 (study PRJEB28724, sample SAMN07190886) | activated sludge metagenome | isolation source: activated sludge of sewage treatment plant in Hong Hong | place: USA: Christiansburg, Virginia | collected... | reverse complement strand
GCTTTGTTGGTTTGTGTTTCATTGACTAGCTTTCCGTTCACGAAAGTGGCAAAAGTAGGCAAATTCGAAACATTGGCCAGCTTTCGAGATTCAGGTGAATTTTCAGCATCTACTAATACAAAAGTCATATTCTCATGCTCAGCAGCCATTTTCTTAAATTTTGGTTTCATGATGCGACAATTGCCACACCAAGAAGCTGAAAATTGTACGACTACTTTTTCGTTTGAAGCAACCAGATTTTGTAAGGTGTCTTCGTTTAATTCGATTAGCATATTTTTTTAGATTTTTGGATTTTAAGAATTTTAGGATTGTAAGATTTTACAATTGTTTTATTTTAAATCTAAATTTTAATTAGTTTAAGCTTAAATATTCAGCAGTACCTTTTCGATCCGCGGTCATAGCTTCTTTGCCTTCTTCCCAGTTGGCTGGACAAACTTCACCTTTGGTTTGCACGTGCGTGTAAGCATCTACCAGACGTAAATATTCGTTTACATTTCTTCCCAATGGCATATCGTTTACACTTTCGTGGAAGATTTTACCAGTTTCATCAATTAGGTAAGTTGCTCTGTAAGTTACGTTAGAACCTTCAATCATAATCGAATCAGTTTCTTCGCTGTAGCTAGTTGATTCAACATCTAAAATGCCTAAGATATTAGATAAATTTCTATTGGTGTCTGCAAGAATTGGGTAAGTTACACCTTCAATGCCACCATTGTTTTTCGGGGTATTCAACCAAGCAAAATGCACTTCATTGGTGTCGCAAGAAGCACCGATAACGATTGTGTTTCTTTTTTGAAATTCAGGTAAAGCCGCTTGAAAAGCATGCAATTCAGTCGGGCAAACGAATGTAAAATCTTTTGGATACCAAAACAACAATACTTTTTTCTTGTTGTTTACAGCTTCTTCAAGAATATTAATTTTCATGTTATCTCCCATTTCTGTAATCGCATCAACGGCAATGTTTGGGAATTTTTTTCCTACTAATGACATAATAATTTTTTTAAATTGTTATTTTAATTTCAGTGCAAAAGTAGTTAGAAATGACCCATTCCCCGATGATATTTATCATTCTATTTTATTATTTTGAAATAGTTTAATATTATCTTAATCCGAACAGAATTAAATTTAAAGCTTTCGTGAAATTCCCAAAACCCACAATAGTTTTTATCTATCAAAAATTAAATTTAACAAGGTTGTTTTGTGGTAAATTCGTTTTCATGAAATCAAAAAACAATCATATTATGGAAAACAACACAAATCAAAGTTCCACTTCGTATAATGTAAATGGAGAAAACAAATGCCCTTTTTCAGGCGTAACAGCTCCCAAACAAAGTGCTGGTTCCGGAACAGGAAACAGAGATTGGTGGCCCAATCAACTAAAATTAAACATCCTTCGCCAGCATTCCTCCTTGTCCAATCCGATGGGAGAAACTTTCAATTATGCAGAAGCTTTCAAATCGTTGGATTTAAATGCTTTGAAAAATGACATCAACGAATTAATGACAACTTCACAAGATTGGTGGCCAGCAGATTATGGAAGTTATTGCGGATTATTTATTCGTATGGCATGGCACAGTGCAGGAACTTACCGAATCGCTGATGGTCGTGGTGGCGCAGGTGCAGGAACACAGCGTTTTGCACCACTAAACAGTTGGCCTGACAATGCAAACTTAGACAAGGCGCGATTGTTATTGTGGCCGATTAAACAAAAATATGGTAACAAAATCTCTTGGGCAGACTTAATGATTTTAGCGGGTAACTGTGCTCTTGAATCTGCTGGATTTGAAACTTTCGGTTTTGCTGGTGGCCGTGCAGATGTTTGGGAACCACAAGATGATATTTATTGGGGAAATGAAAAGGTTTGGTTAGACGACCAACGTTATTCCGGAGATCGTGAATTAGAAAACCCGTTAGCCGCTGTGCAAATGGGACTCATCTACGTAAATCCAGAAGGACCAAACGGCAAACCGGATCCGCTTTTGGCAGCACGAGATATTCGTGAGACTTTCGCAAGAATGGCTATGAATGACGAGGAAACTGTAGCATTAATTGCTGGAGGTCACACTCTAGGAAAAACTCATGGAGCAGCCGATCCGAGTCAATACGTTGGAGTGGAACCAGCAGCAGCAGGTATCGAGGAACAGAGCCAAGGTTGGAAAAACTCTTATGGTTCTGGAAATGCCGGCGATACCATTACAAGCGGTCTTGAAGGCGCATGGACAAAAACGCCAACAAAATGGAGTAACAATTATTTCGAAAATTTGTTTGGTTTCGAATGGGAATTGACTAAGAGTCCGGCAGGTGCACACCAATGGAAACCCAAAGATGGAGCAGGATTTGGCTTGATTCCAGACGCTCATGATCCTTCCAAAAGGCACGCACCCTTTATGTTGACAACAGATTTGTCGCTAAGAGTTGATCCGATTTACGAGAAAATTTCAAGACGCTTTTTAGAAAATCCATCAGAATTCAACGATGCATTCGCCAGAGCTTGGTTTAAATTAACACACCGAGATATGGGTCCAAAAGCACGTTATTTAGGATCAGAAGTTCCTGCAGAAGAATTAATTTGGCAAGATCCAATTCCAGCACCAACATATCCATTAATTGACAATCAAGATATCACTTCGTTGAAAGAAACCATTTTGAAATCAGGATTATCAGTCTCGCAATTGGTCTCAACCGCTTGGGCATCTGCATCTACTTTCCGTGGTTCAGACAAACGCGGTGGAGCCAATGGAGCACGTATTCGCCTTGCACCACAAAAAGATTGGAAAGTCAATAACCCAGGGCAATTGGCGAAAGTATTACAAACACTTGAGCAAATTCAAAAGGATTTTAATAGTACGCAATTTGGACAAAAACAAGTGTCAATAGCCGACTTAATCGTGCTTGGCGGATGTGCCGCTGTGGAGCAAGCTGCTAAAAATGCAGGTCACAATATTGTAGTGCCATTCACAGCCGGAAGAACAGATGCTTCTCAAGAGCAAACTGATGTTGAATCGTTTGCAGTGCTAGAACCACAAGCGGATGGATTTAGAAATTATGTAAAAACAAAATATACCGTTTCGGCAGAAGAAATGCTTATTGATAAAGCACAATTATTAAATCTAACCGCTCCCGAAATGACAGCGCTAGTAGGCGGTATGCGTGTGTTACATACGAATTTTGATCAATCTCAACACGGCGTTTTTACCAAACGCACAGAAGCTTTATCAAATGATTTCTTCGTGAATTTACTCGATTTAAATACCACATGGAAAGCTGTTTCTGATGCTGATGATGTTTTCATCGGGAACGACCGCAAGACTGGCGAAATCAAATGGATGGGCACACGCGTTGATCTTATCTTTGGTTCTAACTCTGAACTTAGAGCTATTGCAGAAGTTTACGGATGTGAAGATGGTAAGGAAAGATTTGTAAATGATTTTGTTGCCGCTTGGAATAAAGTCATGAACCTAGATCGCTTCGATTTGGCCTAATCTTTTTTTTAATAGTACCTCAAAGGCAGTCTGTAATGGGCTGCTTTTTTATTTTAATGAATGGGACATTCCATTTATAAAAAGCATTTCTTATTATTATTTGGTTTCCTTTTATATATTTGTTTTGCACTTAACAGAACACTTAGCTCAAACACTATGGCATTTATCGATTTATTCCGAAAAAAAACGGTTCAAGATATTTTAAAACAAGTTGAAAAAAATGAAGCTGACGGACATAACGCTTTAGGCAAACATTTAACTACGAGAGATTTAACCGCTTTCGGAATAGCCGCTATCGTGGGCGCCGGAATTTTCAGCACTATCGGAAAAGCCAGTGCAGATGGCGGACCAGCCGTTATTTTCCTGTTTTTGTTTACTGCATTAGCCTGTGGTTTTGCCGCTTTTGCTTACGCCGAATTCGCTTCGATGGTGCCCGTTTCTGGAAGTGCTTACACTTATTCTTATGTAGCTTTTGGTGAAATTATAGCTTGGATTATCGGTTGGGCATTAATCATGGAATACGCCATAGGAAACATCACGGTCGCCATATCGTGGAGTGATTATTTTACAGGTTTGTTAGGCAGCATGAACATACATTTGCCCGAATACATTCAAATGGATTATCTCACTGCATCCAACGGTTTTAAAGATGCCACGGCTTTAATGCAAGGTGGAAAATCTTACGAAAATTTAAGTGCTGGTTTGCAAAGTGCTTATACCGCTTGGACCACAGCACCGACCCTTGGTTCCTTTCATTTTGTAGCCGATTTGCCAGCATTGTTCATCATCATTTTGATTACAGCTTTGGTATATCGCGGTATGAAAGAATCTCGCAACGCCAGTAATTTGATGGTTGTTGTGAAATTATGCATCATTTTGTTAGTCATTGCCGTAGGTGTTTTTTATGTTGATACCGCCAATTGGCATCCGTTTGCTCCGAATGGTGTAAGTGGTGTTTTGAAAGGTGTTTCGGCTGTGTTCTTTGCCTATATCGGATTTGATGCCATTTCAACGACAGCAGAAGAATGTAAAAATCCACAACGTGATTTGCCTCGAGGTATGATGTGGGCTATTATTATTTGTACCATTTTATATGTAGTGATTGCATTGGTGCTCACCGGAATGGTCAATTACGCCGATTTGAATGTAGGCGATCCGTTAGCTTTTGTATTTGATAAATTGAATTTGAAATGGATGTCTGGCATCATCGCCGTTAGTGCTGTAGTTGCTATGGCGAGTGTGTTGTTGGTTTTCCAAATGGGGCAACCGCGTATTTGGATGAGTATGAGTCGAGATGGTTTGCTTCCAAAACGTTTTTCAAAAGTGCATCCTAAATTCAAAACGCCTTCTTATGCTACGATTGTTACAGGTTTTGTAGTAGCGGTTCCAGCTTTGTTTTTAAACTTAACGATGGTAACTGATTTATGTAGTATCGGAACTTTATTCGCATTTGTATTGGTTTGTGCTGGTGTATTGGTTTTGCAAAATCAGCCTAATATTCCAAGAGGAAAATTTAAAACTCTCTATATCAATTCAAAATATATTGTTCCAGTGTTGATGTTGGCAGGTTTGAGTTTCGCTTTTACCTACAACAAACAAGCAACCATGGCTTTTTTAACCAATGAAAAGCAAGTCAATACACCAGAAGATATCGTGACTTCGTTAGATCAAACTCAAACCAAAATAGTGTATGAATTTTTGATTTTTAAAAATGAAAAAGATGCTGTCAATAGCGATTTAGAAGCGATATTGAGTCAATATAATGCTGATGAAGCAACTTATAAAAGTGTTGTAGATTCTTTACCGATTGATGAAAATTTAAAATACCAAAGTGGCTTCAATTTGTTCAAACATAAAATTCCGATGTGGATTTTCCTCATTGTATTGATCGGATTAACCATTTGGGCTTTCCGACAAAATTTGTCGTTGATTCCGTTGCTGGGGTTGATTTCTTGCTTGTATATGATGGCTGAATTGAGCGTGTGGAACTGGATTTATTTCACTTGTTGGTTGCTAATAGGTTTGGTGATTTACTTCGGGTTTAGTAGAAAAAACAGTAAGCTCAATAGGAGTGAAGCTCCGTAAATAGATATAAAAAACGTCCAGCTAATGTTGGACGTTTTTTTATAACTTAAATTTTTACAAACTTTTTAGTCGTTTTTCCTTGATTGGAATTGATTTCTATAAAATAAGTTCCGGCTATTAATGTTGAAACATCAATATTTATGGATGAATTTGATATTGACGAAGAACTTATTTTTACTATTTGACCCAAAGTATTGAAAATTTGTAAAGACAAAACTACAGTATTGCCAGAGATGTTTAAGTAGGTTGACGCTGGATTTGGGTGTACACTAAAATTATCGTAAGCAATATTGTTTACGGATAATAACAAACAATCTGCTTGGCAATCGGTTGATAAAGTTACGTTGTTGCCAACATTAAATGCAGGACGTTCTCCTTCGTCATAACAAAGTGATGTTAAGGATAAAGGAAAAAGAAAAGAAGGCAGTGGCGGCGGAGTACCAATCGAAGTACTTCTTGCAATATCATAAGTAGAAATCACATTATTTTTAATTGAAATGAATGCTAAATTAGGGTTGTCTTCTGCCCATAAACTAGTAGCGGCAGTTCCGCAAAGGTCAATGGCTGTCAACAGATTATTGTTGCATTGGATGTTTCTTAAGTTATGTAGTGTATGCAAATCAACAGCTGTAACCAGATTGTTGTTGAAATTAAGAAAAATAAGGTTTGTGAAATATTCAATTCCGCTAAGTGTAGTAATATTTCGGTTTGTAGGAATTAAGTAGGTAATTTGAAGCGCTTCATCTTCGTCGATTTCACCATCGCCATTGCTATCGGCAACTACATCTGGAAAAACATTGCCATCAGTATCTACAGTAATTTCTGTAAGCAAATATTGTTTAAAGTTCGCATCCGGAATATTCACAATCTGTCCATAAAAAGAAAACGAAATTAAAGATAGGGTAATAGTGGTGTATAGTTTTTTCATATTATAATTTTATAATTTCACAAACTTCTTGGTTGTTTTTCCTTGATTGGAATTGATTTCTATAAAATAAGTTCCCGTTTTTAAATCAGTTACATCAATGGTTAAAGAAGCATCTATTTCATCTGTTACAAGTGTTTTGACCAATTGTCCTAGCGGATTGTGTATGATAATAGATTGAATACTAATTCCAGAATCGATACTGATGTTTAAATTGTTCTTTGCTGGATTCGGATAAACTTTAAAAACAGTAGAATTATAATTATTTGTTTTTAGTAAAGTTTCAATATTGGTCGAAGTGGTGTTGGTCGCCACCGGAGCATTAAAATCAAAATAAATATCGGCTTTATTTTCGATTGTTTGTCCTAGTGTTATTGTCGAAATGGGTTTAATTTTAAAGGAAACATAGCCTTTACTTCCGGGTTCATTATCTATTGCTGCAGGTAAGTTGATGCCTTCAAAGATAAGCTCTAGGTTTCTAGTTAAAGCATTGTATTTACTCACATAAGGGTGACTTGAAGATACCATCTGCAATTTATCAGCATTCAATTTTTCAGAAAGAACATCAGAAACAACGACGTTTTGGGCAGCGAAAGTTCCTAGATTCTGAAACCGAATTGTATAATACAAGTCTACCGAGTCGGCGTATTCAAAGTAGTATGATAAATCAGAAACTTGTTTGTCATTAGGGTCGAAAGAACCAACTACAACTTGCGTAAGATTTGCAATATTATCCAAATAAGTTTCATCTGTTGCTGAAGAAGCAACTTGCGCGCCAAGAATCAAAAGATCACCAGGATTTACCGCAGGTGTTTCTATAGGAGAATTTACATTCAAAACAATTCTAATCTCACGGGTTTCGAATGGCACTAAGTTGGTGAAATTCCAAGTCAACAAGTTGGGCTGCATATTATTCGGAACTGAAGAAGCACTCACAAAATCTGAATAATAGTCATTAAAATTAAAGGTCACAGTTCCGGATTGCGTAGAGGTTCCTTTGTTTTTATAAACGATTTTATACGTGGCATCAAAACCAGGAATCGCAGGAGTTATAGGAATTAAGCCAGCTTCTAAATCGTTGTGAACACCATTCGGGGCAATACAGAAATTAGCTGTTTCTGTGCTGCCAGCGCTTGTGAAATTTACAGTTTGCAGAGAGGGACTAATCGTAAAGTAATTTGAAATACTAACATTAGGAGCAACAGTTACTGTATTTGCAAGCGTACTATAATTGTAATTTCCTGTAGAAGGGTTATTGAATACGTTAAAAATATTTGAATCTACTCCAATAGCAACGGCACCAGAAGGCCAAGGAACAGCAGAACTATCACAACTGCCATCTGCGGAATAGGAGATATTACCATTAATTGTATTTACGGCGCCAACCATTACATTGTCTAATAACCATCGATCACCCGACGTTTGATTAGCAAGTTGTGTGAATATTCTAACAAATGCAATGTAAACAGTCTGGCCAGCATAAGCACTCAAGGAAATGGACTTAGTTTCATAGTCTATACCTGAATTAATAGTTTGTTCTGTATAAGGTGCTAACATTGTAAAACTACTTTGGTCTGTCTGTGAGCTAGTAGATATTCTAACTTGATATAACGTTCCAACATCTCCCATTAAAGTCTGTCTGCTGGTGAAATTAAGTGATGCATTAGTACTCACGGTAATTGCAGGCGTAATCAACCAATCTTCCGAAGTATTGTCTATTCCAATCCATTCACGATCAACGTATGCACATCTAGTTCCTTCGTAAGGCGGAAAAGGAAGTACATTGAATCTCCATGACACATCAGTTCCTACACCATTGTCGGTTACAAACCAACCGTCTGGTGGAAATACCGCACCTTCGAAACCTTCAAAGAATTGTGCATTTGTTTGTAAACTTAAAAACAGAATCAGAATAAAGTAAATTTTTTTCATAAAAAAGTTTATGTTTATAAAGATACTTTATTTCTAAATATCATTTCAAAAAAAATCCGCTAAAGCAAATCACTTCAGCGGATTATCAATTTTATTTTCGTTTTAAAATGAATTGTTTTTAAAGTTTGATTAGCTCAAAATGCCCAATTCTACCATACAATCGCGCATCATATTATAAGTACGTTCGATGTCATTGTCCAATCCAATCGAAAATCTAATCAGTCCATCAGTCAAACCCATTTGTTGTTGTTCTTCTAACGGAATCTCGCTAGACGTTGATGTTCCGGGTGCGCTAAATAAGGTTTTATAAAATCCTAAACTAACGGCTAAGTAGCCCAAATTGCGCTCTTGCATCAATTCCATCAACGCATTGGCTTTGTCTAATGTGCCAACATCAACAGTCATCATACCTCCAAAACCATATTCTGGATTGATCATGTTTTTGTAAACTTCGTGACTTGGGTGACTTTTCAATCCCGGATAAACCGTTTTCAAACCGTCTTTTTCAAATCGATCTGCCAAATACATAGCATTGGTACTGTGTTGTTTCATTCGGATATGTAAAGTTCTGAGATTTTTCATTACCGAAGCCGATCGCAAACTGTCCATTGTAGGTCCCAAAAGCATGCTGGCGCCATGATTCACATCTTTCAAACTGTTGATGAATTCACGCGAAGCACAAGTTACGCCGCCAACAGTATCGCTACTTCCATTAATGTATTTCGTCAAACTGTGTATAACGATGTCAGCACCTAATTTTGCTGGAGCTACCGACAAAGGAGAAAAAGTGTTATCGACTACTAATTTAATGTTGTGTTGCTTTGCGATTTTCGACAAGCTTTCAATATCTGCCACTTCCAAAAGCGGATTGCTTACCGTTTCGCAATACAAAACTTTGGTGTTTTTTGTAATGGCTGCGGCTACTAAATCTAGTTTTGTGATGTCGACAAAGGTGGTTTCAATATCGAATCTAGGCGCGAAGTTTTTTAAAAAAGCATAGGTACCACCGTAGATTGTTCGACTTGAAACGATATGATCGCCGTTGCCACACAATTGCAATAGGGTAGGCGTGATAGCACCCATTCCAGATGCTGAAACATTTGCAGTTTCGGTGCCTTCCATAGCCGCTAAAGCTTGGTCTAAATACAAATTGCTTGGCGAAGAATGTCGAGAATACAAATAACAGCCTTCCGCATTGCCTTCAAAAGTATCAAACATGGTTTTGGCAGAAAGAAAGGTATAAGTTGAACTGTCAGAAATAGATGGATTTACACCACCAAATTCACCAAAGTATTGCAAATCTTGAATGCGGTCAGCGGGATTGAAGTTTTTCATAAGTTGAGAGTTTAGATTTGTCGGTTGTAAGTTGTTTGTTTATGTTATTTATAATTTATTCAAAAATGACTATTTATAGGTTAATAATCAATTATTAATAAGAATTTTAGTTTTTAAATCTATTATATATGAATTTAAATGATATATTTTCTATTTTTGAATTGAATCAACTCAATTGTTAGATTTTTTAACCGACAACCATAAACCATCAACCAACAACTCACAACATGGACAACACAGATAAAAAACTTCTAAGTCTTCTACAAACCGATACTAAACAAACCACCAAAGCACTTTCTATAAAGTTGAATCTTTCAGTAACTGCGGTTTACGAGCGTATAAAAAAATTAGAGCGTGATGGCATCATCGACAAATATGTTGCGATTCTAAATCGCTCTAAAATCGATAAGGGTTTTGTGGTTTTTTGTCACCTCAAACTCATTCAACACACGAAAGAATTTCTAACCAAGTTTGAAAGTGAAGTAGTCAAACTTAATGAAGTGCTAGAATGCCATCATGTTAGTGGCGACTATGATTACATTTTAAAAATCGCCGTAAAAGATATGGAAGCGTATCGCGAATTTTTGGTAACAAAGCTCACTACGTTAGATCATATTGGAAGCACGCATAGCACTTTTATGATTTCTGAAGTTAAGTACACGACCCTCATTGAACTTTAACCCATTAAAAAACCGCAAGCTCTAAAAGAAGTTGCGGTTTTGGTATTTAAATTTTGGTCTGATTTAATTATTGAGCATCACTGGCATGACCAACATCGTAACGGTTTCGCCATCTTCTAATCCGTCAACGGGTGTTAAAATTCCAGCTCTGTTTGGCAATGACATTTCTAACATAATCATGTCTGATTGTAAGTTTGTCAGCATTTCTGTTAGGAATCTCGAGTTGAAACCAATTTGCATATCGTCGCCTTGATAATCACAAGTCAAACGCTCTTCTGCTTTGTTCGAGTAATCGATATCTTCGGCAGAAATATTCAGTTCAGCGCCTGCAATTTTTAATCGAATTTGATGTGTCGTTTTATTCGAGAAAATCGCCACACGACGCACTGAATTCAAAAATTGCGTTCTGTCGATCATCAATTTATTTGGATTTTCTTTTGGGATAACGGCTTCGTAATTCGGATATTTTCCGTCAATCAATCGGCACATTAAGATATAATTATCGAATGAAAAAGTAGCATTCGAATCGTTGTATTCAATTTTAATTTCAGCATCCGAAGTTCCTAAAATACTTTTCAAAATATTCAATGGTTTCTTTGGCATAATGAAATCTGCTACCTGAGAAGCTTTCACATCCGTTCTGGCATATTTCACCAATTTGTGCGCATCAGTTGCCACGAAAGTCAAACCTTCTGGAGAAAACTGAAAAAACACACCCGACATCACCGGACGCAAATCATCGTTTCCGGCAGCGAAAATCGTTTTGCTGATTGCTGTTGCCAAAACATCCGCAGGAACTAATGTTGTTGATGGATTGTCAAGGTTAACAGATTTTGGAAATTCTTCCCCTGGAGCATACGCCAACGCATATTTCCCTGAATTCGAACTGATTTCTATCGTACTGTTTTCTTCGACAGTAAAAGTTAACGGTTGCTCTGGAAATGTTTTTAAGATTTCGAGTAATAATTTCGCTGGAACGGCAACACTTCCTTTGCTGGTTGAGTCGATTTCTAAAGTCGCCGACATGGTAGTTTCTAAATCAGAAGCAGAAACGGTTAAAGTTTTGCTGTCTAATTCGAACAAGAAATTATCTAAAATAGGCAAAGTGTTGCTGCTATTGATAACACTTCCTAATACTTGAAGTTGTTTTAATAAGTATGAACTCGATACTATAAATTTCATTTTCTTTTACTTTTTTTTGAGTGAATGCTGTTTCAAATCAATGAGCATCCATTTTACAAATATATCTTAAACTACCAAATAACAAAAAGAATTTTATTAACATTAGCGACTGTACTTTCTTTTTCTCAAAAAGGTAAAGACAAATCCGAAAATCGCCAGTACTACTATTGGAAGTCCGACAGTTATCCATTGGGTTTGGGTATAACTATCGTAGACTTTTTCTTTGTCGAGTAAAGGCAAATTGACTTCTTTGCTGCGAATGTTAATAAGTCCGCTATCGTCTAGCAAATAATTCACGCAATTCATCAGAAATTCTTTGTTGCCGTAGAGTTTGTTTGTCCATTTGTCATAGCCTAATTCTAAAGGCTGGAAGTTTTTATCGAGTTGGTTTCGGATCAAATCTCCGTCGGAAACCACGATCATTTTATTGTCTTTTCCAACCGCTTGAAAAGATTGTTCTGGAAATGGCATCACCCGATTTTGATAGACAGAATGAAATTTTCCTTCGAGTAAAACCGCCATTGGAATATTGCCCGTGTTTTTAAATTCGCCTTGCTCCGTGCGTTCGGAAACCATGTTTAGATTGACTTCAACCGGTGTTCCTATCAATTTAGAATAAGGCGAAGATTGCAATAAAACTGTTTTCTTGATATCGTTTTTTAAAACTTCTATACCGTTGGCAAACTCAAATTTCAAGGCATCAACATTAGTCACAATCGGATTTTTCGATGCAGGATAAATCAACGGCGAATAAAACCACGGATATTGGGTGTATTGTGTGGCGCTGCCTTGTTCACCTGTAGCCAAAGCGATTGGCGTTGCCATAACATCTTTGACCAGTGTGGGGTTGATGCGAAAGCCGTATTTGAAAAACATATCGTTTAAATTCAGATCGAATGGAAACGCTAAAGTGGCGCCGGAATCGTTGTATAAACTGTCCATTTCAATATTCACTTGATCTACCAACCACAATGTTTTTCCGCCATTGATGATAAATTGGTCGAGTACTAATTTTTCTTCGTCAGTGAATTTTTCTGTAGGTTTTGCAATGATGGCTAGGTCGTATTTCTTTAAATACTTTAGACTTTCATTCGGTTTTTTGGCAACAGAATCGAGTGTAAAGGTTCCGATGAAATAATTTTCACGCACCTGTTTGATGAAATCTGCCATGAGTAAATCGTGCATTTCACCATTGCCTTTGATTACGGCTATTTTCTTTTCTTTGGCTTTAGCAACGGTGTTAAACGCATTCGCAAAAGCATACTCGAGATGTTGTACCGAACTCACAACTTTTTCAGCCGTTGAAGCGCCCATGACGTTTTTAAGTAACGGCACTTTGGTACTTTTACCTTGATAAGTGGCGATCGCCCATGGAAAAACCACTTCTTGTGTTTGCTTTCCTTTGTCGTCAACGGTAACATTTACAGGTGTTAAACCACGTTCGAGAAACGATTGCATGATGGTATCGCGCTCTTCTTCATTCTCAATAGGATTGACAAATTGAAAGGTAATATTCTTGTTGTAAGCTTTGAATTCCTCTAGAATTTGTTGTGTTTCGGTTTGTAGTTTTTTGAATTCACCCGGAAATTGACCTTTCAGAAACACATCAACGATTAAAGGTTCTTTGACATCTTTTAGAATATTCAACGATGTTTTTGAAAGGGTATAACGGTGGTCTTGTGTTAAGTCGAAGCGATAAAAAAAAGTATTTCCAATACCATTGACAATCAATAAAATAGCAATGACAAATAAAACGGATTTGATATTTTTATTGTGGGTTCGTATCATCAGTTTTTGAGAGATTTTAGTTTAAAAACGGTAAATGATAGAAAGGCAATGGTGATGCTCAGGAAGTAAAGAACATCACGGGTGTCAATCACACCGCGGCTCATGCTTTTAAAATGACTGTCCATGCCGAGTCCCGAAATTAGGTTTTCAAAGTTTGGTAAATAGGTAGCCAAACCTTCGAAGGCATAATAAAAAAAGAAGCATAAAAACACTGCCAGTATGAAGGCTACAATTTGATTCTCGGATAGGGTAGAAGTAAAAATTCCGATGGCTGCATAAGAAGCAATCAAAAATAACAAACCGAAATAAGAACCCATAGTACTTCCCAAATCGATATTGCCTTCAGGCATGCCTAGTGTTGAAATGACATATACATAAATCAATGTCGGGATGATTGCAATTACAATTAACAGCATGGCACCAAGAAATTTCCCGTTTACAATTTGCCACAGGTTCAGCGGTTTAGTCAAGAGTAATTCAAGTGTACCTTGCTTTTTTTCGTCAGAGAAACTCCGCATGGTAACGGCTGGAATTAAGAAGATTAAAATCCACGGAGCGATTGTAAAAAACGGACTCATATCAGCAAATCCGCTGTTTAAAATATTGTAGTCTCCTT
>ERZ724516.1424-NODE-1424-length-14035-cov-4.130472_pt1 | contig 14035 bp, 13 predicted proteins | sample MGYA00376049_ERZ724516 | MGnify/ENA primary metagenome ERZ724516 (study PRJEB28724, sample SAMN07190886) | activated sludge metagenome | isolation source: activated sludge of sewage treatment plant in Hong Hong | place: USA: Christiansburg, Virginia | collected... | reverse complement strand
CCCAATGCCATGCTCTTTACCGACGCAAATGGCTCGTAGGTGTAGGTGTTCGCCAATAGTTAACACAGATCATTAACCGCTTCGATAAATTTATCAAAAAATTCTTGTGCCACTAAATTATTTTTTCTAAATTCGAATGAGTATTTCATTGATTCTGCGATTTTTTTTAATATTATAGAATAATTTACTCTATCTTTTAAAGAAAGATCGAATGCAAATATACAATCCGCTCTAAGTCTGACAACAATATCTTGTAGAGTTTCGAATTCAATTTCGGAAATGTTATGAAAATCTACATTCATTAAGCGAAGCAAAAAATCCACAGGCACTGGAGGGCGCTGAGATTGAATATTTTCAATAAATTCAGATAATTCTGACATGTTCTAAGGCCTAAATCCAAATTTGTCTTGATACGACCAACGATCCGGTCCGCCGGGAGGTGGCCATAATCCACCCTCTCGGCGACAAGCTGAGAGGCGATCATTAGCTCGATTCTGACACTGCCTCCTCGATTCACCCTTAAAATTTTTGACGCAATACCCATTAAATTCTTCGTTCCAGCCCTCAAAGCACCTGTCTCCGGAAGGGGGACGGCCGCTTTTTCCCATAATTTTGTCTTGGTCGGAGTTGGCAGCGCACTGTGCAAGAGGTGGACTCCACACGGGCGGGAGACAAAACCCCGGATTCAGAAAACAAATGCCCGGCCACAGGGGACTTCCGGGCGGTGTAATCTGCAACCCCATCGGATCGGTATACCTTAGCGGATTATTCCCGACATACACATAGCTGTTCGCTCCGCCGCCCAGCCCGATGGGATCGGCCTGTATGTATCGTCCTGTGGTGGGATCATAGTCCCTGTACCGGTTGTAGTAGAGGTCGGCTATGACCTTGCTCTGCCCCGGATAGCCCGGTGCCTGATAGTCATTGGGCGTGGTGGCCGGGTTGCCTGCCGAGTCGGTAGTGAGGAGCGGCACGCCCAGATGGTTGCCGTGCACCCAGTTCACAACCACCGTGCCGGAGCTGTTCGGTGTTGCAACGGCAAGCGGCATATAGCCGCCCGCGCCGTCATCGCCGCCAAAGGGCGTGTTGTCATTCGCCACCTGCGGCTGCGCCCAGATGAACTCCGCCTTCACATCCGTGGCGCTCACCCCATATTCGCCCAGCACCCGCCCGTCGCCGTCATAGACGAACCGCCGTGTGCCCGCGGACGATGTCTTCGCCACCCGGTCATCCTGACCATTGTAGCTGAACGTGAGCGCGCCGGTGTCCGTGCGCGTATAGCCCGTCAGGCGGCCATAGCCGTCATAGGTCGTGCCCGCACTCACCGCGCCGGGGCGGGTCTCGCTCGCCGTGTTGCCGCAATACACCCGAATTAAATATCTAACTTTTTATAACTATTCGTTTAGAAAATTAAAATTAAATCCCATATCATGATCATCTAGCCATCTTAATCTTCCCATTTTAAATTCTTTAGTCGATTCTAAATATAATTGTATACCTTTAATCGCATGCAAAATCGATTGCATACTATCCACCCCATTCATGGAATAAGTTTTTTTTCGTTCCGCTGAAAACGCAAAATTATAGTAGCACTTCCATATTCCATCAATTTCTATAGGTTTCTCTATCTCTATAAATATTGAACCGCCGTCAATTATAGAAATCTCTCTACTTGCTATTACTTCTGTCAAAACGGCATATCTCCACGATAGCCCGCAAAGGGATCAAATGGTCGAGTAAAATTATCACCTACCAAACAATTTTTATATGCTCGCAAAGCTTCTTGGTAGCAACGCTTTAAATACGTAGGCGGGTAAGCCCCTTTTGGACCGAACAGCCCTTCACATTGAGACTGGTGATTTTCGTACTGCTTCCAACATGCATCATCGTCTTCATCATCGCAACTTTTACTGGGAGGCATGGGTGGATTGGTGGGGGACTTCTTCGGACGCTCTCGCAAGAGCCACGGCGGGAAGGGAGTATATTTTCGGCCGGGGACGGGAATTATAATCTGCAACCCGCTCGGATCGATCCCGTTGAGCGGATTATTCCCTGCATACATATAGGGATTGCTTCCGCCGCTCAGCCCGATGGGATCGGCCTGTATGTATCGTCCTGTGGTGGGATCATAGTCCCTGTACCGGTTGTAGTAGAGGTCGGCTATGACCTTGCTCTGCCCCGGATAGCCCGGTGCCTGATAGTCATTGGGCGTGGTGGCCGGGTTGCCTGCCGAGTCGGTAGTGAGGAGCGGCACGCCCAGATGGTTGCCGTGCACCCAGTTCACAACCACCGTGCCGGAGCTGTTCGGTGTTGCAACGGCAAGCGGCATATAGCCGCCCGCGCCGTCATCGCCGCCAAAGGGCGTGTTGTCATTCGCCACCTGCGGCTGCGCCCAGATGAACTCCGCCTTCACATCCGTGGCGCTCACCCCATATTCGCCCAGCACCCGCCCGTCGCCGTCATAGACGAACCGCCGTGTGCCCGCGGACGATGTCTTCGCCACCCGGTCGTCCTGTCCGTTGTAGCTGAACGTCAGCGCGCCGGTGTCCGTGCGGGTATCATCGAGGGATCGCAGCCAGCAAACATCAGTGCGAAAACCCTGATGGCCATCGACCTCCCTCTGCGGTGGGATGAGCAGAAGGTCGCTCTCGGGTTTAACTGACCCAGCATCGCGGCGATGGAAATTGGGCGTCAAACGGCGCCCTTGCTTTTGGCGCGATGTCAGCGAACGGGAGTGAGGTCCGGGAAATGCACTCCAGAGACTTTGGACAAAATCTCGCCCAGCCATGTCCTGTCGAGAGACGCATCTCGCCCCAGCCGTATCACGCAATACAAGAAACACCGCGCTTTCGCGCGTGTTTCTTGGCATTTGTCCGTTCGGGACTGTCACATCCGGCGTATGCCGGACTGTCTGGTGCGGTCGAGAAGACTCGAACTTCCACGGCCTTTCGGCCACAACGACCTCAACGTTGCGCGTCTACCAGTTCCGCCACGACCGCACATCACATAGGAAACCGGCTGGACCGGCCCCTGGTAGGCGGTGGCCATTAGCAAAGGGTGTATCCCCATGCAAGTGCGCGATCGCAAACCCCGCCTTATTATCCCGCCATCAGGCAGAGATCACTTGCCGCCTTCGACGAAACTCAGCGAAAGGTGGTCGGCATTTTTCGGGATGTCGAGGCGACTCTCGTTGATGCTGGCCTCTTCATTGGGCTTTAGCTCAGTTTTGTCCGCCCGCGTCATCCAGCTGAATACGAGGCGGTTCTGCTTGTCGCGCAGCTCGACGACCACCGGCGGCACCAGCTCTCGTTCCGTCCCGCTGTTGACGACACGCGCACTGAACGCGAAAAACTCCTGTCCGTTGGGAAGCGATCGCCGCTCGGCAGGCTTGGCAAGGTAGAAAAGCAGATCCGGCTCGCTGGTATCGGCGAGCAATCCGGCGCGCACCGCCCATGCAGGCGGACCGAAATAATAGAGCGCTCCGCCCGCTGCTGCGATCATAAGGAAGAACAATATGGCGGCTATCGTCCACAATTTCGCCGGGTTACGCCGCGGACGGAAAGGCGGTTCATGAGCAAACTGGCTGTCGTCATCGTCGCGACCAAAGGGAGAATCCGTGTCACCGGTGTTCCAGTCGAACACATGATCGCGGGCAAATGCCGATGCGTCTGAAGGGACGGAAGTCCGCTCTTCTTCCTCGTCCTCAAAATCATGGCCATTATTGTCATCCGGTTCCGGGGCCGACCCCTCCTCTGCCGGACGCTCCGCCAGCGCCGTCTGACCGCGATCGACCTGATCCTGCCGATCGGCAAAATCGCCGTAACCCTCCTGGGAAGCCTGTGGCGCGGAGGAGACCGTTTCAGGTGCCGGCTCTGGTGGAGATACGGTTTCGGCCTGCGCTGCGACCGCAAGCTCCTCCGTCGCGGGACGTTCGGTCAGCGCCGGGGCGTCCTGAAACCAGCTATGTTTGCAGGAGGCGCAACGGACACGACGCCCATTAACACCGAAGGCGGAATCCGGGACGATATAGCGCGTAGAGCAGTTTGGACAGACCAAGATCATGCCATTACATAGGCGAGCAAGGGAGCGTAGTGCAAGCCACCTTGATATCTTGACGTCAACTTGCCGTTCAATCGGGTTTACGGGCAGAGTTGCTTGTGCGATGGACGAACGGGCGGAAAGGGAAAACGGGGCCGTTTTACAGCGATGTCGACGATCATACAGTTTGAGAATGTCGGTCTGCGCTATGGCCCGGGCGCCGAAACGCTGAGCGATATTCATTTTTCGCTTGTGGCGGGCGGCTTCTATTTCCTCACCGGCGCGTCAGGAGCCGGCAAAACCTCGCTGCTCAAACTACTGTATCTGGCCCAGCGGCCCAGTCGCGGTGTATTGCGTCTGTTTGGCGAAGATGTGGTGATGATGCCGCGTCAGCGCCTGCCCGGCTTTCGTCGCCGCATCGGCGTGGTGTTTCAGGATTTCCGGCTGGTCGGGCATCTGTCTGCCTATGACAATATCGCCTTGCCGCTGCGTGTTGCCGGTATGGCGGAGAAGGAGATTTTCGAGCCGGTAAGCGAAATGCTCGAATGGGTGGGCCTTGGCGATCGCGCCGAGGCGCGGCCCGAAACATTGTCAGGCGGCGAGCAGCAGCGCGTCGCCATCGCTCGCGCCGTCATCGGTCGCCCGGACATATTGGTGGCGGACGAACCGACCGGCAACGTCGATCCCGACATGGCGCAACGCCTCATCGGGCTGTTCGAGGCGCTCAATCGGCTGGGCACAACGATAGTGATAGCCACGCACGACCTGCCGCTGATTTCGATGGTCGAACGGGCGCAAATGATGCGGCTGGACAAGGGGCGGCTTATAGATCCCACCGGATCGCTGCGCTATCCGCCCACTTCGTCGGTCACTCCACCCGCCTCATACGAAATGCCGACGCCGATATGAACGCGCGCCCCCTGCCTGCCATCGCAGCCCCCTCCGCGATGGACCGAACAGCAAAGGCAGCGCGCAATCGCCTGCTGCCCGAAGGGCGACTGGCAGGGCCGATGCCATGGGTGATCGCCATCATGATGTTCCTGACGGTACTGGCGAGCGCGGCAGGCATCGGTCTGGCGCAGGGCGTGAAGAGTTTGCAGGCGCAACTGACGGGGCGGTTGACGATACAGCTTGTCGAGCCAAATGCCGCGCGACAGGCGTCACTGGCGCAACATATCACGCGAACATTGCGGTCCAGCCCCTATGTGCGCAGCATGCAGCGGGTGCCCGAAGCGGAGCTGTCCGCGCAATTGCGGCCCTGGCTGGGGGAAGATATGGGCGCGATCGACCTGCCTGTACCCGCGCTCATTGACGTGATGCTCGCGCCAGAGGCGGGCGAAGCCGGGATCAAGGCGGTCCGCGCTGCTATCGTCCGCATCGCCCCGCAGGCGCGGATCGACGCCGACGCCAGCTTTCTGGCGCCGGTCGAGCGGCTTATGCGCTCGCTCATGTGGCTGGCGGCGATACTGGTGCTGATGATGGTGCTGGCGACGGGCGCCGTTGTGGTCATGGCGGCGCGCGGTGCGCATGACGCCAATCGCGAAACCATCGGCATATTACATCTTCTGGGTTCAACCGATGTCCAGATCGCGCGGCTTTTCCAGCGACGGATGGCGCTTGACGCGATGTTCGGTGGCGCGCTCGGTTTTGTCCTCGCGATCGGTGCTTTGCTGCTGCTGGGAGAGCGGATGACGGACACGGGTTCGGAACTGGCTGGGCTGATGTCGCTGCCTCCATGGGGCTGGGCAATATTGCCGCTGGTGCCGATGGCTGGCGTCCTGCTCGCGATGGCGGCGGCGCGGACGACGGTCCGGCGCAGTCTGGAGCGGACGCTGTGATCGCCCGGTTGTTCGCGATGATATTGCTGGCGTGGATGCTCGGCTTTGGCTGGTTTGCACTGCTGTTGCCGCAACCGCTTGACGGGCGGACGACCGATGCGATTGTCGTGCTGACCGGCGGGGCGGGGCGCATCGACCGCGGACTGGATCTGATGCGGGATGGCGCGGCCAAGCGCATGTTTATTTCAGGCGTCGAACGATCCGTGCGCCCCGCCGAGCTGGCCGAGCGTTATCATGCGAAGCTGGCGCTGTTCACATGCTGCATCACCCTGGGCCGCGAAGCGATAGACACGCGCTCTAACGGGATAGAGACCGCACACTGGCTCGACCGGCGCGGTTATGACACGGTGCGGCTCATCACCAGCGACTGGCATATGCGCCGCGCCGCGTTCGAACTGCGTCAGGCATTGCCGCCGGACATCATATTGTTTTACGACGCGGTGCCGGGAAATCCGAGCCTGACGATGTTGTTCAAGGAATATAATAAATATTTGCTGCGCCGCGCCGCCGCGCTGATCGGTATCTGATGGCAATCACCCTGCTTTTTGTGCGCTCGGTGCTTTATGCGCTGGTTTTTTATACCCTCACAATTCCCTGGGTTATCATCTGTAGTCTGGCGAGCCTTATAAATCAGCGGCTGATGATCGTCCTGGTACAGAGCTGGGGGTGGATGCACCGCATCACCAGCCGGGTGATATTGGGTCAGCGGATCGAGATCATCGGCACGTTGCCGACCGAGCCGGGACTTGTCATCCTCAAACATGAATCGATGTTTGAAACCATCGACGTGCTTTGCATGTTCGTCGCGCCGGTTGTCGCGGCGAAGCAGGAGCTGCTCGATATTCCCGGTTGGGGATGGATTGCACGGCGATTTGGCGTGATCGGCATTCAGCGCACAGCGGGAGCAAAAGCACTGCGCGTATTGCAAAAACAGGCGCTGGCCAGTGTCGCCGCGGGTCGCCCTGTGCTGCTCTTTCCCGAAGGGACGCGTGTGCCGCATGGGCAGAGAGCGCCCATTCGTGCGGGCTTTGCCGCGCTCTATCAATTGCTCAAGCTGCCGGTGACGCCGATTGCGGTGAACAGCGGTATCCTGTCGCCGCGTGGCAGCTTCCTCAAGCGCCCCGGAGTCATCACCTACAAGGTGGGAGAGACGATCCCCCCCGGCCTGCCCCGCGCCGAAGCCGAGGCGAAGGTACTCGACGCCATCAACGCGCTCAATCCACCGCCCAACGGGCATGGACTTTGACGCGCGGCATGATAGGCGCGATGCCATGAAAACATTGGGCATCATCGGCTTTGGCGAATTCGGCAAACTGGCCGCGCGGGAATTGCGCGACCGGTTCACTGTCGGGGCGCACGACAGCCATCTGGAGCCGCAGGACATCGCCGCACAGGGTGTAACGCCGTTCTCGCTGGAAGCGGCGGCGGCGAGCGACATCGTCCTGATCGCGGTGCCGGTACAGGCGATGGAAGGCGTCATCGCCATGCTCACTCCTCTGGTGCGGCCCGGCGCCACCGTTCTGGATGTTGCCTCGGTCAAGATGCTCCCGAGCCGCTGGCTGGAACGACATATGCCCGAAACTGTCCATGTCGTGCCCACCCATCCGCTGTTCGGTCCGCAGAGCGCGGCGCAAGGGGTTGCCGGACGACAGCTCGTCATTTGCCCGTTGCGCGGGGATCAGCACCTGAAGGTCGCGCAGATCGGCGAGGAAATGGGCATGCGCGTGCGCATCACCACTGCCGAGGAACATGACCGCGAAATGGCGTTTGTACAGGCACTGACACATCTGATTGGTCGGTCGCTGTCGGCCATGAACATTCCCGATGAAATGCTCAAGACCCAGAGTTACCAGCATCTGCTCGATCTGTGCGGGCTGATCGGCAATGACAGTTTCGAACTGTTCACCGCCATCCAGACGCTCAATCCGTTTGCGCGCGAGGTGACAGAGGATTTCGTCGCGCGCGCAGGTGATCTGCTGCACCACGCCTACGACGGCGCGAAATCCGATTAGATTTGTTCAGCCATATCCCGGATCACACGCACGACATCCCGCATTTGCGCCTCTGTGCCGATGGTGATGCGCAATCCGTTGGGCAAGTCCTGCCCCGCCAGTAGCCGCGTGGCGTAACCCGCCTCCATCAACCCCTTGCAGGCGGCAGCGGCGGTCAGCGCGCCATCGAACAGGACCAGCACGAAATTCGCCTTGCTCGGCACCGCGCGCAGGCCGTGATTGCCCATCGCGTCGATTTCCGCGCTGAACCAGTCCCGCCACTTCCGGTTATGCGCGCGGCTTTGCGCAACCCATTCGGTGTCTGCGATAGCGGCGGCCGCTGCGGCCTGCCCCGCCGTCGTGACGTTGAATGGGCCACGGATGCGGTGCAATATGTCGATTACCTCGGCGCTGGCATAGCCCCAGCCGATACGCTCCGCCGCCAGCCCGAATATTTTCGAGAAAGTGCGGGTGGCGAAGACATTGGGCGCGTGCCGCGCCAGCTCCATTCCCGCGTCATCCTCTTCGGGTTCGAGATACTCGGCATAAGCCTGATCTATCACCAGCAGGATGTCCGGTCGCAGGCCCGCATGCAGGCGCGCGACCTCCTGTCGTGACAATATGGTGCCGGTCGGATTATTGGGATTGGCGAGGAAAACGAGCCTGGTCCGTTCGCTTACGAGCGCCAGCAACGCATCGACATCGGTGCCATAATCGCGGTCCGGCGCGACAACCGGCGTCGCCCCCACCCGCCGCGCCGCGATGTCATATACGGCAAAGCCATAGCGCACATAGAGAATCTCGTCTCCCGGCCCGGCATAGGCGCCCGCCACGACATGCAGAAGTTCGTCCGAACCCGTGCCACAGATAATCCGCTCCGGGTCCAGCCCATGAAATTGCGCGATGGCTTCGCGCAGGGCGGTCGAGGCCGGATCGGGGTAATGGGCAAGGTCGCTATATCCGGCTTCGAACGCCGCGCGTGCGGCCGGACTGGTGCCCAGCGGATTTTCATTGGCGGACAGCTTTAACAGGGGGCGCCCGTCATCAGCCTTGGATTTTCCCGGCTGATAGGCAGCTATCGCGGAAATCCAGCTCTTGGGGATCGGTTTGCTCATGCTGCGCCCTTAGGGACAGCAGTGGCGCAGAGCAAGACCCCCGCACTATTCTCTGGTTAAAGCGTTATTTACCTTGATCGGCAATATGTCACTCAATTCATTGAGGTAAAACGAAATTACGGGCGGAACCCACCGCACCGACCCCGGGATCGCAACAATGGGCTATATGGATAAATTTACGCCGGAACCAGAGGACGGACTCTCCGCTCAGCCGGTTCAGGAACGCCGAAGCGGCGAACGTTATGTCACTGTGCTGAAGGTCGGACGCGCCATCGTCGGCGACAGGGATCAACTCTGCCTTGTGCGCAATTTTTCCAGCGCGGGCATGAAAATACATATGCCGCACGATGCCGCGCCTGACGAGCGCGTGACCATCGAGTTGCGCTCCGACCGAGTAATACACGGCACCGTCCGCTGGTCGCATGAGCACAGCAATGGCGTCGAGTTCGACACGCCGGTTCGGGTTGAGGATATACTCGACAAACGTCCGCCGAGCAGTGTGCTACGCTATCGCCCGCGCTCTCCGCGTTTCCACCGTCAGTCGCCCGCCCGGATCGAGCATGAATCAGGCGTCGCGGAAGGAACGCTCACCGACATTTCGTTGCAGGGCGCCTGTGTCGAACTCAAGGAAACCGCGCGCATGGGCGACCATGTCGTCTTCCATATTCCGGGCCTGCCCGCGCGCGCGGCACAGGTTCGCTGGGTTCGGGGCAAGAGCATTGGCGTGCATTTCGAGCGGTGCTGGTCGTTCAACGAACTCGCTGCCTGGCTCGATGAACATGATCCGGCCTGACGAGACATAGCCGCTGCGATTGACAATCGCCCATCAACGGCCCTAGCGCCGCATCATGGACTTGCCCTCTTCTTCCCCGGACGCGCGCTTCGGCCTCGACCGAAAGGCGAGCCTGAAAGCGCGCCTTGCGCTGGATGGCGGCGGCGCGTTGTCGCAGGTCGACATCGCCTATGAAACCTATGGCACGCTCAATGCCGACGGGTCGAATGCCATCCTCATCTGCCATGCGCTGACCGGCGATCAATATGTCGCCTCCACCCATCCGGTTACGGGAAAGCCGGGTTGGTGGAGCCGCATGGTGGGGACAGACAAACCGATCGACCCGGCGCGGCATTTCATCGTCTGCGCCAATGTACTGGGCAGTTGCATGGGTTCGTCCGGTCCGGCGAGCGTGGACCCGGCAACAGGCAGCAAATGGGGCATGCGCTTTCCGGTCATCACCATTGCCGATATGGTGCGGGCGCAGGCGATGCTACTCGATCATCTGGGCATCGGGACGCTTCAGGCGGTGATCGGCGGGTCTATGGGCGGGATGCAGGCGTTGACCTGGCCGACGATTTTCCCCGAAAGAGTCCGATCGGCCATCGTGATCGCATCGACGGCGCGGCACAGTGCGCAAAACATCGCCTTTCACGAGGTCGGCAGGCAGGCGATCATGGCCGATCCCCGCTGGCGCGGTGGCGACTATTATCAGGACAATGACGCGCCCACTGCGGGCCTCGCGGTGGCGCGCATGGCGGCGCATATCACCTATCTGTCGGAGGCAGGCCTGACTGAGAAATTCGGTCGCCGGTTGCAGGGCCGCGATGCAAAGACCTTCGGGTTCGACGCCGATTTCCAAATCGAAAGCTATTTGCGGCATCAAGGGATCAGCTTCGTCGAGCGGTTCGACGCCAACAGCTATCTCTACATCACCCGCGCCATGGACTATTTCGACATTGCCGAAGACCATGGCGGGTCGCTTGCCCGTGCGTTCGAGCGGACGAAGGCGCGCTTCTGCCTTGTCAGCTTCGATACCGACTGGCTTTATCCCACCGCCGAATCGCGCATTATCGTCCATGCGCTCAACGCTGCGGGGGCACAGGCAAGCTTTGTCGAGCTGTCCAGCCCGTTTGGCCATGACGCCTTTCTGCTCGATGTGCCGGAGCTGAACAGGGTGGTCGACGGCTTCCTGAAGGCGGGCGCCGAATGACCGACATATTGCGCCCCGACCTCGCTATCATCGCTGCCAATATCCGCGCCCATGCCCGTGTGCTCGATGTCGGGTGCGGCGACGGCGCTCTGATGTCCGCCCTGCGCGCCGAGCATCAGGTCGATGCACGCGGGCTGGAGCTGGACGCGGGCAATGTCGCCTCTGCCGTCGCACGCGGCCTGTCGGTGGTGCAGGGCGATGCCGACACCGACCTCGTCTATTACCCCGACAACAGCTTCGATTACGCGATATTGAGCCAGACGTTGCAGACAACCCGGCGTCCCGACCATGTTGTCGATCATCTGCTGCGCATCGCTGCGCAGGCGTTCGTCAGCTTCCCCAATTTCGCCCATTGGCGCGGGCGTATGTCGCTGCTCTTCGGTGGGCGGATGCCGGTCACACGTCTGTTGCCGGATCACTGGTACGACACCGCCAATATCCACCATCTGACCATCGACGATTTTCGCGCGCTGGTGAAGGAGCGCGGCTGGACCATTGATGGCCAGTGGTTCCTGAAGGGTGACCGGCGGACAGGCGATGCCAACGCCAACCTGTTCGCCGAACATGCGGTGTTTCTGCTGCGTAAATGACGGCAAGATCGGCGCGGTAAAACGCCTTTACCGCTCCCGCGTCGCGCTGAACGTCAGATCGGGGTGGCGTTCCTGTTGATAGCCGACATCCCAGGCGCTTTTCGCCATGAACACCATATTGCCGTCGCGGTCCTTCGCCAGATTGGACCGGTTGAACTCGGCAAAGCCTTTCACCGCAGCATCGGGACCGGAAATCCAGCGGGCGGTATCGAAGGGCGAAGGCTCCAGCCCCGCCTCGACCTTATATTCCGCCTCCAGCCGCGAAATCAGCACTTCGAGCTGCAACTGGCCGACGACGCCGACGATCCACTGGCTGCCGAATTCGGGGTAGAAGACCTGAATCACGCCCTCTTCGCTAAGATCATCCAATGCCTTGCGCAACTGCTTGGTCTTGGTCGGATCGCGCAGCGCGACGCGCCGCAATATTTCCGGCGCGAAGTTGGGCAAACCGGTGATACGCACGTCCGCCCGCTCGCTCAATGTATCGCCCACCCGCAACGTGCCATGATTGGGGATGCCGATGATGTCGCCGGGGAAAGCTTCGTCGGCCAGCTCCCGGTCCTGCGCAAAGAACAGGATGGGCGAGTGCACCGCCATCGGCTTGCCACTGCCCGACGGGGTGAGCTTCATGCCGCGTTTGAACTTTCCAGAGCATAGCCGCATGAAAGCAATACGGTCGCGATGCTGCGGGTCCATATTCGCCTGCACCTTGAAGATGAAACCGGTCACGTCGGCGCGGTCGGGCGAAATCGGTTCGGGATCGGCCGGTTGCGGGCGCGGCGGCGGGGCGTGGCGGGCAATCGCATCTATCAGCTCGCCCACGCCAAATAATTTGAGTGCCGAACCAAAATAGACCGGGGTCAAATCGCCGTGGCGATAAGCAGCGAGATCGAAATGCGCGTAACCGCCCTGCGCCAGTTCCCCTTCCTCGCGCAATCGGGCGAGGCCGTCCGCGCTCAGTGCCTCCGCGAGCTTGGGATCACTGATGCCTGTGAATGTCGCAGCCTTGCCCTCAAACTCCTTGCTGGGACCGGATGGCTGGCGCAGCGTGCCCGTCGCAAAGTCGAATATCCCCTCGAACTGGCCGCCCATGCCGACCGGCCAGCTCATCGGGCACACATCAAGCGCGAGAGCATCCGCCACTTCATCGAGCAATTCAAACGGATCGCGCCCCTCGCGGTCGACCTTGTTGACGAAGGTGATGATCGGCACATTGCGCAGGCGGCATACCTCGAAAAGCTTGAGCGTTTGCGGCTCAATGCCCTTGGCGGCATCGATGACCATGATCGCGCTGTCGACGGCGGTTAGCGTGCGGTAGGTATCCTCCGAGAAATCCTCGTGCCCCGGCGTGTCGAGCAGGTTGAACGTCACTCCTTGCCGCTCGAACGTCATGACCGAGGACGTGACCGAAATGCCGCGCTGCTGCTCGATCTTCATCCAGTCCGACCGGGCGCGCCGGTTCGCGCCGCGCGCCTTGACCTCACCAGCCAGATGGATGGCGCCGCCTTCCAGCAGCAGCTTTTCGGTGAGCGTGGTCTTGCCCGCGTCGGGATGGGATATGATCGCGAAGGTGCGGCGGCTGTTGGGGGTGGTCATGCGAGATATATCAGTTCTGTTCGAGAGCGACGATATTGGGAGCGGGTGGACGATGAGATCATCCACGCAGGCTGCCGCCCAGCTTTTCCGCCGCCTTGACGATGGTAGCGCTGATCGCGGCAAGTTCTTCCTCGGTAAAGCTCTTGTCGCCCGGTTGCAGCGTGACCTCGACAGCGAGCGACTTGGCGCCGACCTCTACGCCGGGGCCGGTAAACACATCGAACAGACGTGCATCGACGATCGCCTTCTTGTCCGCGCCCCGCACCGCGCGCACCAGTGCGTCGGCCTCCAGCGCTTCCGGCACAAGAAAGGCGAAATCGCGCGTCACCGCCTGCAACGCCGGGGGCGCATAGGGCGTGCGCATGAAGCCCGCCTGGCGCTTTGCGGGGATAGCATCGAGGAAAATCTGCGCGGCGACAACCGTGCCCGAAAGGCCGAATTGCCGGGCAAGCGCGGGATGCAACACGCCATATTCCGCCAGCACGGTCTTTGGCCCCAGACGCAGCGTACCCGACTGACCGGGGTGATAGGTCGCGCCAGCACCAGCGAAATTCTGCAAATTGGTGACCGGCGCTCCGGCGGCGGCAAGCAGGGCCAGCGCCTCTGCTTTCGCATCATAAACATGATAGCCGAACGCCTTGCCCCATTGCCAGCTTCGCCCCGCCTTGTCGCCCGCCAGCACAATCGCTGCTGTGGCGCGCTCGTCGCTCGCGCCATCTTCGCCCCGGAAATAGCGCCGCCCGATCTCGAACAACCGGATCGAGGATGCTCCCCGGTCAGCATTGCGCTGCGCCGCGGAGAGCAGACCGGGAAGGAGCGATGAACGCATCACCTTCAGGTCTTCGCTGATCGGGTTGGCCAGCGTCCAGTCGCCTCCACCCA
>ERZ724516.1422-NODE-1422-length-14043-cov-7.458250_pt1 | contig 14043 bp, 8 predicted proteins | sample MGYA00376049_ERZ724516 | MGnify/ENA primary metagenome ERZ724516 (study PRJEB28724, sample SAMN07190886) | activated sludge metagenome | isolation source: activated sludge of sewage treatment plant in Hong Hong | place: USA: Christiansburg, Virginia | collected... | reverse complement strand
GCCTTGAATTCTAGGTTACAAGCGAAAAGTGCCTCAAGCCCACGTGGAATATGCGCAAGCAGCTTCTCTTTTTATAGCAAAGACGGGGAAATCTGGGAGGGCGCAATAGACTATTCGGCAGTGACCATCACGCGATCGCGGCCTTCATGCTTGGCACGGTACAGTCTGCTGTCCGTCAGTCCGTACATGGTTTCCGGACTCAATTTGCCGGGGTCGATTTCGTGGCTCACGGCGACGCCAACACTTACCGTCACACTGAGATTGCTGGCGATGGAGCTCCAGTCCACTGCCTTGCAGGCGCGGTTGATGTGCGCAGCAACATCGGCGGCGGCTGATTTCGAGTCAATTGGCAACAGCAAAGCAAATTCTTCACCACCAACCCGGGCCGGCAGATCGCCAGCGCGACGGTCTGCGTGCAGCAGCCTGGCAAATCGTTGCAGCACGCTATCGCCAATCGCGTGCCCGTGGGTGTCATTGATGCGCTTGAAAAAATCGAGGTCGAAACACAGCAAGGCAAAGTGACGCCCCTCGCGCGCAGCACTGACCATATGGGACAGTGAGCGATCAAAAGCACGTCGGTTCGCGATGCCGGTCAAGGGGTCCTCTTCGGCCAGGCGCGACCATTGTTCTGCAAGGCGCGCGATTTCTTCGCGTTGCTCGCGCTTAGTAGCCGCCTGCCGTGCCTCATCATCGTGCAATTGACGCTCCAGTCTTCTTGCCTCCTTGAACGCAGCCAGTGCAAGTCTGGGGTCATCAATGGCTTCATAGGCCTCGGCCAGCTCCAGCCATGTTCCCATCAGTTCCCGAGGATTGCCACCTTCCAGCAGGGCGATGCCGCGGCGAAATGCGACGACCGCTTCTTCCGGGCGACCCAGCGTCATCAATATTGCACCAAGGTGGCCCTGTGCGACGGCTTCGTGTCCACGCAGACCTGCTTTGGCGAGGCCTTCAACGGCGCGTTGCAGCGTCTGCGTGGCAGCCTCGACTTTGCCCGCGCGCCGCGCTGCGATACCGGTATTGGCCAGCGCCATTAACTCAAGCCGCGTCAGACCCTGCGCGGCAACTTCTTCAAGGAAACCATGCCATTGAGCCATTAGCTCGGCATATTGCAGCTGCCGCCCGGCATCGTCAGCCGTCGAATCGTCGGTCGCCCGCCCTTTGGCGTTCAACACCGAGTATCTGGCATGGTATCGCTCCGCCAGCGAACCGTGCTGGTCCAGCATGCGCGCGGCGTCCTCCAGCATCTCAAGCGCCTGCCCATGGCGCCCCAGAACCGAGCACGATATGCCAAGCCGCCGCCTGGCTTTGCCAAGTAGCGTGTTATCTCCCGTCTGCTGCGCCAGGCGCTCCGCCTGCGTGATGATGTCGAACGCCCGGGTATGTTCTTCCAGGGACTGCAACGCGAATCCGAGAGCCAGCAAGGCCTCGCTTTCAATCGCCGGATCGGCCAGCGCCGCCGCCAGTTCGCGTGCCTGCGTGGCAACCCGCAGGCCCTCGAGCGCTTGCCCGGTTGAGACCAGGGCCAGGGACTTGAGGCCGAGCAATATCGGGCGCTCGGCACAGGTGCAGCTCTCCAGTGCCCCGTCGACCGCCGCGATTGCCTCGACAAGACCGCCGGCCTCGATTTGGCCGCGAATCCGATCCGCAGCAGATGGCGTTTTGACTGCAAGGTTCATGCGGCAAGTCTATGCCAACTGCAACCCTTGGTGCAGCGCAGACGCAAGAGCCCGAAAACTCTTAGTTGGACAGCAGATTGAGTATCGACGTCAGGACGGCGCTCAGCATGAACAGGTTGCCGCTACTGTCGGCAATGCCAAATTGGGCACGGCGGTTGTAGCCATCGTCATAGCCGCGGCTGAAGCCCTGGCGGAAGTAGTACCGGTATTCGTCCGCGCTGACGTAGTAGCCGTTGTAGCCGTAGTCTCCGTCCTGATAGGCCGGGGAACTGGTGTGGCTGGCGCGCCAACCATCCTCGCGATCAGCCTGACCTGCCGGAAACCCCTGCTCGTAACCGTAGTTCACGGCCTGCCGCAGCAAGTCGGCACCGTATTGGTTGGTCTGATACGACCGGTTATCGCGAACATAGCGGTAGCTTGGCGCTGAGTAGAAAAACCAATCGTTGTCGTATTCATAAGATCGCGCGTTCCAGTTCTGCATCTGCTCGCGCCGACGCTCCTGATACTGCTGTTGGAAACGAACCTGTGCCGCGCGGTTTTGCTGCTGAAGCATGGCTTCGCGCTGAATCCAAAGGCGATCCTGCGCAATCTCACGTTGCCGGAACGATGCAAGACGCTGATTCTGCTCGATATCAAGCTGCCGCCGGCGCTGTTCCGAGACTTGCTGTGCCCGCCTCTGCGCAAGCTGTTGCTGCTCTTCAAACCGGGCCTGCTGGAGTTGTCGGGCGGCCTGCGCCTGCTGCAGCTTCTGCGCGTGCAGTTGCTGCTCTTGCTGGGTCAGTTGCTTCCTGAGCGCAGACATCTCCCGCTCCTGCTGCTGCGCACGCTGCTGTTGGTTGCGCTGGGCCTGCTCTTTTTGCGCATAGTTTTCGTTTTCCTGCTTCAGTCGTTGCACGGCCTGTTCCTGCTGCTGCACGCGCTGCTGTTGGTCGCGCTGGCTTTGCAGTTGCTTTTGCTGCTCGGCATGCTGCTTCTGCGCCGCCTGTAACTGCTGGCGATTCTGGGCAGCCTGCTTCTGTGTGGCCTGCTCCTGTTGCTGCTTTTGCGCCGCTTGGTCGTTTCGCTGCTTCTGTTCGGCCTGCTGCGCGCGCTGCTGTTGGTCGCGCTGGGATTGCAGTTGCTTCTGTTGCTCGGCCCGCTGCTTTTGTTGTTCGGCTTGCTGTTTTTGCTGCTCGGCCTGGTGCTTTCGCTGTTCCCTTTGGGGGTCGGGTTGTGCGTGGTCCGGTGGCGCTGGTGGCTTTTCGGCCCGATTCCCCTTCTGGGGCTTTTCCTGCTTTTGCTTGTCCTTGTCCTGGTCGTCCGGCGCCTGGGCACGCAGCGGACTGGTCATGGCCAGGGCAGTCGCGGCGCATAGGGCGACTTTAACCAGCATGCGTTTCAAGGATTTCGCTTTGATATCTGACATGGCCATTCCCCGTTGTTGCGCGTGCCTAATGAAACACGGCTGGGCAAGGATGGAATCTCCGCGCCAAATGGTCTGTGTGGCAGCGCACCGAACCGCGGGTCGCGGCCCCAATCAACGTTGGCAGGTTCGCCTGCTTGGATTGGTTACAAGCCAAACTGGGCTCTAGCGCCTGTATGACGTGCGCAAGCAGCTATAAATTGATGAGCAAATAGCGTCAGCCTAATCGCAAGGAATCGGCAGCAACACAGCCACTTCCAGCCCCGGCTGCGCATTGCGCACCACCAAGCTGCCGCCATGCGCCAATGCGACCAGGCGGCACAGATAAAGGCCCAGGCCAACCCCGCCACCCTCACGGGTGCGGGCGGTGTCGGGCCGGTGAAAGGGCTGGGCCAGGTGGGGGAGCTGGTCATCGGGCACGCCTGTGCCAAAGTCGCGCACGGTGATCTGGATGGCACCCTCTGCGGTTTGTACCAACGAGACTTCAGGTGGCTGGGCAGCACCCACACTGTGGCGCAACGCGTTGTCCAGCAGGTTGCGCAGCAGCAGGCGCATGCGGGTGCGATCCAGCTGCAGCACGGGCACATCGGCTTGCAGGTTTTGCGCGATGGCGGGTGTGCCGTCCAGCGCGGCCACCACCTCAGCCACCAGCGCCGCCAGGTCGGTGGGCTCGCGGTGCAGCGCTGCGTGCGGGCTGGCCAGACGTTCGCTTTCCAGCAGGTCCGTCACCAGATCACGCATCTGCCCCAGGTCACGCAGCAAGGCCGCACGGCTTGGTTGAACATCCGGCGTTTCGGGAAGCAGCTCGGTGTTGAGGCGGGCGCGGGTGAGCGGGCTGCGCAACTCGTGACTGATGGCCAGCAGCAGGGTGCGCTTGGCCTCCAGCATCTGGTGGATGTCGGCGCCCATGGTGTTGATGGTGGTGGCCAACTCGCCCAGTTCATCGGGGTGCCGCGCGTTGCGCACGGGAATGGGTTGGGCAAAGTCACCCGCTCCAAAGCGCTGCGCGCCAGCCTGAATGTCGTCCAGCGGGCGCAGCATGCGCCGCACCCGCGCATAGGCCACAGCGGTGAGCGCCAGCAACAGGCCCAGCGTGATCCAGCCGATAAAGCGAGGCCGGTCGTGCCAGGTCTGCACACTCAGGCCAAAGCGGATGCGGTGGCCGTCTGCCGTGGTGCGCTCGAAGAAACGCGGGGCATCGGTGTTCCAGTTGTTGGCGTCGGCGGTGCTGTCGCGTCGCAGGTAGTCGTAGTCGGGCTCATTGGGGTTGCTGCGCCAGTTGACCTGCGGGCCGCTGATGCGCACGCTTAACGGCAGCCGTTGCACCAGTGCCTGGGCGGCTTCAATGCGGGGAGGACTGCCCAATTCAGCAGCGAGCCTATCCACATAGTCCACCACCAGCGGGCGGGCGGCGTCGCGCCAGCCAATGGACAGCGCTCTTTGCATGCCAATGACAAAAATCGCGGTCATCGCCAGTGCCAGCAGCAAAAACAGCGCGACCAGCCGAACGCGCAGTGAGTGAGACAGCGCACGGCGGGCTCGGTGGTGCCAGCGGACCTTTGCCCTCGCGCCTTGGGGTGGCCCGGCGGCGCTCATGCTGGCAGGCGCGCCAGCGCCAGCGAATAGCCCGCGTTGCGCAGCGTTTTGATGCAGTCCAGCGGCTCCAGCTTTTTGCGCAGGCGGCTGACCACAATGTCCACTGCGCGGGTGTACAGCTCCGCCTCGTGGCCACGCAGCTGGTTCAGAATATCGTCGCGGCTAAAGACCTTACCCGCATGCGCAGCCAGCAGGTGCAGCAGGTCAAACTCGGTACCGGTCAGCTCCAGCGTCTCGCCCTTGCGCTGCGCGCTGCGAGTGACGGGGTCGATCACCAGGCCATCGAACACCAGGCGCCCAGGCGCAGAAATCTCGGCACTCACAACCGGCGCAGCCACCCGGCGGCGCAGCACGGTTTGAAGGCGCGCCACCAGTTCACGCGGCTCAAAGGGTTTGGGCACATAGTCGTCTGCGCCCAGCTCCAGCCCCACCACCCGGTCCATCACCTCGCCGCGCGCGGTGAGCATGATGAGGGGGATATCACTCTCCTTGCGGATGGCGCGGCACAGGGCAAAGCCATCCATCTCGGGCAGCATCACATCCAGAATGGCGGCGTCCAGCCCACCCTTGCGCAGCCGCTCCAGGCCGGTGCTGGGGCGTAGGGCGCACTCCAGCACCATGTCAAACCGCGCAAAGTAGGCCGCCAGGGGCGGGCCTAGTTGCGCGTCGTCGTCGATCAGCAGAATGTGGTGCATGGCACCCCGACTTTACCCGCGGCGAAACCAGTGGCCACGGCCTTCCATGTAGTCGCGCACCTTCTGTTGCTGCACGGGGTTGAGGCTGTCGTAAAAGTCCGCCAGTGCGGCGATGACTTCAGGGCTCTTGGTCTGCAGGGCGGTCGTCTTTTCGGAGATGAGGGTCTGGGCGCGGGCCTTGTCAAACGTGGCACCCGCCACCAGCGCCTTCATCTCGGCACGGGGGTCCTTGGTTTGGCCGATGAGGGCGGTGCGCTGCTCATAGAGCTTGTCACCCAGGGTGGCCAGGCGTTTCTTCTGGTCGTCGTTCAGGTCCAGCTTGCTGGCGGCCCGGCTGACGATCTTGTCGCGTTTCTGGGAGTATTCCTCGGCACTCAGTTGGGCGCCAAACTCGTGGCTGCGGTGGCCGCAGGCCGACAAGCCGGCGACCAACACGGAGACACCAAAGAGAGCGAAGAGGGAGCGTTTGATCCAGCGTTTCATGGCAGTAGTTCCTATTGAAAAAGGTGTTGAACAGGACTGCAATGGTGCCGGCGGATACCGCACAGGTCATCTCTGCGCGGTATCGGTTTGTTTCGCTTTGTTTCAGGTGCGCACCACGCGCAACACCGCGTTGGCGTTCAGCGAGCTGATGGGAATGCGGGTGTCCGCGGGGATTTTTCCGGACACCTGCAGTGCCATGTAGCGCTGGCAGCAGACCCGAAGAAAACTGGTGAAGTTGGGAATATCGCCGCGGTGCTCCAGCAGTTCGTCATACAACTTGGACAACAGCTGGGGCACGTTCATGCCGTCACGGGTGCCAATCTCGTCCAGCGTGTCCCAAAACAGGTTTTCCAGCCGCACACTGGTCACCACACCGTGCAGGCGGATGCTGCGCGTGGTGGCCTCATAACTCTGCGGGTTGGCACGGACAAAGATCTGGCACATGCAGGACTCCTTCACATAGGGGAAAGCAGGGCCCCAAGCATAGGCCCGGGGCCTGGGAATGGCTAGTGGGAAATTTTGGTTCCCATCAAGGCCATGAATTGCCCCAGCCAGGCGGGATGCGCGGGCCACGCGGGTGCGGTGACAAATTGGCCATCGGTCACTGCCGCATCAATCGCAATCTCGGCCCAGTTGGCGCCCGCTAGCTCCACCTCGGGGCGGCAGGCGGGGTAGGCACTGATGCGCTTGCCCCGGATGATGCCGGGCACCGCAGTCAGGATCTGCGCACCGTGGCACACCGCTGCAATGGGCTTGCCAGCCTCTGCAAACTCTTGGGTGATGGACAACACGCGGGCGTTGAGCCGCAAATACTCGGGGCCGCGCCCGCCAGGAATCAGCAAACCGTCGTAGTTGGCGGTGTTGACATCCGCAAAGTTGGCGTTCAGCGTGAAGCGGTGGCCGGGCTTTTCGCTGTAGGTCTGTGCGCCTTCAAAGTCATGGATCGCGGTCATCACGAAATCACCCGCCTTTTTGTCCGGGCATACGGCATGCACCGTGTAGCCAACAGCCAGCATGGTTTGAAACGGCACCATGGTTTCGTAGTCTTCACAGTAGTCACCGCACAGCATCAGAACTCTCTTGGACATGAACATCTCCTGGTTGATTGAGAGTTTCAGTTTAGGCAGCCGCAGTGTTGGCAGGTAACAGCGCGTTACTACCGATGCTGGTGTTTTCCCTAGGATCGGGCCAGTTGCCGGGCGGCCAAGCCAAACGTCACAACTCGGAGTATTTCTTGGCGTTGCCCCGCGATTTGTCTACCGGGTACTTCTCGCCATTGACCACGAGCTTGCGTTGCGCGGCGGCCAGCAGATCGATGCCCAATGTGTCGCACAGCCGCAGCAGGTAAAGGAAAACATCCGCCGCCTCGGCTGCGACCTGCTCTCTTTTGTCCGCTGACAAAGACTGGCTCTGCGCTTCGGTCAGCCACTGGAAGTGCTCCAGCAATTCCGCTGCCTCCACTGACAACGCACTGGCCAGGTTCTTGGGGGTGTGGAATTGCTCCCAGTCGCGAGCGCTTGCAAAGGCGCGCAATGCGTGGATGAGCGGCTCCAGCGGGTCGGCGGGCAAAATATCGGCTGTGGGGCCGCTGGGGGTCGTTTCAGTGTTCTCAGACATTTTCTGTGAATGAAATCAGGCTCTCGCCCACGTAATCATTGCGTATGTAGCTATCATTTTCATAGTGACTATAACGCCCGGTCTGCCTACCGCGCCAACACCGCCGCCAGCGCCACGCCGGTGTGTGTGCCCAGTTTGACAACCGCCTCGGGTGTAGCGGCGGCCACCACCCGCCCACCGGCATTGCCGCCGTCCGGACCCAGGTCAATCACCCAGTCGGCCTCGGCAATCACGTCTAGGTCGTGCTCGATGACCACGACGCTGTGGCCGCCGTTAACCAGCCGATGCAGCACCCGGATGAGCTTTTCCACGTCGGCCATGTGCAGGCCCACCGTGGGTTCGTCCAGCACATACAGCGTGTGCGGCGCCTTGTTGCCACGCTTGCCGATGTCGTCACGCACCTTGCTCAACTCGGTCACCAGCTTGATGCGCTGCGCCTCGCCGCCGCTGAGCGTTGGCGATGGCTGGCCCAACGTCAGGTAGCCCAGGCCCACGTCCTTCAGCAGTTGCAGCGGGTGCGCAATGACGGGCATGGCGGCGAAGAACTCGACCGCCTCGTCCACTTCCATTTTCAGCACATCCCCAATGTTCTTGCCACGCCAGGTGACGGCCTGGGTCTCTGGGTTGAAGCGCGCGCCGCGGCAGGTTTCGCACAGCACCTTCACATCGGGCAAAAAGCTCATGCCGATGGTGCGAATGCCCTGCCCTTCGCAACCGGGGCAGCGGCCTTCGCCGGTGTTGAAGCTGAAGCGGTTGGCGGCGTAACCACGGGCCTTGGCTTCCAGCGTGTCGGCAAAGAGTTTGCGGATCGTGTCCCAGAAGCCGATGTAGGTGGCCGGGCAACTGCGTGGGGTCTTGCCGATGGGCGTTTGGTCCACTTCCAGCACGCGGTCGATGCTCTCGAACCCGGTCACGCCCTCGCAGCCGGTCCACGGGATTTTTTCACCGGCGTCCAACGCATCGCGTCCGGCCTTGGTGCTGCGCTTTTGGACGGCGACTTGCACGTTGGCCAGCAGCACATCCCGTGCAAGGGTGGATTTGCCGGAGCCGGAGACGCCTGTTACTGCGACCAGTCGTTTCAAGGGGATGTTGGCAGTGACGTTTTGCAGGTTGTGGAGGTTGGCACCTTGTACGGTTAGCCAATCTATTGGCTGCTGATTTGCTGGGCTCGCAGGGGAAGCCCTTGGGGTGGGATCCTCATACGAGTACGCCAAATCGTCACCCACCCCAAGGGCTGCCCCTGCTGCGAATGAAGTGTTGGCGGCGGAACGGTTGGAGACATTTTCGTATTCGGCGGCTACACGTGCCCGCTCCACAAACTCCGCATTCGCCGCCACGCTGGTCGACACCCGCGCCGCCGCGATCGCAGCCGCCTTCGCAGCCTTGCCCTTCGGCAACTTGACCCCCTTCGCGCTCGCCAGAACCGCGGCCGGAGCCGGTGCGCCGGGTGCCGATTTGGCGTACTCGTATGAGGAACCCGGCGTACCGGCTTCGGCCGCAGCGAGCGCAACAACACCTCTTCGCGACATCAGGGGGTGCTTCATGGCGTGCAACAAGTAGCGACCGGTCTGTGAGTCAGGGGCCGCTTGCACATCCGCCACAGACCCTTCAGCAACGAGTCGTCCACCACGCTTTCCCGCACTGGGCCCAATGTCGATGATGTGGTCCGCATGGCGAATCGTGTCCTCGTCATGCTCCACCACCACCAGCGTGTTGCCCTTGTCGCTCAAGGAGCGCAAGGCACCCAGCAGAATTTTGTTGTCCCGCGCATGCAGTCCAATGGTGGGCTCGTCCAGCACATAACACACGCCCTGCAAATTGCTACCAAGTTGCGCCGCCAACCGGATGCGCTGCGCCTCGCCGCCGCTGAGCGTGGGCGCGCCGCGGTCCAGCGTCAGATAGCCCAGCCCCACCTCTTCCAAAAACTCCAACCGACTCTTGATCTCGGGCACCAGGTCGCGCGCAATGTCGCCCTCACGCGCCGTCATGCCGCCTATCACCTGCAGCGTCTGCACCCACTTGCGCACATCGGTCACGGAGAGACGCGCGATATCGGTAATGCCCACCGCGTTGAACTGCACGGCACGGGCCGTCGCATTCAGGCGTGTGCCCTTACACGTGGGGCAGGTCGCATCGTGCAGGTCTTCAATGTCGGCTTCGGCAAAAGTCTGCTCACGGCCCTTGTTGTCCTCGTCCTTGACCGAATCGTCAAACACCTTGCGCTGGTCTTTGGTCAAGGCCACGCCGGTGCCCACGCAATCGGGGCACCAGCCGTGCTTGCTGTTGTAGCTGAACAGACGCGGGTCCAGCTCCACATACGACGTGGAGCACACCGGGCAGGCCCGCTTGGTGGAGAACACCTGCACCTTGCCAATGCCGGCCGCCGGAGTGCCTGCCAACATGGCGGCGCGCAGGCCGCCCAGGTCGCTGATCACATGCACCACGCCTTTGCCATGCACCAACGCCGTGGCCAGGGCTGCGCGCAACTCTGCCTCGTGCGCGGGGTTCACATCCAGGCTGGCGACCGGCAGCTCGATGTTGTGTTCCTTGAAGCGGTCGATGCGCGGGAAATTGGTGGTCGGCAAAAAGTTGCCATCCACCCGCAAATGCGTAAAGCCGCGCGGCCGCGCCCAGTCCGCCAGCTCGGTGTACACGCCCTTGCGACCCGACACCAGTGGCGCCAGCAGACCGATGTGCTGGCCACGGAAATTTTTCAGCAACTGCGCCGCAATGCTGTCCGCCGACTGCGGCTTCACCGCTGCGCCGTCGTGTATGCAGTGTTGTGTACCCAGCTTGACGTACAGCAAACGCAGAAAGTGCCAGACCTCGGTCGTGGTACCCACCGTAGACTTGCGCCCCCCGCGCGACAACCGCTGCTCAATCGCCACCGTAGGCGGAATGCCATACACCGCATCGACCTCGGGGCGGCCTGCCGGTTGGACGATGCTTCTTGCGTAGGCGTTGAGGCTTTCCAGATAGCGGCGCTGGCCTTCGTTGAACAAAATGTCAAACGCCAACGTCGATTTGCCAGACCCCGAAACGCCGGTCACGACGTTGAACTTGCCCCGCGGAATATCCACCGACAGGGACTTCAGGTTGTGCTCCTTGGCATTGACTATGCGGATGGAGTTTTCTCCGGCTACGTCAGGTTTATGGGGGTCAGAGCCCAATTTCGTTAAACGTGACTTGCCTCCGTCCGCAGCTCTGTCCTGAATTGGGATCTGACCCCCAAAAACCTGCCCACCGTTTCGACCATCCGCCGGGGATGGGGTTGCGCCGGGTGACGATTTGGCGGCCGCATCGCGGACGTATGAGGAACCCGGCGCGACCCCATCCCCGGCAGCGCGTGCAATAACGTCCACCGCAGCAAGTGCCAAATACTTTGCACTGGGCTCTGCCACCACATGCACCACACCCATGGCCGCCGCGTACTCCCGCAACGCCTTGCCGGTATGCGACGACGCATGCAACAACAAATCTTCCGGCGTGCCAAAGGCCACAACTTCACCGCCCGCATCGCCCCCTTCCGGCCCCAAATCGATGAGCCAATCAGCAGCGCGGATCACATCCAGGTTGTGCTCAATCACCAGCAGCGAATGGCCGGCATCCAGCAGCTTGCGCAACGCGCGCATCAGCTTGGCAATGTCGTCAAAATGCAGCCCGGTGGTGGGCTCGTCCAGCATGAATAGCGTGCCGCGCCGCGCCACCGCCTGGCGACTGGCCGAGCTGCTCTTGGCGGCCTCGGCGAGGAAGCCAGCCAGCTTCAAACGCTGCGCCTCGCCACCCGACAGCGTGGGCACGGGCTGGCCCAGCTTCACATACTCCAGCCCCACATCGACGATGGGCTGCAGCGCGCGGATGACATCGCGGTCGTGGGCAAACACGGCGGCGGCTTCGCTGACGGTCAGGTTGAGGACATCGGCTACGTTGAAGCGTCGCAGCGCAGTGGTACGCCCCGCAGAAATGGGGTCAGAGCCCAATTTCGTCGTTGTGCGCCCTTCTCCGGAAAGTCCCCTTCCTGAATTGGGATCTGACCCCATTTCTGCTCTACGCTCAATCGTCACCTCCAGAATCTCCGGCCGGTAACGCTTGCCATCGCAATCCGGGCAGCGCAAATACACGTCGCTCAAGAACTGCATTTCAATGTGCTCAAAGCCCGAGCCGCCGCAGGTGGGGCAGCGGCCATCGCCACCATTGAAGCTGAACTTGCTGGCCGTGTAGCCCCGCTCGCGCGACAGGTCGGCACCGGCAAACAGCTCGCGGACAGCGTCCCAGGCACCCACGTAGCTGACAGGGTTGGAGCGCGCGGTCTTGCCAATCGGCGACTGGTCGACAAACACCACTTCACTCAGTTGCTCGGCACCCAGCAGGCGGCTGTGGGCGCCGGGTGTCTCGGTGGCCTTGCCAAAGTGGCGAAGCAGCGCTGGCGCCAGCACGTCCTGCACCAGCGTGGACTTGCCGGAACCACTCACGCCCGTGATACACACCAGGCGCTGCAGCGGGATATCGACGGTCACGTTTTTCAGGTTGTGCTCGGTCGCGCCTTCCAGAATCAGACGCGGAGTGTTCTCCGCCACCATGCGCTTGAAGCCCATTCCCACCTGCTTGCGTCCACCCAGGTAGGCACCTGTCAGCGTGTCGGCGCCCTTGAGGGCCTCGGTGCTGCCATCAAACACGATCTGCCCGCCCTTCTCGCCCGGACCGGGACCCATGTCGATCATGCGGTCGGCCGCCAGCATCACCGCCGGGTCATGCTCCACCACCACCAGCGTGTTGCCGGCATCGCGCAGGCGCTGCATGGCGACGATGATGCGGTGCATGTCGCGCGGGTGCAGGCCGATGCTGGGTTCGTCCAGCACGAACAGGGTGTTTACCAACGAAGTGCCAAGTGCCGTTGTCAGGTTGATGCGCTGCACTTCGCCCCCGCTGAGGGTCCGGCTCTGGCGGTCCAGTGTGAGGTACCCAATACCCACGTCACATAGGTATTTGAGCCGTGTGCAAACCTCTTCCAGCAACAGCTTCAGGGTTTTGGCTTCGGCCTCAGACGTAGCCGGAGCGACGGAAGGGCTGGGCGAGGTGGGGGTGTCGGTTGCCGATTTGGCGGCCGCATTTGGGCCGTATGAGGCAGCCGGCGCCCCCGCCTTGCCCAGCCCCGCTTGCAGCGAGTCAAAAAAACGCCTGAGTTTGTCGATAGGCATCAACATCAGGTCATGCAAACACAGCCCCGGCAGGGCTTCGAGTTGCGCTCGCGACCAGGTAACGCCTTGCGGCATAAACCGTTTGGAGGGCGCCAAGACAGCATCCGCCTGTTCCTTGGTCCCGATGCGCCACAACAAGCTCTCGGTCTTCAGCCGCGCCCCACCACAGGTACCACAGGGCGTGTAGCTGCGGTACTTGGACAGCAGCACACGAATGTGCATCTTGTAGGCCTTGGTCTCCAGGTAGGCAAAGAAACGGTTGATGCCAAACCAGTGCTGGTTCCACTTGCCGTTCCAGTTGGGGGAGCCATTGATGACCCAGCCCTGCTGCTCGGGCGTCAGCTTGTACCAGGGCGTGTCGCGCGGGATGCCGGCTGCCTCGGCGTGGCGCATCAGGTCGTCCTGAGCCTCCTTCCATGCGGGGGTCTGCATGGGCTTGACAGCACCGGCGCGCAACGTGAGTTTGTCGTTCGGTATGACCAGGCCCAGGTCCACGCCCACCACCCGGCCAAAACCCCGGCAGGCCTCGCAGGCACCAACGGCGGAGTTGAAGGAAAACATGGACGCAATCGGGTCCGAATAACGAATATCGCTTTGTGGGCAGTGCAGGCCGGTAGAGAAACGCCACACCGTGGGCTCCGAAGTTGCTATTGATTCAGTAGCTGCTTCCGCAGTTTCCACGGTGGCTGGAGCCTCATTTGTCACATAAACATTGAGCCGGCCACTGCCACGTTTGAGGGCGAGTTCGATGGCTTCGAGAACGCGGGCTTTTTCTGCGCTGGTGATGCGGAAGCGGTCGGCTACGACGTCTAACACCTTTCTCCGGCTGGAGTCGGAAACGGGGTCAGAGCCCGATTTCGTACCAAGCTTCGCGCTCCGTTTAGTTTTCTTTCCTGAATCGGGATCTGACCCCGTTTCCGCCACCTCCACCTCCCGCTGAGCGTGGATGCGGGTGAACCCGCTGGCCGATAACCACTGGGTCAGCTCCTCTGCGGTGGTGCTGGCGGGCAACTCCACAGGAAAGGTCAACACCAGGCGGGGGTCCCCCGACTGCGCCGCACGCCGCACCAGCTCCGCATAAATGGTCTCCGGCGTATCGTGCTGCACCGGCTGGGCCGTCGCCTTGTCGAACAGTTGCGCGGCACGGGAGTACAGCAGTTTCACGTGGTCGTTCAACTCCGTCATCGTGCCCACGGTGGAGCGGCTGGAGCGCACCGGGTTGGTCTGGTCGATGGCGATGGCTGGCGGCACGCCCTCCACCTTGTCCACCGCCGGCTTGTCCATGCGATCCAGGAACTGGCGGGCGTAGGCGGAGAAGGTTTCCACATAACGGCGCTGGCCCTCGGCATACAGCGTGTCAAACACCAGGCTGGACT
>ERZ724516.1421-NODE-1421-length-14049-cov-17.710805_pt1 | contig 14049 bp, 12 predicted proteins | sample MGYA00376049_ERZ724516 | MGnify/ENA primary metagenome ERZ724516 (study PRJEB28724, sample SAMN07190886) | activated sludge metagenome | isolation source: activated sludge of sewage treatment plant in Hong Hong | place: USA: Christiansburg, Virginia | collected... | reverse complement strand
ATTAATGGTAAAAGATAGAAAAAATAATGCAATCAGCATAAGTGATGCTTTGCACTAAACCAACAGTTGTTGTGAAATTCTCTCAAATAACAATTGAACAGATTACACTTTTTAATATAAAAATTAGAACTGAGAAGGTCTTCTTTATGGTAGATGAATCGTATGATTTTAAATCATTGTTCCTAAGATGGTGCACAGTATTGGCAATAAAATATCGACTACTAATTCATACAATGGTGTTGAAGGTTCAGTTAGTATTGGTTACAGAAAGATAGTTATTGAAAGATTCACCAAAAACTAAGTTGTTCAGTATTCAAAACTATTCTACACTACTTGATTGAAATTTGCTTGAAAGCCATTCATTTTTAGTAATTCTATACACAAAATTCAACTTAGGTAATTCACCAAAATACGTTACTTCTTGTTCTGCTATTTTTTGAATACCCAATCTAGTTATTGAAATTTGAGAACGAATATTTTCTGCTCCAATATGAAATTCAACGATTGAAACAAACTGAAAAATATAATCCAGTAGTAAACGTTTAACCATTTTATTGAATCCTTTACCCCAATATTCAATTGTGAAAAAAGTATATCCAATAAGTATGCTGTTATTTTCTGGATTGTAATCGTACAATCGAGTGCTACCAATTACACTACCTGTAGTTTTATCAATAATTTTAAATGCACCACTGCTTTTAATAGCACCTTCAAAAAAATTCTTAAACACTTCTCGTTGCCAACGTTCTTTATTGGGATGTTGTTCCCAAATTTTAGGATCTGACGCTGCAGTATACAAATCTTCAAAATCCATATCTTGTAATGGACAAAGCATTACTTTTTCGTTTTCTAGTATGGGTTGAATATTAATACTCATTATACTTTTTTTATTTTTTAGGTTTCCGATTACTAACTGAATTTTACGTTTTGAATTTATCGTATAAAATTATTGAGGTACAATGAAGGTACAAATATTGCTAAAACTACATTACTAAAATAGCTTTCTATGTGCAAACCCTTTTATAGCAATGCTTTCAGAGGTTTTACAATTTGTACAAATAGATTATTTAGAGCAATTACTTTCCGATACAAAACTTACTAAATATAAAATCTAACTGATCTTCATTCGTAATCTCACCTGTAATTTCTCCTAAATAATACAATGCCTGACGGATGTCTAATGCCAACAAATCGCTTTGAATGTTTTGGTTTAATCCTTCATGTACATCTTCAATTGCATTGAACAATTTTTGCAATGCATCAAAATGCCTTGCATTGGTAACAATGGTAGCTTCAGTATTAATTTGTCCATCAATGGCTTTATTAACCAATTCAGTTTTAAGATGAGTTATGTTTTGCTGTCCTTTAGCTGAAATAAATAGCGTGTTGCTAAATTTTTCAAATTTTCGAATCGCATTTTGCTCAATATCAACTTTATTGCCCACCAATAAATAGTTGAATTGTTGTTGCTCAAAATCGTTTACAACTTCTTGTAATGCAGCCTCATCTATTTCGTTTACATCAAATAAATATAAAATCAGATTTGCTACCCTCATTTTTTCGTAACTCTTCTCAACACCAATACTTTCAATGGTATCGCTTGTATGCGTTCTAATTCCTGCTGTATCAATTAGCCTAAATAAAACGCCATCTATGTTTAATACTTCTTCAATTGTATCTCTTGTTGTTCCTGCAATTTCACTAACAATTGCTCTGTTTTCGTTCAATAAAGTATTTAGCAAAGTACTTTTTCCTGCATTGGGCTTTCCAATAATAGCTACTTGAACTCCATTTTTAATAACATTTCCCAATTTAAATGATTGTAAAAGCATTTGAGTGGTAGTGTATAAATGATGAATTAAATTGTTCAATTGAGTTCTATCGGCAAATTCAACATCTTCCTGACTGAAGTCTAATTCCAACTCAATTAATGCAGAAAATTTTATTAACTCTTCTCTCAATGCTGAAAGCGTATTGGAGAAACCGCCTCTAATATTTTTTAATGCTGTATTTCTGCTAGCTTCTGTATTGCTAGCAATTAAATCGGCAACGGCTTCTGCTTGTGTTAAATCTAATTTACCATTTAAAAAAGCTCTTTGTGTAAACTCCCCAGCTTTAGCAATTCTACAGCCGTTTTGTACAATTGCTTGAATAATTTTTTCTTGAATAAAAGCCGATCCATGACAACTAATTTCAACTACATCTTCCCCAGTGTAAGATTTTGGATTTTTATATAAGCCAACAACCACTTCATCTAATACTTCACCATTATTTTTCAATAATCCTACGTGTAAAGTATGCGTAGCTTGAATGAGTAAATTTTTAGATGGAAACATGAGGTTTACAATTTCAATGGCTTTATTACCACTTAAACGTATAACACCAATTGCTCCTAAGCCTTGTGGAGTAGCTAAAGCAACAATTGTATCGTTCCAACCCATTTGTTTTGCCATGTAAAAAATTTAATTGCGAATGTAAAGTTTGTTGCATAAAAAATGTCCTGCAAAATTGCAGGACATTTTTTTATAGTTTCAATTAAATGATTAATCTTCAGAAACTTGGAATGTAATACTTTGTCTGTGACGGTAAATTACATTTCTACCATTTTGAACAGCTGGTTTCCAACCACCACCTTTTTTCAAAACACGCATTGCTTCTTCTTTTGTTCCATAACCTGGGTCATTTTCAGCATTAATTTCACTGATATTACCACTTTTGTCAACTATAAAAGAAAGAACAACAGTATATCTTCCGGCAGGTGCACCATTATCAACTGGCACATTGCTATTTAAGTTACGCTCTAAGTATCTGCTCCAAGCTGCAAATCCACCAGGATATTCAGCAGGAATTTGTACTACGGTAAATACTTTGTTGTAATCTTCTTCTTGCTTAGGAGCTTCAACTTTACCAGTACCAGTAGCTTCAACAACTGGGGCAACAATGCCTTCGTCTTTAATACCTTCCTGCTTTTTTGTACCAATAACCACGTCCTCTAATTTTTCAATCTCAGGTGGTTTTTCGTCTTCCTTTACTTCCTCATCTTTTACAATTTTAGGAGGGGTAAATTTAGCCATTTCCACTTTTGGAGGTTCTTGTTTTGGAGGTGGTGGCGGAGGTGGTGGTTCTGGTCTTTTTTCTTCTGGTTGCTTAATGTTTTCTAAAGAAACATCTTGTACCAAAACTGGACCAGCTTTTTTCTTTGCAGAATTGGCCAGTAAAGAGCCAACAAACAATAATAGTACTGCTGCAAAAGTGGCAACTAAAGCGTATGTGATACGCTTGTTATAGGATTTACGAAGTTCGTAAGCTCCATATTCTTTATTCCTTCCATCGAATAGAATATCAAGAATGTCTGCGGATAAAATTTTATTTATTTCCATAATTCGTTGTTTTTTATTAAGATGCAATACGAGAAAAAATTGCATAAAATAATTTCAAAAAAAAAATTATTTTCCGCCGCCTGCTGCTTCAGTTACTTTAATTAAATCAACTTCTACTTGAGAAATATCTACCAATGCATATACTTTAATAACATTAATAGTCATTTCATCTAAAATATCAATTACATTTTTGTAACTACATTCGTCGCTGGGTTTAATTACTACAACTAAATCTTTTTCGTTGGTACTTGCTTTCTTACGAAGAATAACATTTCTAATTCCATCTTCACCAGTTCCAAAGTTTGCCGATTTAAAGTTGGCTGTAGCATTCTCGGTATTTAAAATACCTTCATAATAAAATATATTGCCATCTTTTGCTAATAAAATAGTTAAAGCCCCACTTTCTTTGGCCTTATTTTGTTCCTCTGGTTTATCAGTATCTTTTGGTAAAAATAACTTCATTGCCGTTGGCTGACTCATCGTAGTGGTAAAGATGAAGAATGTTATTAGTAGGAAGCCTAAGTCTACCATGGGGGTTAAATCAACCCTTGTAGAAGCTTTTTTGGCTTTCTTAACGCCTTTACCTTTTTTGTGGCCACCGCCACCTGAGGTATCCATTTCTGCCATCGCTTACAATTTTAATTTCTTAATAAATTTAATTTGCAAATTCGCTTACTTCTTTTCTGGAGTTGGCGGATTTTTATACAATTCGGTTCCAACTGGTACACTTTCTGGGTTGGTTACCAATTGAAACTTTAAAAAATCGTTCTTTTTAAATGCACTCATCACATTCTTAAAAGAAGGATATTTAGAATCGTTATCACCTTTTACCAACAAGTTTACAACTTGTCCCTTATAAGAATCTCTTACTATGGTCATCCATTGAATCATTTCGTTGTTGGTACTGTCTTTACAAGGAATTCCAGGCAAATTTGCACCTTTGCGTTGATCTTCAGGAAGTGCTAAAAATTGATTGAGTTGTGCAAAAGAAGCACCAAAGAACTGAGCCTTTTTAAATGCGTTAACATTTAAACCCAATCCTTTTGTGTTGTTCAATGTATTTGCAATAAACTCTTTTTTTTGTTCATCATCCATCGATAAAAACACTTTTCCATCTTTATCTATTGTAATTAACACAATATCTTTTTCTGGAGCAACTTTTGACGATACCGAACTTGGTGGGGTTACAGTAATTGCTTCTGCAGGTTTAAATTTTGTGGTTAAGATAAAGAACGACAGAAGCAAAAATGCCACATCGCACATTGCCGTCATGTCTATAACAGTGCTCTTTCGAGGTATCTTAGGTCTAGCCATTGTAGTGCTGTTTTATTAATTTCACAAATAAGATTCAAAGTCTTTGATTTTCCACAAGTATTACTTGTATAAAGATGCAAAGCTTTGAGTTAAAGTGAAACCAGACTCATCAATACCAAATGTAATTGAATCGATTTTTGTTGTAAATACGTTGTACATAATAATGGCAACTGCAGAAGTACCAATACCTAAAGCCGTATTAAATAAGGCTTCAGAAATACCTTTTGATAATTCACGAGCAGCTTCTCCTCCACCTTCATCACCTAAGGCTGAGAAAGATTTAATCATACCCAATACAGTACCAAATAATCCTAATAAAGTTGCTACCGATGCTAATGTAGATAAGAAAACCAAGTTCTTCTCTAACATAGGCAATTCTAATGCAGTTGCTTCTTCAATAGATTTTTGAATGCTCAATACTTTTTGTTCTGTATCAAGTTCTGTATTACCAATCATATCCTTGTAAGTACGTAAACCAGATTTCATTACATTACCTACACTTCCTTTTTGTCTGTCGCACTCAGATATTGCTTTTTCAACATCTTTATTTGCTAAATGAAATTGCACTTTACGTACAAACTCACCAACATTACCAGAACCAGAAGCTCTAGAAACAGTTAAAAAACGTTCAATAACAAAAGTTACAACAATAAAAAAACATCCAATAAGTACAGGTACAACAATACCACCTTCGTACATTTTTGCAAAACCAGTATTGGGTTTTAAACCTTTGTGGCTAGGCCAGAACCAACTAGTTGTGTCGGGTTTTTCGAAATTTGAAGCAGCTCCGAATACATATCTCCAAATAACATAGCCTAATACGATACAAGCTATTGGTGCAATCCAAGAAATGGCATTGCTGCTCTTTTTTGCGTGAGCGGTTGAAGTAGTTGCTTTTACAGCGGTCGGTTTAACGTCAGCCATGATTCAATTGATTTTTGGTTTTAAAAAATTCAGTTGTTTACGTAAAAAAATTATTGCACAATTCTACATAAAAAAGTTTTGAAAAAGCAAAAGATATTTTAATTATGAAAAAAAAGTTTTCAAATTAAATTTTTATTTGTTTTCAACAACTCGCTGTGAAAGAAAAATGTACAAGCAATTTTAGAAATTTGAGAGCGTAAGATAATGGCATTTATAATTTATTCGCCGATTTTTTTAAAATAATTTAGTAACACTCAACAAAGTTTTACCGTTGGTGTAATTAAGAATATTATTTTATTATTAAAAATAAAGCAGCCCCTATCTTTATTTATCTAAAAACAAATTTTTTACGCTTATGAAACAATTTTTTGTGGCAGTAGCATTGTTAGCTGGCACGTTTGCAATGGCACAAACCCGCCCTACAGCTCCTCCTTCAGGTGCTGGTGCACCAACCTCTCCTATGGGACTTGGTCAACAAGCAAAACCTGGACCTAAACCTTACAAAGAAGTAATTACAGATAAAGCTGTAAGTAAAAAAGGCCTTTTCACCGTTCATAAAATTGATGACAAATTCTATTTTGAAATACCAGATAGTATTATGAATAGAGAAATTATGGCTATTACTCGTTTTAGTAAAGTACCTGGTGGCGTAGGTATTTATGGTGGTGAAGTTGCCAACCAATTAACCTTAAAATTTGAAAAAGGCCCAAGCAACAATGTTTTTTTAAGAACAGTTACACTAATTAGTGTTGCTGACAGTACACAAGAAATTTCTAAAGCAGTTAGCAATTCGCATTTAAATGCAATTGCCAATGCATTTGATATTAAAGCGTTTGGTAAGGATAGTACAAGTACAATTATTGATGTTACCGACTTTTTTAAAGGCGATAATCAAGTAGTTAGTATAAATGCCAATTCAAAAAGAAGATTTAGTTTAACCATGTTGGCTAGCGATAGAAGTTATGTTCAATCCATCAACACATATCCAGTAAACACAGAAGTAAAAACTGTAAAAACGTTCATATCTTCTCCAATTCCTGCAGGATTTTCTGCTGGTCCAAGTTCTTCTCAAAGTGCACCTGCTGCAAGAGATGCTGGAGCTGTAACTTTAGAAATGAACACTTCTTTTATTATTCTTCCTACAACTCCAATGGAAAAAAGAGCTTGGGATAGAAGAGTTGGTTACTTCCCTGATGATTTTGTACAATTTAGCGACGATCAACAAAGAGTAGAAGAAAAAAGATTTGCTGTTCGTTGGCGTTTAGAACCAAAAGCTGCAGATATGGATAAATGGAAACGTGGCGAATTGGTTGAACCTGTAAAACCTATTGTGTATTACATAGACCCTGCTACTCCTAAGAAATGGAGAAGCTATTTAAAAGCTGGTGTTGATGATTGGCAAAAATCTTTTGAAAAAGCTGGTTTTAAAAATGCTATCATGGCTAAAGATTGGCCAGAAAATGATACAACCATGAGCTTAGAAGATGCTCGTTTTTCTGTAATTAGATACTTTGCATCTGATATTGAAAATGCTTATGGACCTAATGTTCACGACCCTCGTAGTGGTGAAATTTTAGAAAGTCATATTGGCTGGTATCACAACGTAATGAAGTTGGTACACGATTGGTATATGATTCAAGCTGCAGCTGTTAATCCTCGTGCAAGAAAAATGAAATTTGACGATGATTTAATGGGTCAATTAATTCGTTTTGTTTCTTCTCACGAAGTTGGACACACACTAGGTTTACTACACAACATGGGTAGCAGTAGCAAAACTCCTGTTGAAAAATTAAGAGACAAAGCTTGGGTAGAAGCCAATGGACATACAGCTTCTATTATGGATTATGCTCGTTTTAACTATGTTGCACAACCAGAAGATAACATTAACGAAAAAGGTTTATTTCCAAGAATTGGTGATTACGATGATTGGGCTATTCAATGGGGTTATGGTTATATAGCTGGTAACAACGAAGAAGATCAAAAATTAAATAGCGATAAATTAATTATTAAATCTTTAGCCGAAAACCCACGTCGTTGGTTTGGTACTTACGAATTGGGCAATAGCGTAGATCCAAGAACACAAAGTGAAGATTTAAGTGATAATGCCATGAAAGCTAGTGAATATGGTATTAAAAATTTAAAACGCATTATTGTTGGTTTACCAGAATGGACTAGAGAAGATGGTGAAGCCTACGAAAGTTTAGGCGAAGTTTATGGCCAATTAGTTGGACAGTTTAATAGATACATGAACCACGTTCTTAGAAATGTTGGTGGTATATATGAAACCTATAAAAGCAATAACCAAGCAGGAGACGTATTTGAAGTTACACCAAAAGCAACTCAAAAAGAAGCTTTCAATTTCTTAAACGCTCAATTGTTCACAACCCCAACTTGGTTGTTAGATAAAAACATTTTAAATAAAACGAGCAACCCAATTAGCAACGAAAGAGTACAAAGCATTCAAACAAGTACTTTAAACAATTTGTTAGACGGTAGCCGTTTATACAGAATGATTTTAAGTGCAAACCGTTTTGGGGCAGCCAATGTTTATCAATTTGATGAATTAATGGAAGACACAAAAAAAGCAGTTTGGAGTGAAGTTGCAGGTAGAAAAGTTGTTGATGTTTATAGAAGAAATTTGCAAAAAGCTTATGTTGAAAAACTATTAAGTTTATTAAATGGCGGTACTCAAACAATCAACTTTGGTGGTCAAATGGTTACTATAGGAACTGATACAAAAAATACCGACGTTTCTTCTTATGCTCGTGGTCAATTAAAAGTTTTACAAAGTGAATTAAATGCAGCAATTCCTGCTATTGCAGATAAAATGACTAAATATCATTATCAAGATGTTGTAGAAAGAATTAAAAAGGGCTTAGATCCTAAATAAACATTTTTGTCGTAGAAAATTATTTAGTAAAAGTCTCGATGCAAATGCATCGAGACTTTTTTTGTAAGCCATACAATTAATTCACATCATTTTACAAATTTGCTAATGCGTATAGATTTACATTTACCAAAAAATTGCATGAAACATAGCTTACTATTTTTAGCATTGTGTATTGCTTTAACTGCAACTGCACAAAAGAAAAAACTATATGGTATTGTAGTTGATAGTGCTACTAAAAATGCCATAGAGTATGCAAGCATTACCAACACCAGCAACAATAAAACAACTGTAAGCAATTCAAAAGGTGGTTTTAGTGTCAATGTAAGCGAAGGCAATATTCTTTCTCTTGCTTCTATCAATCATTATTTTGATACAATCCTTGTTACGCCTAGCATTCTGCAAAAAGATACCTTGTATGTGCATTTAAAAGCCATTACACAAAACTTAAAAGAAGTTACTGTAACAGCCATTTTAAATAGATATCAAAGCGATAGTACACAACGCCGAAAACAATTTTTAGAAGATGTTGGCAGCAATTTAATACCTACTATTTCTACAGCAAATAGTGGTGCAGGTATGGGCATTAATTTAGACAGATTTAGTAGAAGAGAAAAGAATAAACGCAGGGCTTTTTTACTGTTTAAAAAAATGGAAAAAGAACAATACATCAATTATAGATTTTCGCCACAATTGGTAATTAGGTATACCACTTTACGAAACGATAGTTTGTTAAATTTTATGCAAGAACATAGACCAAGTTATAAATGGCTAAGAAAAAATATTACAGAAGAAGATATTAAATATTACATCAACGATCGATTAAAAATATATTTCAAAAAAGCAACATCCGAAGGAGAATAAATAAAAAAATCTCTTTCAGTTACAGCAATCAATTTAAATATTCAACTTGTTTTTTTTTTCTTAAAACATGCAGCTTACAACAGAACAAAAATCCATTTTACAATCTACCCAAAACATTACCATTAATGCAGTTGCAGGTTCTGGAAAAACTACAACTTTAATAGAATTTGCAAAAGTATTATCACCACAAAGCAGCATCTTATATTTGGCGTTTAATAAGTCGGTAAAAATTGAAGCTGAAAAAAAATTTAAAGAAGCCAACTTACAAAATGTACAAGTTGAAACAGCCCATTCTTTAGCATACAAACATGTTGTTTATGGCAATGGATATAAAGTAAAAAGCAACAGTTACACAACTACCGAAATTGCAGATTTATTGGCATTAAAAGGCAGCAATGAAAAACATACAGAATATATACTTGCCAATCATGTAAATAAGTACATGTCTTTTTTTTGTAACAGCAATGTTCAAAAAGTACAAGAATTAAATTATAGCAGTTTAATTACCGACGAAAAGGCTGCTGCTTTTGTAAATAATTGGTACAATTATATTGTACAACAAACACGTTTGTTATTGGCAAAAATGAATGCTGGTGAAATTGAAGTAACTCATGATTTTTATTTGAAAAAATTTCAATTGTACCAACCAATATTGCAGTACAATTATATATTTTTTGATGAAGGACAGGATGCTTCTCCAGCAATGTTGGATATATTTTTAAAACAACCAGCCATTAAAGTAATGGTTGGCGATGCACATCAACAAATTTATGGTTGGCGTTTTGCCGTAAATGCACTTGAAAAAACAAATTTTACACAACATCATTTGTCAACAAGTTTTCGTTTTCCTCCAGCAATAGCAAGGCTTGCAAAAGAAATTTTACAATGGAAAAAGCATCTTACCAACTTCGCTCCTATTGAAATAATTGGCAAAGGAGATTCGAAAAATATTAAAACCAAAGCTGTTATTGCAAGAACCAATTTGGGTTTATTGCTTACTGCTATTGAGTATTTAACAGAAAAGCCACAACTGAAAAGCATATATTTTGAAGGAAATATTCAATCATATACGTATGCTGATGATGGTGCTTCTTTATATGATGTATTGAACTTATACAATGGAAAGCATGAGTTGATAAGAGATACACTTATCAAAAAAATGACCAGTATTGATGATTTGGAGGAATATATAGAACAAACTGAAGACGTGCAATTGAGTATGATGGTTGAAATTGTAAAAGAATATGGCAACGAAATTCCGGGAATTATTAAACGATTAAAAGACAAACATATTGACGGAAATGATAAGTCCGAAGCCGAAATTATTTTTTCAACAGTACATCGTTGTAAAGGAATGGAGTACGATTCGATACATCTTGTAAACGATTTTATTACTGAAGAAAAAATTATTCAACTAAAAGAAAACAGCAATCAACAGTTTACAATTGATAAAATATTAGAAGAAATTAATTTGTTGTATGTAGCCATTACAAGAACCAAAAACTTATTGTACATACCCGAAAAATTATTGCCTGCAACATTCATTTCTGCTCCCAATATTCATGTATTAAAAATGCTTACCAAACAAGAAAAAGAGCAAGCAAAACAAGTATCAAAAGGAGTAAAAAAAGTTCATATCAATCAAACAGAAAATATTCAAAAAGCATATTCAATTTCTGATAAAAGACTAACTCATAAATCAGCCTACAACACCTGGAACGAAAGTCTAGATGACGAGTTAAGAACACTTTTTCACAGAGGTATTTCTATGCCAGAAATGGCCAATTATTTTGGGAGAACAAAAGGAGCAATTTATTCAAGAATAAAAAAGCTAGGATTGTTAGAATAAGTGTTGTTTAAATTAGCAAATTGCTTTACAAGTTTGCTCAAATTCGCTCCAGATTTCTTGTACAATTTTGGCTGCAGGTTGTACAGAATGAATGATGCTGCTTACTTGTCCTATTTCTAATTCACCCTGTTCTAAATCACCTTCAAACATGCCTTTTTTGGCTCTTGCTCTTCCGAGAATTTCTTGCAATTCTTCCGCTGTAGCACCATTGTTTTCAGCAATTCTAATGGCCTCAGCAAAAGCATTGTTTAACAGTCGTACAGGCACTGTTTTTTTCATTTGTAATTGAGTATCACCTTCTTTTGCATTTACAATTGCAGCCTTAAAATTTGCATGAGCCGATGCTTCATTGGCACACACAAATCTGCTACCAATTTGCACACCATCAGCACCTAAAATCATCGCTGCCAACATTTGTTTACCAGTTGCAATTCCACCTGCAGCAATTAATGGAATTTCAATGACATTTTTTACTGCAGGAATTAAAACCATTGTAGTTGTTTCTTCTCTTCCATTGTGCCCACCAGCTTCAAAACCTTCTGCTACAACAGCATTGCAGCCTGCATCTTGTGCCTTTAAAGCAAACTTGCTACTACTAACAACATGCACCACTTTTATCCCATTTTGTTGTAGTGTTTGGGTGTATGTTTTGGGATTACCAGCACTTGTAAAAACAATGGGAACTTGGTGGTGAATGATGGTATTTATATGAGATTGAATATCTGGATAAAGCAAAGGCAAATTCACGCCAAAAGGCTTGTTGGTTGCAGCTTTACATTTTACAATATGTTCTTCTAAAATTGAAGGATACATGCTACCTGCACCAATAATGCCCAAACCTCCAGCATTGCTAACTGCACTTGCCAAACGCCAACCACTTACCCAAATCATTCCTGCCTGAACAATAGGGTATTGAATGTTAAATAGTTGAGTAATTTTATTATTGGATAAGTTATTAAGCATTGCAAAAATTTACTTACTCTTTTTTCTTTCCTTCATACAATTGATCTTTAGAAACTACTTTTACTTTATCTGTTTCTTTTAGTGTCTTACTAAGCAAACTATACGGCCCAGTAATTACTTCTTCTGTTCCTTTTAGTCCAGATAATACTTGTATATAATTTAAATCTTGAATACCTGTAGTAACTTTTATTTTCTTCACAACACCATCTTGTTGCAATACAAAAACCACTTCTTCAATATCATCTACCATAACAGTTGATTTTGCTTCTCCTGACGCAGGGGCATTGTCTTTTGAATCAGCATTTTTTTCTTGTTGTACCGCATCTCCTTTTTTATCTCTAGTTGTAACTGCTGCAAGAGGAACAGCCAACACATTGGCTTCTGTTTTTGTTTGTATATCGGCTGTAGCACTCATGTTTGGTCTGAAAGGAAATGGGCGACCTTTTACAACTAAATCTTTATAACTTTCTGGCAACAAACGAACATGCACTTTGTAGTTGGTAACTTCTGTTGATGCTGCAGATAATGAACCTCCAGAAGAAGTTGGATTGGCAATTTTAAATACCAAAGCTTTAAACTTTCTGTTGCCAAATGCATCAACTGTAACAATGGCTGTATCACCATAATTTACTTTTGGTATATCGTTTTCACCAACATCAACAATGGCAACCATACTACTTAAATCAGCAATACGCATCATTTCTGTACCAATACTTAAACTATTTCCAGCAACTCTTTCTCCCTTTTTTACATTTAAAATATTTACAACCCCATTCATTGGAGCAGTAATAATTGCACGGCTCATGTCTTTACTAGCTCTATTTAAATTGGCTCTTGCACTTTGTATGGAAGCTAAGTTGCCTTTAATGCCTTCTTTAGCTGCATTGTAATTTGCTAAAGCTGCTTTATAGGCTTGTTCTGCAATTTCAAATTCTGCTTTTGAGGTTACTTTTTCGGTATACAATTTTTTCTGGCGTTCGTATGCTTTTCTTGCTTGTTCTAAATTGGCTTCTAATGCCAATAATTGAGCTTTTGCATTAGACTCTGCTGCTTCACTTTGTGCAACACCTGCAGCTGCTTGATCTCTTTGAGAAGCATAAATATCAGCATAAATTTTTGCTACTACTTGTCCTCTTCTTACACTATCACCTTCTTCTACCAATAATTCTACAATTTCTCCACTAATATCTGGACTAACTTTTACTTCTACCTCTGGCGAAATTTTTCCACTAGCCGTTACAGTTTCAATAATTGTTCTAGAAGATACTTTTTCTGTGGTTACTTTTTTACCTTCTTCTTTTCCAATTATTCCTGCTTTTTTCAGCCCAATTAATGTGGCAATGATCACCACTAAAAGTACAATTATCCAAATCAATTTCTTATTCATATTCCTATTTTTATATTATTGGTCTTTCTATTTATTTAAAAAATTACGAGTAATAAATTCTTCGAATTACACATTCTATTAAATATTCATTCTAAAATTTCAACCCTTGTCCTTTATAAAATTCTAACAATTTCATTCTAAAAACATACTCAAATTGATTGCTCAATTTTGTTAATTTGGCTTGCAATAAATTGTTTTGATTGGTAATTAAATCCAATGTATTAATTAAGCCAGTTTCATATCTCTTCTTTGCAAACTCGTAAGAACGTTCAGCAGTTTGTACAGTTTTTTCACTTGCATTAAAACGCTGAAATGCAGTAAGAGCATTGGTATAAGCCGAATAAATATCTTGCTGTAGTTTTTGATTGGCTTGTACTTTAGACAATTCCAATTGTTTGTATTGCAATTTTGAATTTTCTAAATTTAGCTTTGCATTACCATTGTTAAAAATGGGAACATTAATTTGGAAGCCAATATTTTG
>ERZ724516.1420-NODE-1420-length-14059-cov-7.674093_pt1 | contig 14059 bp, 11 predicted proteins | sample MGYA00376049_ERZ724516 | MGnify/ENA primary metagenome ERZ724516 (study PRJEB28724, sample SAMN07190886) | activated sludge metagenome | isolation source: activated sludge of sewage treatment plant in Hong Hong | place: USA: Christiansburg, Virginia | collected... | reverse complement strand
GTCGCCCGATACCTTTCTCAATTTGCTGCGTTACCAATTGACCGGTGCTGCGCTGGCCTGCAATTTGCCGGTTTTTGCCGCTTCTGAGGCACCAGTGCTGAAATCGGCTGCCCTGATGGGCGTGGTCAATCGCTATAGCGAAATTGGCCGTCTCAGCGCCCAAAAGGCAGCGCGCATTCTTTTTGAGAATGTGGTGCCGGCGGACATTCCCATTGAATTGCCGCGCCGCTTCTCTTTTCTTATCAACATGAACACCGCGCGTCACCTCGAACGTTATCCGCCGCTCAAATTACTCGACTTCGCTGAACTTGTCGGTGATGCCAAGGCCCCCTTAACTTCCCCTGCGAGTTCACCACAATGCAACTGACTCTGTGCGTCAAGCGCGATCTGCACGGCTGCTTATTTCTTAACAAGTTCTTGCCACAACTGGCCGGGCACGAGATTAGCGTGCTGCTCTCTGAGAAATATCGTCCCGATGAAGGTGGTATTCCGGCGCTGGCCGAGATGGCTTTTCTTGAGCGTAGTTTGCCGATTGACAGCTTTTTCCCGCTGATTGATTCAGCCGTTGCCGCAGGTCAAAAGGCCGGAGAGTGGTTGACCTTCAGTGGGCTGGAAAAAAAGTATGGTTTTTCGCTGTCGACCGTAACAGATCGCCCACAGCTGGCTTTTGCGCTCGAAAAGCTGCGCCCGGAACTGGTAATCAGTGCGCGCTTCAGCCTGATCTTCACGCCGGCGATGCTGGAGCTGGTCAAACACGGCATCATCAACATTCATCCCGCTGCATTGCCTTCGTTTGCCGGTCTCTTTGGGCCGATGCGCACACTGGCCGAAGGGCATGACTGCTTCACCTGTGCGGTGCATCTGGTTGATCAGGGGATAGACAGCGGTCCGCTCCTGCACGTGGCCACGCTGCCGGTCATGCCGGGCGAAGGCTTGCTGCATCAGATTGCCAACATCTACCCGCTGGCCATTCCCTACCTGCTGGACGCCATTGATTATTTGTCACGTGGCAAAGTGCTGGCGCAAACTCCCCAGGACAGAAGCACACGGCGATATCGATCCCTCCCCTCGGCGGCGGAGGTTGGCGCATTCATAGCTGCCGGTGGCCGCTTCTGGGATGTCTTGCCCTATCAGCAACTGTTGCAGGGATTCCAGCCGGGAAAAATGTAATCCGCCTGAACCCTGACTTTAGTCCGCCGGCTCCAGCCGCAGCAGGGCGCCATTGTCTGCATCGGTCAGCAGGTAAAGCAGGCCGTCCGGGCCCTGGCGCACGTCGCGGATACGGCCGAACTGGTTTTGCAGCAGGCGCTCTTCGTGCACCACCTTTTCGCCATTGAGTACCAGTCGCACCAGCATCTGATATTTCAGGGCGCCGACAAACAGATTGTCTTGCCAGGCCGGGTAGCGTTCGCCGCTGTAGAAGGCCATGCCTGACGGCGCAATCGACGGTGTCCATTGGTGCAGCGGCTGCTCCATGCCGGCCTGCTGGGTGCCAACACCGATTTTAGTGCCGATGCCGTAATTGACGCCATAGGTAATCACTGGCCAGCCGTAGTTGCGCCCGGGTCGAATTACGTTGATCTCGTCGCCACCTTGCGGGCCATGTTCATGCGTCCACAGCTCCCCGGTTTTGGGATGCAGTGCCGCGCCCTGCATGCTGCGGTTGCCGAGGCTGAATATTTCGGGCTGGGCCCCCGTTGTGCTGCGGAAGGGGTTGCCCGACGGGATCGAACCATCGTCGTTAAGGCGGACTGTTTTGCCGGCAAGATCATCAAGGCGTTGTGCCCGGTCCTTGTCGCCACGGTCGCCCTGGGTAATGTAGAGATAGCCGGCGCGGTCGAAGACCAGACGTGAACCGAAATGGACTCCCGCTTTGGAACGTGGGTGCTGGCGATAAATGACCTCAAGGTTTTCCAGGCGTCCGCCCTGGCTATCCGAAACCCAGCGCCCGCGGGCGACTTCGGTGCTGGCGCCGCTGGCATCGCCGCCCGAGTAGGAGAGATAGACCCACTGGTTCTGCGCGAATTTGGGATGCAGTACGATGTCGAGCAGGCCACCTTGTCCGGCGCTATGGACGCGCGGCAGACCGGCAACCGGCGCCGCCGAAACAACACCCTCTGCCGAAATGACCCGCAAACGACCGGGGCGTTCGCTAACCAGAAAGCGGCCATCCGGTAGAAAAGCGACGCTCCACGGGTGTTCCAGCCCACTTGCTACGGTGCGGACACGAATTTTCTGCTGCTCGGTGGCGATCAGTGGCTCGCTGGCCTGGCTTGTCGAAAAGCCGGCGAGCATTAAAACGACCAGCCAAAGTCGGCTATTCATTACGCTTGGGCATGACGCTGCTCCCCTGTCCTTGATCTTGCCAATTTACTGCAGACAGGGGCGCATTGTCATTTAATGCTTACGCCACAAACGCCGTTCAGGCACTTACTGAAAGCAGGTTGGCGGTGGAGTTGCCCGACTGCTCCTGCTGGTCACTGCCGTAGGCGTGCATCAGTTGCATGATTTTCATCATGATGCTGGCGTCGCTGTTGCTGCTGGCCGATGCGCTGCCTGATGTGGCGGCGCTTGCCGTGCTGTTCTGCGTAGACTTGTCGTAGGCCATGGCTTCAGTAAAGCTGACCTTGCCGTCGCCATCGCTGTCGGCTGCCTCAAAGTTGTTGACAATGTTGCTGATCAGACTACTGCGCTTGCTGTCGCCACCCGCTTCTTCCAGCTGGCTGCTTAGTTCATCCTTGGTAAAGCCGGCATCATCAGCCGGCGGCGGGGGCGGTGGCCCACCCATACCTTGCGGACCACCGTGGCCACCACCACCCTGCATGCGCATCTGGTTGAACTGGCTGTCGAGTTCTTCCTGAAGCTTGGCCAGGGTGCTGGCGAATTCGCTTTTGGTGACTTTGCCGTCCTTGTCGCTGTCGAGTGCGCTGAAGATGTCATCGACACTGGTGCTGTCGCTGGTGCTGCTGCTAGTGCTGCTCGATAGCTTGCTGAAGGCGGAAACAAAATCGCTCTTCTCCAGAAAGCCCTGGCTCTTGGTGTCGAGTGCCGAAAAGAGTTTGCTGCTGAGTTGTGAGGCATTGCCGATGCCACTGATCATGATGGACTCCTTGAGATGGATTGAGGGTTTGCCGGGGGCCAGCCCCGGCGTGGAGCTACGAGCAAGTTATCGGCCCAAGTTAGTCGAAATTGCTGGTGCTTCCGGTTAAGCGGGGTAAATGTTCGTTAAGAAAATAGTGCTTTGTCATTGCGATGGGTGGTCGCCTTGAGTTGAACCTGAGCCCCAGCCAAAAAATTACAGTGGCAAGCCCGGCTTGCCGGCAATTTGTGCCGCGACTTCCTTGCGCTGTTCCGGGGTCAGCAGGGCATGGATTTTCTGGTCAGTCTGGACGCGCAGCAGGTAAAAGTCTGTAAATGCGGTCTCTGATTGAAACAGGCTTGACTATGATCAACGACGTGGGAATATTGAAATGGAACGTGTGATGACGGCGGTGTTGCTGGTTGATGATGATGTGGAGTTGGCCGAGATGCTGGGCGACTACTTGGCCCAGGAGGGTTTTACTGTGGGCATCGCACACGATGGCGAGAGTGGCGTGGCTGAGGCGCTGAGCGGCAAGTACGCCATTGCCGTGCTTGATGTGATGATGCCCAAGCTGTCGGGAATCGAGGTCTTGCGCCGGATTCGCGCGGCGAGCGCGATGCCGCTGCTGATGCTGACGGCGCGCGGCGATGATATGGATCGCATTGTCGGCCTTGAGCTGGGCGCTGATGATTACGTGCCCAAGCCTTGTCTGCCGCGCGAACTGGCTGCCCGGCTGCGTGCCATCCTGCGTCGTAGCGGGCAATCCGGTGAGCCGCCCAATGCCCCGCTGGTTTTTGGCGCGTTATGTGTGCGCCCGGAGCAGCGGCGTGTTGAATGGGCCGGATTACCGATTGATCTGACCAGCACCGAGTATGGGCTGATCGAAGTGCTGGCCCGCCATGCCGGGCGCCCGGTGAGCAAGGGCGAATTATCCGAACAGGCGCTGGGGCGACCCCTGGCGCGCTTTGACCGGAGCATTGATGTGCATTTGTCGAGCATTCGCCACAAGCTGGGTACGCTGGCCGATGGTCGTTCGTGCATTCAGACGGTTTATCGTCAGGGTTACCAGTTGATTCGGGAGTAGGCGATGGGGCGATTGTTCTGGAAGTTTTTTCTCTTTATCTGGCTGGCGCAGGTGCTCGGTGCGGTGGGTACGGGGTTTGTTTTCTGGCTGGAGCGGCAGAGTTTTGAGGCGCGTATTGAGCAGCACATCGAGACGAACAGCGAGGCCGGCGCGCCGCCTGAGTTCCGGCCGCCGCCTTTTCCTGGTGATCGCCATCGACCGCCGCCTAGTCGTCTGTCACCCCCGGTGCCGGTACTGATTGCCGGCCTTCTCGCCAGCCTGTTCTGTGCCGCCGGTCTGGCCTGGTATATCGCCAAGCCGATCCGCCAGTTGCGTGGTGCTTTCGAGGCGGTTGCCGCAGGCAATCTCGAGGCCAAGATCGGCGGCAGCATGGGGCGAAGGCGTGACGAACTGGCCGATCTCGGACACGATTTTGACCGCATGACAAGCCAGTTGCGGGCGCTGATGGATGGCCAGAGACGATTGTTGCATGACGTTTCGCATGAATTGCGCTCACCGCTGGCCCGCCTGCACGCCGCGATTGGTTTAGCCCGCCAGCAACCGGCACGAATGGAGAACAGCCTGCAACGCATTGAACGCGAGGGCGAACGGATGAACCGGCTGGTTGGCGAACTGCTCACCCTGTCACGCCTTGAGGCTGGCGTTGGAATGGTGCTTGAGTCAGTCGATCTGGCTGAATTGCTTGGTGATTTGCTGGAAGATGCCCGTTTTGAGGCAACGGCGCGAAATGTTGCGGTCGACTGCCAGAATCTGCCGAATTTCAAGGTGCGGGCAAATGGTGAATTGCTGCACCGGGCTATAGAAAACGTTATGCGCAATGCACTGCGCTTCTCTCCCGCGGGGGCGACAGTGAAGCTGGAAATCTCCGCATTGGCCGGCGAGCGTTGCCAAATTGCCATCGCTGATCAAGGGCCGGGGGTGCCTGAAAGTGAACTCGATGCCATCTTCACCCCCTTCTTCCGCGGGGCCGACCCGGGCGAAGGCTACGGGCTGGGCCTGGCCATCGCCCGTCGGGTCTTGGCGGCGGTCAACGGCAACATTTACGCAGAAAATCGGCTTGGTCACGGGCTGCGGGTGGTGATGGAACTGCCCCTCAGCGCGCAAGACTAGCCTGCCTTGTCGGGCCCGGCGGCCAGTGTGGTAAAGGCATCGTTAACTGAGAGAAAGACCTTTCCAGTGAGGCAGGGCCAGAGACGGGAGCGGCTCAAACGGTCCTCTACCGGCCCCTTGACCTCGGCCAGATGCAGCTTGATGCCGCGTTCACCAAGTGTGCGATTCGCATCGCAGAGCATTTCCATGGCGGTGGTGTCCACCCGATTGACGGCGCTCATTACCAGCACCATGTCGTGAATGGCCGGCATCTCTTCGAGTTCGCTGCTCAGGCGCGCCTCGACGGCATTCAGGTTGCCAAAAAACAGGCTTTCGTCGATCCGGAGAAAGACCACGCCGGGGATGGTTTCAACTTCGTGGCGATCGGTGTTGCGGAAATGTTCGCTACCGGCAATGCGTCCCAGTCGAGCGATATGCGGGGTGCTGGCGTGCACCAGCAAGGTGGCAAGGGAGAGCAGAATGCCCAGCTCGATGCCGCGCTCAAGCCCGAGGAAGAGCACACCGCCCGCCGTCGCCAGCCAGGCCAGCGCATCGGCACGATCATAGGCCCAGGCATCGCGCAGCGATCTGAGATCAATCATCGAAAAGGCGGCAACGATAATGCTGGCCGCCAGCACAGCCAGCGGCAGGCGCGAGAAGGAGGAGGCGAGGCCGGCGACAATCGCCGCCATGACACTGGCCGAGACTATCGTTGCCAGTGGTGACTGGGCACCAGCGGCCACATTGAGGGCCGAACGCGACAAGCCACCACCAACCGGCATGCCGCCATAAACGGCAGCCACCATATTGGCCGCGCCCAGACCAAGCAGTTCGCCATTGGCATCGACCCGCTCACGTCGCTTGATTGCCAGGGCCTGGGCCATTGCAATATTTTGCACCATGCCGATCAAGGCCATTAGCGCAGCCGGTACCGCCAGTTGGGAAAGCAGGGCAGGGTCGGGAATGAACCAGTGAAAATCCGGTAGCCCGGCGCTGATCTGGCCGATTACGGCGACCCCTTTTTTTTCCAGATCGAAGCCGACGACGGCGCCGGTTGCCGCCGCGACTACGGCCAGTGGCATCAGGCGAACGATGAATGTTGCCCAAGTGCCGGGCAAACGCATGCGCGCCAGCAACTGTGGCAGCAGGCTACGGGCAAAGACGAGGATAGCCAGCCCGGCGAGACCGATGAGGGCGGCGGGGTGGAGCCCGCTGGAGAAGAGGGCAAGCAGTGCTGTGGCCAGGGCTGGCAGGTCGCTGCTGCTGGTGTTGAGACCAAGGAGATGACGGCACTGACTGAGGATGATGAGCAGTGCCGAACCGGAAACAAAGCCTTGAATAACCGGGCGGCTGAGCAATTGCGAGAGAAAGCCGAGGCGCAGAAAACTGCTGGCGCAGAGCAGCACGCCCGACATCAAGGCCAGGTAGGCGGCCATTTGAATGTACAGCGCTGAACCCGGCACAGCCAGTGGCTGAAGCACGCTGAAGGTCATGATCGCGGTAATGGCGACCGGTCCAACGGCCTGCACCATAGAACTGCCAACCCACGCATAGGCGATGGCCGGCAGTATGCTGACATACAGCCCGACCTGTGGCGGCAAGCCGGCGAGCAAGGCATAGGCAAGACTTTGCGGCAAGGCCAGCACGGCAACAATGATACCGGCGGTAACATCCTCGGCAAGCAACTGACGACGATAGTTGCCCATCCATTTGGGCAGCAGAGGAAGAAGGAAGCGTCTGATGGCAGACATTGTTTGAGAGCCAGTATCAGAAAAGCTTAATACTATGCCAATACGCCATGTCTTGTGGCTGCTCTGGCACCAGGCTCAGCTCAACTCGTGGCGCTCCAGTTCGAGGTGGGCGATGTAACGTTGCAAGCGGTTTTCTTCGGCGCGTGGCAGGTTTGAGAACTGCAACCCGAGGCGATATTGCGTGACACCGGCGCGTGTTTCTTGCGCCGTGATGTGGCGAACAGCAGCCTCAAGGAAAACGTCGTGCTCGTCTTCCGGTAGGGCGAAGCGGCAGTTGGCGAGGCTCAGGCCCTGGCTTAGTCCGTAATCATTGCTGGCGTTCAGGCCAATGCCGGCGACAGAAATGTCGTGCGCGGGGAGCGTCAGCAACTCGTTGCCGGGCAGACGGGCATGAAATTGCAGTGGGCGAACGCGCGGTGTTTCGATGCGGAAACATTCTCGCCGCTGCATGCGCATGATGAATTTCGGAAGATCTACGGCAAAAGCCGGGGCGCCTTCAAAGGAAATTTTCCGCGCCGGCCCGCTACTGAACTGAACATGAATGCCGCCCGGGCGGGCGACAAACACATTGCGCCCGCTTTCGGGGAAACGCTCGTTAAGATCGGCGCTGCCGCTGCAGTCGATGATCAGCCAACCCTGCTCGGCATCAACCGCAAGCAGGGTGGTCAGGAAGTGCTCCCTGCCTTCGGCAAACTGAACTGTGAATGCCACCTTGTGTTCGGCGTAGCCGCTCAGGGTGAACTGGATGGCGGTCAGGCCGGCAATATGGAAGCGCTCTTCGATTTCGGCTTCCGATAGTTGGGCGATCTGGCTCATTTCGCCTCCAGTACGCGCAGCAGCGATGAGCTGTCATCATGGCCAAAGCCCAATGCCATCAGCGCGTTAAGTTGCTGGCCAATGGTTGCGGTCAACAGCATGGGAACGCCGGATTTTCTTCCGGATTCCAGCACCAGGCCGTAATCCTTGTGGTGCAGGCGGGCCTCTATCCCCGCTGAAAAATCACGTTTGACCATGCGCTCACCCATCACGTCGAGTACGCGTGAGGCGGCGGAACCGCCGGACAAGGCCTGTCTGACTTTGGCGCAATCAACACCGGATGCGGCGGCAAGACGCATCGCTTCGGCGGCGGCTTCGATGGCGGCGACCATGATCATCTGGTTGCACGCCTTGGCGACCTGGCCGGCGCCATTGGGGCCAATGTGCACGATGCGTTGGCCCAGACATTCGAGTAGCGGGCGTACGCGCTCGAGAACTGCCGCCTCGCCACCAGCCATGATCGCCAGCGTGGCATCAATGGCGCCCTGTTCACCGCCGGAGACCGGGGCATCGAGCAGGTGTATGCCTTTTTCGCCCAGTTTCGCGGCGATGTGGCGGGCGCTGGCGGGGGCGATGGTCGAGCAATCGACGAGTATCGAGCCGCTGGCCATGCCCTCGCTCAGGCCATCCTTGCCGAGCGCGACGCTCTCGACATCGGCGCTGGAGGTGACGACGGTAAACACGACGGCGCAATTGCGCCCAAGTTCGGCGGGCGTTGCGCACAGGGTTGCCGGCAGATCAGCAGCACTTTGCGGGCGCCGTGCCCAGACAAATAATTCATGGCCTGCGCGGTGCAGGTGCAGCGCCATCGGGCGGCCCATGGCGCCCAGTCCGATAAACCCGACTTTCATTCCTGCCCCGACAGTCGCTCCAGGAGTTTCAAGACAGCAATCGAGTCTTCCTCGCCCATGCCGGAGCCGACCATGGCGTTGAACATCTGCGCTGTCGCCGCCGAGCCGGGCAAGCAAAGCCCTAGTTCGTGGGCGGTCTGCATGACGATATTGAGGTCTTTTTCGTGCATCCAGCTCTTGAAGCCAGGCTTGAAGTTGCGATCCAGCATGCGCTGACCGTGGTTCTCAAGGATTTTTGAGTAAGCGAAGCCGCCAAGCAGGGCTTCGCGCACCTTGCTGCGGTCAACGCCGTTTTTGGCGGCAAAAGCAAAGGCTTCGGCGACGGCTAATACACCCATGCCGGTAACGATCTGGTTGGCGGCCTTGGTGACCTGCCCGGCGCCGGATTCGCCAACATGCACGATATTCTTGCCCATGCATTCGAAAGCCGGTTTGGCGCGGGCAAAAGCATGTCCAGAACCGCCGGCCATAATTGACAGGGTGCCGGCGATGGCCCCGACTTCGCCGCCAGAAACCGGCGCATCAACGAAATCAACACCTGCCGCCGCGAGGTCTTCAGCGATTTTTCGTGCGGCGGCCGGGGCGATGGTGCTCATGTCGACGGCGACCAGCCCGGCCTGACCGACAGCGGCGACCGCACGCATGACCTCGGCGACATCCGGCGCATCGGCCACCATGGAAATCACCAGTTCGTTGCCACGGGCGGCTTCGGTCGCATTGGCCGCCGCCTTGGCGCCCGCTGCCAGCAGTGGTTGCATGGATTCGGCGCGGCGGGCCCAGACGGTGAGATGGTGGCCACCCTTGAGCAGATTGAGCGCCATCGGGCGCCCCATGATGCCGAGGCCGATAAAACCAATATTCATAGCAGACTCCGAAGCGAGCTGCCCTTAGTGGCCTCGCTGACGGCAGAATTCGGCAGCAATGTCGGCAGGCCCGGGGCGGCAGTAAAAGTAACCCTGAACGCTATCACAGCCGCGCTGGTGCAGGAAGTTGGATTGCCCCTGGGTTTCGACTCCTTCGGCGACAACTGACAGGCCAAGCGAGTGGGCGAGGCCAATAACGGCCGTCGCAATTGCTGCATCGGAAGCGTCGGTTTCGAGATCAGTGACAAAGGAACGGTCAATCTTCAGGCGATCAATCGGGAAGCGCTTGAGGTAGGCCAGCGACGAGTAGCCGGTGCCGAAATCGTCAACGGCCAGCGTCACGCCGAGTTCCTTGAGGCGCATCATCATGATGACGGCGATTTCGGCACTATCCATGATGGTGCTTTCGGTAATTTCCAGTTCCAGATAAGTTGCCGGCAAACCGGTTTCCAGCAATATGCTTTCAACGCGCTGCGGGAAGTCGCGCTGGCGGAACTGTTGTGGCGAGATATTGACGGCCATGGCGCCGAAGGTGATGCCGTCATCCAGCCAGCTTTTGGCGGTTTCGCAGGCGCGCCGTAACACCCATTCTCCGAGCGGCACGATGAGGCCAATTTCTTCGGTGAGCGGGATGAAGCTGGCCGGGGGCACCCAGCCAAGGTCCGCGTTGTGCCAGCGAATCAACGCTTCGCAGCCGCTGACCTGACCGTTGAGCAGATTGATTTGCGGCTGAAAGTGCAATGAAAATTCATCTGCTGCCATGGCGGCGCGCAGGCGACCTTCCATCTGGACGCGGACGGCCGCCGCCTGATTCATGTGTTCGGCGTAAAACTGGTAGTTGTTACGCCCGGCGCTCTTGGCATGGTACATGGCGAGGTCGGCGTTTTTCATCAGCATGTCACTGTTGCTGCCATCGTCAGGAAAAACGGCAATGCCAATCGAGGGCGTGGTGTGCAGTTCGTTGCTGCTGACCGGTACGGCATCACCCAGTCGTTCAATAATCTTTTGCGCGGCCATCCCGGCATCGGAAGGCAGGCGCGCGGATTCAAGAACGACGACAAATTCATCGCCACCAATGCGGGCGACGATGTCGGATTTTCTGACGACACCAGTGATGCGGCGCGCCACTTCGCAGAGCAGCAGATCGCCAATGTGGTGGCCCAGGGTGTCGTTGACTGCCTTGAAGTTGTCGAGGTCGATGAACATCAGGCCGACTTTTTCACCGGCCCGTTCAGCGCGTGCCAGGGCGTGTTCGAGATGAACGGCGAGGGTGAAGCGGTTGGGCAGGCCGGTCAGTGCATCGTGCTGGGCGAGGTAGCGAATGCGCTCCTCGCTGGCCTTGCGCTCGGAAATGTCGGAAAAAACGGCGACGTAATGAGAAACCTGGGCGTTGTTGTCACGAATGGTGTCGATGTGCACCCATTTCGGGTATTCGCTACCGTCCTTGCGCTTGTCCCAGATTTCACCTTCCCAGTGACCATGCTCGCGCAGGGTTTTCCACATGTTGACGAAAAATTCGGGAAAGTGACGCCCGGAGCCGAGCATTTTCGGGTCACCACCGATGACTTCGGCCTCGCGGTAGCCGGTAATCGACTCAAAAGCCGCATTAACCCGGACGATGCGGTTTTTGGCATCAGTAACCATGATGGCTTCGGAATTGACTTCGAAAATCTTGCGCGCCAGCAACAACTCTTCATGCTCAGCTTTTTCGACGGTCAGATCCTCGACTATCCAGACCGAGCCAGCATAGACGTCGGCCGTGTCAAGGGCTCGACCAGCAAGTCGGCCCCAGAAATGGGTGCCGTCCTGACGCTTGAACCATAGTTCGCGAAATGCTTCGCGGCCGGCGGTGAGTTCAGCGTATACATCACGGCCGACAAAATCCCAGGTTTCCTCATCGTCATACCAGATGCGGGTCGAGCAGCCAGTCATCTCTCCTTCTGCGTAGCCGAACAGCTCTTCCGTGCGGCGGTTACAGCGGTCAATCTTGCGATGACGGAGCAAAACTATGCCCATAACGGCAGTGTTGAAAATGCCATGCAACTCGCTGAGGGCTTGTTTAAGCGCCTCTTCGGTTTCTTGCAATGGTTGATTCACTGCAGTTTTTACCTGGGAATTCAAAACCCCGCCTCCACTGAGTCTCTCTGAATGGGGGGTAGCCTAGCCCTTGTGAACACATTGTCAAGTGTCAGCCAAGATTTCAGCAAGACCGTGAATTACCTTGCCAGACAACGTATCCCCCCGATCGGGAGTGTAGTGAGATTGTGGCGCGCGGTAGTTGATTTTGGTCAAGCAGGGGTCAACTGCTACAGCTACCACCGTTACTACGTTTGACGCCAAATTTGGCCAATAGTTTTTCGGGCGGGCAGAAGCCGGTAAAGCCGCTTTGCAGCAAATTGAAGCCGACAAAGGCGGTGAAGGCGAGAAACCATTTCGAAACAAAGATCGGGCTGCCGTCAAAGCCGAGGGCCAAGGAAAGCAGGATGAAAAAGCCGGCCATGATGCGGATGATGCGTTCTATGGTCATGATTGATGCTCCTTGCGGAAGGCGGAAAAGTAGAGAACGGGGATCACCACCAGGGTTAACAGGGTGGAGACCAGAATGCCGAAGATCAGGCTGAGAGCGAGTCCGTTGAAGATCGGGTCGTCAAGGATGAACATGGCGCCGAGCATGGCGGCCAGCCCGGTCAGCGCAATCGGTTTGGCACGCACGGCGGCAGACTGGATCACGGCATCGTGAAAGTCCATACCGGCCGCAACCTGCTGCTTGATGAAATCAACCAGCAAAATTGAATTGCGGACGATGATGCCGGCCAGCGCGATCATGCCGATCATCGAAGTGGCGGTGAATTGTGAGCCGAACAGCGCGTGGCCGGGCATGACGCCGATGATGGTCAGCGGAATCGGCGCCATGATGATCAGCGGCACCAGATATGAGCCAAAGTGGGCGACGACCAGCAGGTAGATCAGGATCAGGCCGACGCCGTAGGCGATGCCCATGTCGCGGAAGGTTTCGTAGGTGACTTTCCATTCGCCATCCCATTTGACGCTGTATTCGGCGTAGGGGTCGTTGGGCTGGTGGATGAACCATTCGCCCAGCGTGCCGCCTTCCTTGAGCGCCATGCCGTTGATCTGCGAACGGACGTCGAACATGCCGTAAAGCGGTGAGTCGAGCTTGCCGCCCATGTCGCCGACGACATAGACCACCGGCAGCAGATCCTTGTGATAGATGGCTTTTTCGCGTGCCTGATCGCGGACTTCAACCAGTTCGGAAACCGGCACCAGTTGGCCGTCACGCGAACGGACGCGGAGTTTGAGCAGGGCATCGAGATTGGACTGTTTCTCGGCGGGCAGGGTGATGCGGACCGGGATTTCAAACTTGGAGTCGGCATTGCGCGCTGGTGTTACATCCTGCCCGGCAAGGCCCATGCTGACGACTTCAACAATGTCGCTCTGGGCGACACCGAGCAGGGCTGCCTTGCTCTGTAGCACGTGCAAAATTGTTTTACGAGAATCGGCGTCGATATAGTCGTCGACCGCAACCAGATCTTTCGTCTTCTCGAAAACGCCGCGCACCTGCTTGCCGACGCTGATCTGGCCCTTGTAATCGGGGCCGTAGATTTCGGCAACGATGGGCGACATCACCGGCGGGCCGGGCGGTACTTCTACGACTTTGGCGTTGCCGCCGTTCTTTTTGCCAATCGCTTCGATCCGCTCACGCACCGCACCGGCAATTTCGTGACTGCTGCGGCTGCGCTGATGCTTGTCGGCCAGATTGACCTGCACGTCGCCCTTCTCCGGTGTGGCGCGCAGGTAATACTGGCGGACCAGACCGTTGAAATTGATTGGGCTGGCCGTGCCGGCATAGGCCTGGTAGTTGGTCACATCGTCTACCGTTGCCAGTTCGGCACCGATTTCATGCAGGACGCGGGCAGTTTCTTCAACCGGCGTGCCGACCGGCATGTCGAGAATGACCTGGAATTCGCTCTTGTTGTCGAGCGGCAGCATCTTGAGTACGACGAGCTGGAAATAGGCCAGCGACACCGAGCCGAGAATGAGCAGGACGATGGCGATGGCTAGTTTGTTTCGCGCCGCGCCGCCCTTGAGCGGGTCGAGGAAGGGCGTCAGCAGCTTGCGGAAGGTGCTGTCGAGTTTGGCGTCGAGCTTTGATGGTTGATGTTCCTTGGCGCCAGCGCCGTGCGGCTTCATCAATTTAAGTGCCAGCCACGGCGTGACGACAAAGGCGACGGCCAGAGAAATCGCCATGCCCATCGAGGAATTGATCGGGATCGGGCTCATGTATGGCCCCATGAGGCCAGTGACGAAGGCCATCGGTAGCAGGGCGGCGATCACCGTCAGCGTCGCCAGTATGGTCGGGCCACCCACTTCATCAACGGCGGGCGGGATGATTTCGAACAGCGATTTTTCCGGATGCAGGGCTTGCCAGCGGTGGATGTTCTCGACCACGACAATCGCGTCATCGACCAGAATGCCAATCGAAAAAATCAGCGCAAAGAGCGATA
>ERZ724516.1416-NODE-1416-length-14086-cov-8.015608_pt1 | contig 14086 bp, 9 predicted proteins | sample MGYA00376049_ERZ724516 | MGnify/ENA primary metagenome ERZ724516 (study PRJEB28724, sample SAMN07190886) | activated sludge metagenome | isolation source: activated sludge of sewage treatment plant in Hong Hong | place: USA: Christiansburg, Virginia | collected... | reverse complement strand
TGGCGGCAATCATTGGTGCAAAGATGGCCAAGGCATCGCGCATCATCGCCATCGACATCAATCCGGGGAAGTTCGCTATCGCCAAGGAACTGGGCGCTACTGACTGGGTTAACCCCAAGGATTTCACCAAGCCGATTCAGGATGTCATCGTCGAAATGACTGATGGTGGGGTCGATTATTCTTTCGAGTGTGTCGGCAACGTCAATTTGATGCGCGCTGCGCTGGAGTGCTGCCACAAGGGCTGGGGTGAATCGACCATCATTGGTGTGGCGGGGGCCGGTCAGGAAATCAGTACTCGTCCCTTCCAGCTGGTCACGGGCCGCGTCTGGCGCGGTTCGGCTTTCGGGGGCGTCAAGGGCCGGAGCGAACTGCCGGGCTATGTTGCCAAGGCGCAGAGTGGGGAAATTCCGCTCGATACTTTCATCACTCACACCATGCCGCTGGATGAGATCAATACGGCTTTTGATCTCATGCACGAGGGCAAGAGCATACGTACGGTGATTCATTTCTAAGTGGAAAAGCAACTCATGACTCTCGAAAACATAGCCTGTCAGAAGAGCTTCGGTGGCTGGAACAAGCGTTACCGCCACTACTCGACGACGCTCAATTGCGAAATGGTGTTTTCAGTCTTTCTGCCGCCCCAGATTGCCTTCGGTGAGAAACTGCCGGTGCTTTACTGGCTCTCCGGCCTGAGCTGTACTGACGAAAATTTCATGCAAAAAGCCGGCGCCCAGCGCCTGGCTGCCGAACTGGGGCTGATCATTGTTGCTCCCGATACCAGCCCACGTGGTCCCGATGTTCCGGGTGACCCGGATGGTGGCTGGGATTTCGGTCTTGGTGCAGGTTTTTACCTGAACGCAAGCGAAGCGCCGTGGGCGCGGCACTATCGCATGCACGACTATGTGGTGCACGAACTGCCGGCTCTGATTGAGGATAACTTCCCGGTCTCGGAGCAGCGTGGCATCAGTGGCCACTCGATGGGCGGGCATGGTGCCTTGGTCTGTGCCCTGCGTAATCCAGGACGCTATCAGTCGCTCTCCGCATTCGCCCCAATTTGCAATCCGATGGCAGCGCCGTGGGGCGAGAAGGCATTTTCTCGCTACCTCGGGGCAGATCGTTCGCAATGGCGGGAATGGGATGCCAGTATGTTGATGGCTGGCGCTGCCGAGAAACTTCCCATCCTCATCGATCAGGGTGACCGCGACGACTTTCTGGCCAGCCAGCTAAAGCCGGAAATGTTGCAGGCGGCAGCCAAAGCGGCCAATTATCCGCTCACGCTACGCGTGCAGGCTGGCTACGACCACAGCTACTATTTCATTGCCAGTTTCATTGCCGATCACCTGCGCCACCATGCCCTGTCTCTCAGGCCAGCAGCCGGTTAAGTGCGCCGTGTTGATATGCTTTAATGGGCCATCATGCGCACCAGGCCCACTCCCAATTATCTTGCCGGTTACCCGCCAGATCTGGTCGAACAAGTCCGGCGCTTGATCGACCAAGGGCGATTGGCAGATGTCCTGCTGCAGAAATATCCGCTGCCCCATGCGGTACGTACCGACAGCGCGCTTTATGACTATGTTCACGAACTCAAGGCGGAGTATTTGCGCAACGCCGGCCAATTGAGCAAAGTGGCTTTTGACAGCAAGCTGCATGTGATCCGCAATGCCCTCGGCACGCACACCACTATTTCTCGGGTGCAAGGAAGCAAGCTCAAGTCCAAGCGGGAAATTCGTGTTGCCGCGCTATTCAAGGCAGTGCCGCCCGAGTTCTTGCGCATGATCGTCGTTCATGAGCTGGCGCACATGAAGGAGCGCGCCCACGACAAGGCCTTCTACCAGCTCTGCCGGCACATGGAACCGGCCTATCACCAACTGGAATTTGATCTGCGGACTTACCTAAATCATCTGGAGGCGACCGCTCAGCCGCTCTGGTCGCCTGTTGCGGTCGACGCAGAAAACGGCTGATTTTTTTGCCTGCTACAGCGCACGCACTTTCACGGTTTTGCCCTTGACCTTGCCCGCCGAGAGTTTCTTGATCGCATCACGGGCGATGTCACGGGCAACGGCCACATAGCTGGATTGCTCGGTCACGGTAATTTTGCCCACCTGCTCGCGGGTAAAACCGGCTTCGCCGGTGAGTGCGCCGAGAATGTCGCCGGGGCGAATTTTCTCTTTGCGGCCACCGAGTATTTGCAGCGTGGACATGGGCGGAATCAGCGGCTTGTCGCTCTCGTCCTTCAGGGTGCCGATATCTTCCCAGGTCACCGCGCAATTCATCGCCGCCGCAATGCCGGCGACACGCCGGCGGTCGGCGGTGCTGCACAGGCTGAGCGCCCAGCCATCTTCATCGCCACGACCGGTACGGCCGATGCGGTGGATGTGAATCTCCGGGTCGGGCGTCACATCGACGTTGATCACTGCTTCAAGTTGCGCAATGTCGAGGCCGCGTGCCGCGACATCGGTGGCAACCAGCACTGAAACGCTGCGATTGGCGAACTGGATCAGCACCTGATCGCGTTCGCGCTGTTCCAAATCACCATTCAGGGTCAGTGCCTGGATGCCTTCGTGACGCAGCACATTCAGTAAGTCGCGACATTGCTGCTTGGTATTGCAAAAAGCCAGCGTGCTGACCGGGCGGTAATGCTTGAGCAGTTTGGCGACGGCCTGCAGGCGTTCTTCGTGTTTGACTTCGTAGAAGCGCTGGCGAATTTTGCTGCCAGCGTGCTGTTCAAGCAGCTTTACTTCCTGCGGGTTGCGCAAAAACTGCTTGGCCAGCTGGGCGATACCTTCCGGGTAGGTCGCGGAGAACAGCAGGGTCTGGCGTTCTTTCGGACAGCGTTTGGCAACGTAGGCGATGTCGTCATGGAAGCCCATGTCGAGCATGCGGTCTGCTTCATCGAGGACCAGCGTTTGCAGGCCGTCGAGCTTGATCGTGCCGCGCTCCATGTGGTCCATGATGCGGCCTGGCGTGCCGACGACAACATGGACGCCATTTTCAAGGCTGGTGATCTGGTTGCGCATGGCTGAGCCGCCACACAGCGGCAGCACTTTGATGTTGTCTTCAAAGCGCGCCAAACGACGGATTTCCTGCGTTACCTGATCGGCCAGTTCGCGCGTCGGGCAGAGCACCATGGCCTGCACGGCAAAATTCTTGGGGTTGAGTTTGTTGAGCAGGGCGAGGCCGAAGGCGGCAGTTTTGCCGCTGCCAGTCTTGGCTTGCGCGATCAGATCATGGCCGGCCAGCGCAATCGGCAGGCTGGCCGCCTGAATCGGCGTCATCGTCAGGTATTCAAGTTGCTGCAGGGTAACCAGCATGGCCGGCGCGAGCGGCAGTTCGTTGAACAAGGCAGGGCTCGGCGGGGTGATGTTTTCGTTCATGTTCTGGTTCAAGTCCTGCGCTTGCGAGCTGGCAGCGGCTTGCGGAAGCGTTGGCCGGGGCGCTGCTTGTCGCCATCGGCTTTGGGCTTGGGCACCAGCAGGTTCTTGCCAGCACCTTCGCCGGCGGTGCTGTGCGCTTTGCGCGCCGCCAGCAGCTGCTCGACAGTGACGACAACGGTAGCGTGATCGGGCTTGGTGGTGAACGCCGAAAGGTCGTCGCGCACGCGGAAGATTTTCTCTTCGCTGGTTCCGCGCTTGGGCTGGGCGGCCATGATTTCCTCGGCCGCCGGGGTCAGCGAAAAACCGCCATCGCGGGCGCAGATCATGCCGTGCCGGGACAGGTGTTCAAAAGACTCAACCAGCCGTGCTTCGTCGGGAATGGCGACTTGCAGCAGATCGGCGGCAGCGATGATCTCCACGAGTTCAGCCGGCCGCCGCTTGGAGGAGAGGGTGGTGGCGATTAAAAGGAGGGCATCTACATCGTGGACCGGGTACATCGAATTACCTTTGCGTGGCTGATTGGGGGAGGTTTGCGCGGTGAAATGGGCAAAAATCCCTGCCAAACACCGAAATTTTTCTCGCGAGGCGGTGAGTGTACCGCTTTGCGGCGCATAACGCCGGTACTTTACTCAAGCTGCTGTCTGGGGCAAGTGACGCAACAGGGTGGCAAAGAGCAGGTCGGGATCGACCGGTTTGCTGAGAAAATCAGTCATGCCGGCCAAGCGGCAGCGTTCACGATCTTCCGCATAGGCATTGGCGGTCATCGCGACGATGGGCAGGTTTTTTTGTCCGGGAAGCAGGCGAATCTGACGGGTCGCTTCAAGACCGTCCATTTCCGGCATCTGCATGTCCATCAGGATCAGGTCGTAGCGGGTCGTTGCCGCCATCTCAAGTGCTTGTCGGCCATTATTGGCGAGATCGACCAGCACTCCGATATCAGTAAGCAATTCGTGGGCGATTTCCTGATTGATCGGTTCGTCTTCGGCAACGAGAATGCGCCAGCCGGCGAGAAGCGCCAGTTCTATTGGCTGATCCTGATTTGTTGCGGTCGACGGCAAAAATGCCTGATTTTTTTTCAGCTTGACGGTCAACCAGAAACAACTGCCACGCCCCGGTTCGCTATCAACACCGGCATCGCCGCCCATAATCTGCGCTAAATGGCGGGTGATGGCCAGGCCAAGGCCGGTTCCACCATATTTGCGGGTTGTCGAACTGTCGGCCTGTTTGAAGGCATCAAAGAGGCTCGCCCTGATTTCAGGGGGAATGCCGATACCGGTATCTTCAACTTCAAAACGCAAGGTCGCCGAGCTTTCGTCGTCGGCGAGACGCCTGGCGCGCAGGGTGATACTGCCCCGCTCGGTAAATTTGATGGCATTGGCGACGTAGTTGATCAGGCTTTGCGTGATGCGCGTCGGATCGCCCAAGTAGCACTCGGGGAAGTCGTCGGATTCAAGCAGCAGGGCCAAGCCCCGGCTGCGTATGCGCTCGTCGAGCAGATTCGTGACGCCGTGCAGGATTTCGCGCACATCGACCGGCGCCTGCTCCAGAGTCAGCTTGCCGGCCTCGATTTTGGAGATGTCGAGAATGTCGTTGATGATCGCCAGCAAATGCTGGGTGGCGTGGTCGATCTTGTCCAGGCGCTCGGCCTGTTGCGACGAAACACCATCGCGCCGCATCAGGTGAGCCATGCCGAGCACGGCATTCATCGGCGTCCGGATCTCGTGGCTCATGTTGGCGAGGAAGGCGCTCTTCGCACGATTGGCTGCCTCGGCAGCGCGGCGGGCTTCCTCCAGCTGGGTTGTGCGCAAGCGAACCTGCTCTTCAAGATGGTTGCGATAGTGATCGAGTTCCTCGGCGATGCGCACGTTTTCGCAGATGTCGGAAAAGACAATGACGGTCCCGCTCAAGACGCCGTTGCGTAATTTTGGTGTAACGGTCAGCTGGATCGGAAAGCCTTCACCATTTTTGCGCCAGAACCACTCCCGGACACGGCGTGTCTTGCCATCAAGGGCGGTCAGGCGAACCGGGCACTGGGCGCTGGGGTAATCCGCGCCATCGCGGTGCTTGAAATGAAAAAGCTGGTGCTGATTGGCACCGAGAATCTCGTCTTCAGTAAAGCCCAGCATGGCCAGTGCCGCCGGGTTGATAAAGGTGCAGATGCCGTTGGTGTCGGTGCCAAAGACGCCTTCGCCAAGGCCTTCGAGAATCACCCTCTGCCTGGCCTCACTTTCAACCAAGGCACTTTCCACCCGGGCCTGGTCGGCCAGATTGATGTCGAGGCAGAACATTGCGACACCATGCTCTGCCGTCTCGGTGACAACGTGGGTTGAAAAGACTTCGACCAGCTGCATTTTTTTGTCGATCAGGCGCAGGCGCTTGGCGGGGACGCCCGCTCGGTGGTCGAACATCCAGCGCACCGCAGTCTCTACCTCGCTGCGCATAGGTGGCGGAATGATCAGATCGAAAAGGGATTTTCCCAGAGCTTCATCGGCGCTGTAGCCATAAATGATTTCGGAGGCATGGTTCCAGTAAATGATGGTGCCATCGATCAGGTAGCCCTGGATGGCCAGTGCATCGACGTCCTCGAAAATTGAGCGGAACCTGGATTCGCTGGCTTTCAGTTGTTGTGTCGCCTGCGCGCTACGCTCTTTTTCGCTCTTCAGTCGGCGGTTGGCACGATACAGAACGAATGAAATACTGAGCAGCAAGGCGGTAGCAAGCAGCGCGAGCAGAGCGAGGATCACGCCATATTTTGCCCATATGTCGGCGGCAGTAATTTCCTGCGCGGCATCAAACGGCGGCAAGCGCAGGCGACGCATCAGATCATCGACCGGGCGATAGTCACCGGGAATGGTGAAGCCATGGATTTTCGTCGCATTGGCGACGACACCGCCATGCGGCAATGCCAGTATGGCGGCGGCAACGCGGCGGGCGAGATCTTCATCGGTCCAGGGCATCGCCGCCACTGGCCATTCCGGGTATAGCCGGGTGGATAGTACAAACGGGAAATTGCTAACAGTCTGCGGATTGAGAATGTGGAGCTGACTGGCATCCAGCTTGCCTTCGCGCTGCATCGCTTCGATGACTCCGGTGCGTACAAATGCCGCATCGGCAGTGCCGGCCAGCAAGGCTTGAATCGCCTTGTCCTGCGGCTGCCCGGTTTCGATGATTCGCGCGTCAGCCGGCAGATGAATACCTTGCTGCAACAGTTCCAGCGCCTGCATCTGATAACTGCCAAGCGAGCCAGTGCTGCTCGTGGCGATCTGTTTGCCACGCAAATTTGCAATGGTCGAAATAGCGGCGTTGTCGGCCCGCGTGACGATAACGCCACCAAAATTTGCCAGGGCGTGATCTGCTTCGTTTTCCACCAGTGTGGCCAGCGGTGAGAGCAAACCCTCACGATGGGTGAGCGCAATGTAATGCCCCGGCTGGGTCAGGATAAATTCGATCTGCCTAGCATGTACCGCAGCGCTAAGTTCAGGGTAGGTCAGCACCTCCAGATCGAAGTGGCGGCCAAGTTCCGCCTGATTGAGAAAATCAATCAGCGGTTGCCAGCGGGCAAGCATCTCCGGCTTGGGGCGAAAAGCCAGCACAGCAAATTTGACCGGTTTTTGGGTGTCGACCGCAACAATTTCGCTGGCCGAGTACGCCGGGTTGGCGAGCAGCAGGAACGAGACAACAAGCATCTCAGCCAGGCGGCGCCCGAGTAGGCAAAGTGCTAGATGTACTGTGTCAGACAAAGGGACTCCAGCAGAGAACCGCGATATTCGAATTTCATGCGATCTTAGCCTTACCGGCGCTGAATGGCCAGTCTGCTGATGCGATAGACTGTACGCTATTCTCAATCAGAAGCACGTGATGCGCCTTCTCGCCCCCTTCCTGTTTGCACTGATTGGTGGTTGTACCACCATCGCTGTCTCGCTCCAGCTTGATCAACGTTTTGGACCAGCCGATCCCGGGCGCTTTGATCACCCGCCCGCCCAGAGCGCTAAGGCGCCGGATTACTGGAAGGAAGTTCGCCCCATCCTTGATGCGCGTTGTGTGTCCTGCCATGCCTGTTACGACGCACCGTGCCAGCTCAATCTGAGCAGTTATGCCGGAATCACCCGTGGCGCCAGCGCCAGACAGGTTTATTCCAGTACCCGTCTGCTTGCCGATGAACCAACAAGGCTGGGTTTTGATGCGCTGAGCAACAGTGAATGGCGGGCTAAAGGATTTTTCCCGGTGCTCAACGAGCGGGTCCAAAGCGCAGAAGCCAATCGTCAAGGCGGTGTCATGTACCAGATGCTGGCCCTGAAACGGGCCAATCCCGGCCCGAGTAACGGTCAATTGCTGGACAAGGACATCGATTTTGCGCTGGACCGCGAACAAATTTGCGTGCGCCCTGCCGGTGTCGATGATTACACCCGCCATCATCCGGGACGCGGCATGCCTTTTGGTCTGCCGCCACTTGCCGATCAGGAATACGCGACGCTCACCGGCTGGCTGGAGGCCGGCGCCCCCTATTCGCCGCAAGCGCAACCGGGCGCTGCAGTATCCGCCCAAGTGCAGGCCTGGGAGCGTTTCCTGAATGGCGATGACAAACGTAGTCAGCTGGTCGCCCGCTATATTTATGAACACTGGTATATCGGCCATTTCCATTTTCCGGAACAACCCGAGATCAACTTCGAGCTGGTGCGCAGCCGCACGCCAGCGGGGCAGCCAATCGATGTCATTGCCACCCGGCGCCCCTATGATGACCCGCAGGTTGAGCGTGTCTATTACCGCTTGCGGCGTGCCGAGGCAACGCCGGTAGCCAAGACCTACATGCCGGTCGAACTGGATCCGGCACGCCTGGCGCGTGTCCGCGACTGGTTTTTTGCGCCGGCTTACGTGGTGGACAAGCTGCCGGGCTATCAACCCGAGGTTGCCTCCAACCCGTTCGCGACGTTCCGCGCCTTGCCGGTCAATGCGCGTTATCGCTTCATGCTGGATGAGGCTCAATTTACTTTGATGGGTTTCATGAAGGGCCCGGTCTGTCGCGGACAAGTGGCGCTCAGCGTCATCAACGATCATTTCTGGGTGGTTTTCCTTGCCCCAAGTGAGCAGGAGGGCGCGTTGACCACGCTGTTGCTGGAGGCCGCCGAGCCCAATCTCGGTTTGCCGGCAGCGCATGAAGGTACGGTTGGCCTGCTGACGTGGCGGAATTATGGAAAACAGGAAACACGCTATCTCGAAGAAAAAGGTCGCTTGTTAAACCAATTCAAAGGCGGCAATCAAAAATTTGCGCTCGCCAGCCTGTGGGATGGTGACGGCAATAACAGGAATGCAGCACTCACCGTTTTCAGGCACTTTGACAGCGCCTCGGTGGTTCGCGGGCTGCTCGGCGAGCGGCCGCAGACTGTGCTGACCCTGGGTTACCCGCTATTTGAACGCATGCACTACCTGCTGCTTGCCGGTTTCGATGTCTATGGCAATGTTTCTCATCAGTTGGCGACGCGTCTTTACATGGATTTCCTGCGCATGGAAGGCGAGCTGAATTTTTTGGCCTTCTTGCCGGTGATTGAGCGCAAACGGGTACTCGATCAGTGGTATCGCGGTGGTGGCGAGGAGCAAATCATTTACTTTGCCAACGCGGCGCGTGGCTTTGTACAGGAATCCAGCGAGATCTACCGGAGCAGTGATCCGTTGAACGAGCTTTACCAGAAGCTGGCGAAGCGTTATCTGCCGCTTCGTGAGCCAACCCTGGATTGGCAGGCTAGCGGCCTGGCAAGCAAGGAACTGCTGCACATCAATCGCCTGTCGCAAATCAAGGGGCTGGCCGCCGCGCAGATGCCGGAAATGAGCCTGGTGATGTTGCAGAAGCCGGGGGCGGAGCCGCGCGTTATTTCATTGCTCAGCAATGCCGTGCGCAGCAACGTGGCGCAGATGTTCAGTGAAGACAAGCGCCGTGTGCCGGAAGAAGACACTTTGCTGGCAATTAACGGGGTGGCAGGGGCTTATCCCAACGCAATTTTTGCGGTCGACGTCGAAAAACTGCCAGATTTTGTCGATGAAGTCAGCAAACTGGCTCAAACGAGTGATTTGATCAAGCTCATCGAACGTTTTGGCATCCGGCGCACTGACCCGCGCTTCTGGCCAAGCAGCGACGCCATCCATGCCGCCTGGCACAAGATGGCGCCGCGCGAGGCGGCGGTGCTGGACTACAGCCGCCTCGACAATCTGTGATCAGGAAGCCTTGTTCTCCCGGGCTTCCTTGCGCAGCGAAGCCCACACCGAGGCACCGATGATCACGGCGACAACGGCAAGCGAGAAGCCCACGGGGATCTTGTAAACGTCGATCAGCAGCATCTTGACGCCGATAAACATCAGCACCATCGCCAGGCCGTACTTGAGCAGCGAAAAACGATCGGCAACCCCGGCGAGCAGGAAGTACATGGCGCGCAGGCCGAGGATGGCGAAAATGTTCGAGGTCAGGACGATGAACGGGTCGGTGGTGATGGCGAAAATGGCCGGGATCGAATCGACAGCAAAGATCAGATCGGAGACTTCAACCAGCACCAGTGCGAGGAAGAGCGGCGTCGCGTAACGCACGCCATTTTTCCAGGTAAAGAAGTTCTGGCCGTCGAACTCGGTCGTGATGTTCATATGGCCGCGCAACCACTTGACCAGCTTGTTGTTCTCCAGATCCGGCTTTTCATCGGCGAACCAGTACATCTTGACGCCGGTGATCAGCAGGAAAGCACCGAATAGATAAAGAATCCAGTGGAACTGGGTGATCAGCCAGGCGCCGGCAAAGATCATGATGGTGCGCATGACGATAGCGCCGAGCACGCCGTAAAGCAGCACCCGCTTTTGCAACTCGACCGGTACGGCAAAGAAGCTGAACAGCATCAGCCAGATGAAGACGTTATCAACGGCCAGCGCTTTTTCGATCAGGTAACCGGTGATGAACTCCAGCGCCTTGCTGTTCGCCACCTCACGGCCCAGGCTGCCATCAAGGTACCACCAGAGGGCGCCGGCAAAGGCCAGCGTGATGCTGATCCAGATCACCGACCAGACGGCGGCTTCCTTGAAGCTGACGCGGTGTTCCTTGCCGCCCCCGACAACAAACAGGTCAATCGCCAGCATGACGAGGACAATGGCCGAAAATCCGGCCCACAATTCCCAACTGCCTACCGTATTCATGGTGTTTCTCCTTAATTACATTCCAGAAAGCAAAAGACCCGCGCCGGAGAGGACGAGGGCCAGTGGAATGCCAAAGGAGCTTCGCCGTCACGGCAAAGGTCTTGCTCACAGCGCTGTTTTGCTGCCCGGCCGCCGGAGGTAAAACCTCGTGATGACGACAAACCGGTGTGGAGCTACTCCCCCTTGGGATGCACAAACTTTAATAAAGCTGACAAAAATTGTCAACTACTCCGCGCCGGCAAGCGGCACAATAGTCAGGTGCCAATCGGTGGTGACTGGCGATAAAGCTCGGAGAAGTCGTCGGGCAGTGGCGGCGGTGGTAGTGGTGGATGCCAGGCGGGCAAGGCTACACGGGCAATGGCGCCGCGCCCGGTGGGGTTGGGCCGTAATGTTGCGGTCGACTCGTGCTGGGCGGCAATTTCCTGAACGATGGCGAGGCCGAGACCGCTGCCCTCGGTGGTTGCATCATCAACCCGGTAGAAGCGCTCGAAGACCATCTCGGCCTGTTCTTCTGTGATGCCGACGCCCTCATCCTCGACTTCAAGCAGGCAGACTACCTCGTTGGTCGTGACCCGGCAGGTAACGTGACCGCCGCTCGGGGTGTAGCGCAGGGCGTTGTCGATCAGATTCTTGGCCAGCTCGCGCAATAGCACCGGGTTGCCCCTGACCATCGCCGGACCGGAAGTTTCAAAGCCGAGGTCGATCTGCTTCTCGATTGCTTGCATGACCCAGTCTTCAACCACTTCGCGGACCAATCGTGAAAGGTCGAGTGGCTCATGGTTCTGCTGCGCCTGTTCGCTGGCCTCGGTGCGCGCCAGGGTGAGCAATTGATTGACCATGCGTGCCGCCCGGTCGACGCCGGTGGCGATCTGGCGCAAGGCATGGCGCAAGGCTTCCGGATCGGTTTCGCGAATGGCGAACTGAGCCTGGGTCTTGAGACCAGTCAGCGGGGTGCGCATCTGGTGCGCCGCATCAGCGACGAAGCGCTGCTGCGCCTCGACGTTTTTCTTCATGCGTTCGAGCATCTCATTAAAGGCCTCGACCAGCGGCTCCAGCTCCTCCGGCACGCGGCGCGTGGCAATTGGCGACAAGTCGGCCGGTTCGCGTGCTTCTATCGTCTTGCGCAAGCGGGTCAACGGGCGCAAGCCGCGTGACAGGCCAAACCAGACCAGCATGACGGCGAGAGGGATGATAATGAACTGGGGCAGGATGACGCTGGCGACAATCTTGTTCGCCAGTTGCGTGCGTTTCTCTGTCGTTTCGGCGACTTCAACCATCACCCAGCGCTCACGCGGCATATTGCCATCGGCGATGTAGGTATAGGCAATACGCAGATCCTGACCATTGAAATCGAGATCGCGCATGTAAATATCGCCCGGCAGGATGCTGGTCGACAGAACTTCCTTGGGAATGGGTAGTTCGGGATCGCCAGCCAGCAGGCGGCCATTGCTCACGACATGAAAATAGACGCTATCCGTTTCATCGGCGCGTAGCAGGGCACGGGCCGATGCCGGCAGGCTGAGTACCGGCTTGCCGCCAACCAGTTTGACCTGGCGTGCAATCGCGGCGGCATGCTCACGCAAGGTTTGATCGTAAGGATAATTGGCGACGTTGTTGGCAAAGTAATGAGTGAAGGCAATACTCAGTGGCCAGACAAAAAGCAATGGCGCCAGCATCCAGTCGAGTATCTCGCCAAACAGCGAGCGCTCGCTCTCTGCCGGGGGCTGGTTACTGCTCTGTTTGGGGGCGCTCAAGACAATAGCCCAAGCCGCGAACCGTAGTGATCTTGACGCCGCCGCTTTCCAGTTTTTTGCGCAGGCGATGGACGTAGACCTCAATCGCGTTGTGGCTCACTTCTTCACCCCAGCCACATAGATGATCGACCAGTTGATCCTTGCTGACCAGGCGCCCCATGCGCGTCAGCAAGACTTCCAGAAGGCCGATTTCTCGTGCGGACAGTTCAAGTGCCTGACCATTGATATGGGCAACACGGCCAACCTGATCAAAAACCATCGCGCCGCATTGAATCATCGGCGTGGTGCCGGCTGAACGGCGGGTCAGGGCGCGCACACGGGCTTCCAGTTCAGCCAGATCGAAAGGCTTGACCATGTAATCGTCAGCGCCAAGGTCGAGGCCCTTGACGCGGTCACCGGTGCCATCCATGGCGGTGAGAATCAGCACGGGCAGGGCACAGCTCCGCACGCGTATGCGTTTGAGCAGGTCAAGACCGGAGAGTTTGGGCAGGCCGAGATCAAGGATCAGCAGATCGTAAGTCACCGTCAGCAAGGCGGTATCGGCTTCCAGTCCATTGGGCGCCCAGTCAACGGCATAGCCGCCCTGGCGTAATGAGCGCGAAAGGCCATCGGCGATGATGGCGTCGTCTTCAGCGATAAGTATGCGCATGTTTCCGTCTGCCCCTGCTGGCGTAAGAGTTCTGTAAGCCTGTCACATTATTCTGCGCGGGCTGTTCTCCTTTTATGGTCTTGGAGTTGCTGGCTTAGGCCGCGACTCAGGGGGTTGCCCGATCCTGCACTGGGCGCCCCCTACCGTTTTTTCCCCCTAGAGAACTCCCAGAGTCTAACAAATAAAACGCAAGGAAAATGCCGCAGCGCACCATTGCGTCTGTGCTTCAAGCATTTGCCTGGCGCACTGTTTCCATTTGCTGCAAAGCAATGGAATTTCAGTTGCTTGCGGTCGACATCAAAAACACGCTGAAAAATTCAGGACGAAAAAAAGCCCGGGATTTCCCGGGCTTTTTGCAGACGGTGTTTTGTTTGCTTAGTGGCCAGAGGCGCCAGAAGCACCCAGACCGGTTTCCGAACGCAGCTGCTGCGACGGATACAGGGCACGTTCTTTCTGTGCCTGCGGGGAGTTGTCGAGAATGGAGACCAGCCAGATCGTGACGAACGCAGCAGTCATCGAGAAGATGGCGGCAGAGTTGTACGGGAACCAGGCAGAGCCCTTCGGGTTCAGCATCACAGCTTCCCAGACGGAGGCAGAGCCAATCGTCAGGACGACTGCGGTAGCCAGACCAACGAAGCCACCAACCACTGCGCCACGGGTGGTGCAGTTCTTCCACAGCACGGACATGAACAAGACCGGGAAGTTGGAAGAGCAGGCGATGACGAAGGCCAACATCACCATGTAGGCAACGTTTTCCTTTTCGAAGGCGATACCCAGAACAACGGCCAGAACACCCAGGCAAACGGTGGTGATCTTGGAAACGCGCAGTTCAGATTCTGAAGAGCAACCCTTGGCGAATACGGAAGCGTACAAGTCATGGGAAACAGCAGAAGCACCAGACAGGGTCAGACCAGCAACCACAGCCAGAATCGTTGCGAAAGCAACAGCAGAGATGAAGCCGAGGAACAGGTCACCGCCAACAGCCTTGGCCAGATGCACAGCAGCCATGTTGCCGCCGCCCTTCAGACCCTTGGCCAGTTCGCCGCCGACGTAGAAGTCGGTCGGGTTTTGAACCAGATTGGTGATGGCGCCGAAACCGATGATGAAGGTCAGGATGTAGAAGTAACCGATCCAGGTGGTTG
>ERZ724516.1414-NODE-1414-length-14102-cov-5.764647_pt1 | contig 14102 bp, 11 predicted proteins | sample MGYA00376049_ERZ724516 | MGnify/ENA primary metagenome ERZ724516 (study PRJEB28724, sample SAMN07190886) | activated sludge metagenome | isolation source: activated sludge of sewage treatment plant in Hong Hong | place: USA: Christiansburg, Virginia | collected... | reverse complement strand
GACCGAGGCGTACCCTCCGGGTACGTCGCAGGGAGGCGTGCGACTGAGAACGCTGCTGGAAGCCCTTTTCAACAGCCTGCTAGTTCCTCGTCAGCTTGCGATAACGTATCCGGTGCGGCTGGTCGGCTTCTTTGCCGAGCCGGCGCTTTCGATCGGCCTCGTATTCGCTATAGTTGCCCTCGTACCAGACCACTTTGCTATCGCCTTCGAAAGCCATGATGTGCGTGGCGATGCGATCCAGGAACCAGCGGTCGTGGCTGCTGATGACGGCACAGCCGGCAAACCCTTCCAACCCCTCTTCCAACGCGCGAAGCGTGTTCACGTCGAGGTCGTTGGTCGGCTCGTCGAGGATGATGAGGTTGGCGCCTTCTTTCAGCATGCGAGCCAGGTGCACACGATTGCGTTCCCCGCCAGACAGGTCTTTCACCTTTTTCTGCTGATCGGTCCCGGCGAAGTTGAAGCGGGCACAGTAGCCGCGGGCATTCACCTCGGCCTTGCCCAGCATCACCGTGTCCTGCCCGTCTGAAATGATTTCGTAGACGGTTTTGTTGGGATCCAGCGACCGGTCTTGGTCCACATACCCCAGCTTCACCGTTTCCCCGATCCGGATGGTCCCATTGTCCGGCTTTTCCTTGCCGATGATCATGCGGAACATGGTGGTCTTGCCGGCGCCGTTCGGGCCGATCACGCCGACAATCCCGCCTTTCGGTAAGCTGAATTCCACATTCTCATACAACACATTGTCGCCGAAGGCCTTGCTGATGCCCTTTGCTTCCACGACGACGTCGCCCAGGCGAGGTCCCGGTGGAATATAAATCTCCAGCTCAGTGGCCAGCTGATCCTGCTTCTGGTTCACCAATTCTTCGTAGCGATTCAGGCGCGCCTTGCCCTTCGATTGGCGGGCCTTCGGCGACATCCGGATCCATTCCAACTCATGTTCCAGCGACTTCTTGCGCTTCGACTCGGCCTTTTCTTCCTTCTCCAGCCGCTCCTGTTTCTGCTCCAACCAGGAGGTGTAGTTCCCCTGAAACGGAATGCCGTGCCCGCGATCCAGTTCCAGAATCCACCCCGCCACGTTGTCGAGAAAGTAGCGATCGTGGGTGACGGCGATGACGGTGCCTTTGTACTGCTGCAGATGCTGCTCCAACCACTGCACCGATTCGGCATCGAGGTGGTTGGTCGGTTCGTCGAGCAACAAAATGTCCGGTTCTTGAATCATCAGCCGACACAGGGCCACGCGGCGCTTTTCGCCTCCGGAGAGCACGCTCACTTTCTGATCGGCAGGCGGACAGCGCAGCGCGTCCATGGCAATCTCCAACTCGCTTTCGAGTTCCCAGCCGTTCGCGGCTTCGATCTTTTCTTGCAGTTGCGCCTGTTTGTCGATGAGCTTCTCCATCTCATCCGGGCTCGCGTCGCCCATGCTGTTGCTGACCGCTTCGTATTCGTGCAACAAGGCAACGAGTTCCTTCTTGCCTTCCTCGACGACTTCTTTGACGGTCTTGTTCGGGTCGAGTTGCGGCTCCTGCTCAAGCAAGCCGACGGTGTAGCCTTTAGACCGGGTGATCTCGCCGACATAATTGGGATCCACTCCGGCGATGATTTTCAGCAAGGAGCTTTTTCCGGACCCGTTCAACCCCAACACGCCGATCTTGGCGCCGTAATAAAAGCCCAGGTAGATATCGCGCAGGACTTGTTTCTTGGGCGGATAGACCTTGCCCACCCCGACCAGTGAAAAAATCACTTGCTTATCATTCGTCGCCATAGCCATCCTCAGTAGAGTGTGAACCGTCTGTTCGATCGTGCAATCGATGACCATAACAAAGCCCGGCAGTATTCACAACCGCGCGAGGGGGGCCTGGGCATGATTCCAGACGCTCGGATTCAGCGAAGATCCTGCCGCCTCATTCTCATTCTTGCCCTGCTTCTGCCGCTGCTCGCCTGGATGGGTACCACATCCGCCCTTGCGGACGATCGCGAGCAGCGCGATCTGGTGGACCAGTCGCGCATGACCCTCTCCAACTTTCTCGCCGATTCCAATATGTCCTGGTTTCGCGATCACATCCAGGACGCCAAGGGCCTGTTCATCGTGCCGCAATACATGAAAGGCGCTTTGATCTACGGAGCAGCCGGCGGCAGCGGTGTCTTCGTCGCCAAGGACGAGAAGACCGGCGAATGGAGCGAGCCGGCCTTCTTCACGATGGGAGCCGCCAGCTTCGGCTTTCAGTTCGGCGCGCAGATGTCGGAGGTGGTTTTGCTGGTGTTGACGCAACGCGGAGTGGATTCGCTGCTGCTCGGTAATTTCAAACTGGGGGCGGATGGATCGGTCGCCGTCGGCCCGGTGGGCGCGGGTGTCTCCGGCGCCACCACACCCAACCTCAGCGCAGACCTGTTGTCATTCGTACGGGCCAAGGGCCTGTTCGCGGGTGTGTCGTTGGAAGGCGCAGCTCTGATCTCGCGGGATGAGTGGAGCCGAGCCTATTATGGTCAACCCGTCACGCCCACCGACATCGTCATCCGCCGCGAGGTGAGGAACCCGCATTCGGAGACGTTGCGCGCTGAGATCGTACGAGCGACCGACCGAAAATAAGGTTGGCCGGCTGGTAGACTCCTCCTCGTCCTGGGCCTCCCCGTGCACTTACAGGGAATGCAGCACCGGAGTTCCCGCTCGTGCTTTCGCGGCCAGATCGGCGAGACCGGCGCGGGCTTGCTGCTCGTTGTGCACTGGCTCCGTGAAGGCAAATCGTCCGCCCTGCATGCGGTCGGGTGTTTTGACCCGCAGATGAAATCCCAATCGGTCCATCGTCGTGATACTCGCCTGCTCGGCATCCAGCTTGCCACATTCTCGTGCCAACAGCAGGAGCGTCTCCTGTTGGGCCGTATTCATCTCACGAATGAGGTCCGAAGCGATCTCTGCTAAGGGATCGACGGACGCCGCCATGTAGTCGGCCGGCGCCACCCATCCCATCGATCCGAACCCGCCGACAAAATAAATGTCCGCCAAGGCCATGCGGAAAAAGTTAAAGTCGTCGAAGTCGACCCAGTAGGCCGCGTTCGCGTGACGAGCCAGATACCGCTGGCGCACCGATGCGGCCTCGTCCGTTGGCACCTTCGTCACCGACCCCATCAGCGTCACCCTGGCTGCGCCCAGTGGATCCCGCTGGCTCTCCGGGGGCGTGACCAGCAAGCTCGCGCGGGGATCCCCGAGCAGGTTCTGTGTGTGCATCGCCATGGAACTGATGAGAAAACTCGGCTGCCCCTGCTCATCCAAGCCGTATGGCATGACCGAGCCAAACGGCCAGCCCGGCTGTTTACGCGAAATGGTCGAAAGCCCGCCCGTCTGCTGCAGATGCACCAACGTCCTGGCCTTTTCGGCATGGGACGGTTCGGGAACGTCAGGACCGTCTGAATCCGGTCCGCTGTTATGTGCACCTAACGATGACATGAAATCCTCGCTTTCCTAGCAGGAGGCTTTTCCTGCATCCTGCGATTTACTTTGTCCGACCCGGCACATGACGCTCAGTGCGAGCGGTGACGCCTCAAGCACGTTTCCGCACCCTGCCGGGAGTCTCAAATACCCAACTCCTCCGTAATCCGCACTTCCGATTCATCGAGGATATCTTCCAAGCAGCTGAAACAGGTGAAGGGAAACTGAGTGACGGGCACGGCACAGACTTCCCCGACAGGTGATTCCTCCAACGCCGGGCCGCCGCATTCTTTATGAATCAACATCAGCATAGAAATGTCCTTTATCAGGAGCGAATCACCAGCTGCCGGAACGCGTCCACATGTTCCGGGCTGCTCAGCCGGTGATCGCCGGTTTTCAGCAACAGTTCGATGGGAAACTCCGGATCCTGCGACAGCACATGCTGTACGAAGGCCCAACTGCCTTCCGGATTGATCACCGTATCTTGCAACCCGTGCAGAATGGTCGTCTTGACGCGACGCGGCATGGTGAAGCGACGGCGCCAGAGCGCCTGGCTGTCTTCGACCCAGTGCCAGGGAATCGGCGCCTGTTTGTGCAACGGCTCGTCATCCCAGGGCATGGCACCAGCCGACTGCCACTGCTCGCGCCGCTCAGCGGAGATTTGCGCCGCACGCAGATCCATCATATTAAAGGCAGGAGCGATCAATATGAGTTCTTCGACGACCGGTTGCTCCTGCGCGACCAACCAGGCCAGCCAGCCGCCAAGGGAGTTGCCGACAATCGTCACCGGCGGACCATCGGCCAACAACTTCGTGACGGCTTCCGCGTCCTCCAGCCAATGCAGCAGTCGATAGTCGCCCCACTGCCCTTGTGAATCGCCCCACCCGCGAAAATCGAAGCAGCAAAATCCCCATCCTCGTTCCTGACACCATTGGGCGAGCGCTTTGCTTTTATTGCCCCAACGCTTGGAGAGAAACCCGGTGATGAACAGGATCTGGCGGTCTTTGCCCTCAAGGCGATCACCGCGAAGGACGGTGCCGTCGACAGCGGTCAGTGTAAAGGATGTCATCATGCGCCTATCGAATCGTCTTCACGAGAAAGCTGCCCAGCTTGCGTAAGACCGGCTCCGGAATTTCATGGCCTCCCCGAAACGGCTGCCAGTCGACCACCAAGCCGGCCTGGTGGAATTCATCCCGCAACCGCTCGGCCATGGTGAACGGGAGAATCGGATCCTGCGTGCCATGACTCTGGTAGAGCGGCAACCCCTTCCGCTTCGTCAGCAGCGGCGCCCATTCCTGCCTGGCCACCAACGTGCCCGACAGTTGGATGAGCCCGGCGTATGGAAGCGTACTATGCAGCACCGCATCGCAGGACAACATCGCGCCTTGCGAAAAGCCCCCCAGCAGGGTCCGGGCAGGATCAGCCCCCAGTTTTTTGTGCACATCCTCCAGCAAGGCCTTCACGCGCTCACGTGCTTCCGGCAACCCGCGGGGGATTTCACCGGACATGTCGCGAACCTTGCCCGCCGCTCGATCGGCCTGAATGCGCGCCATGTCGATCATCCACCAGGCGCGCGAATCACCGAAACCCATGGGGATCTGGATCGGCGCTTCGGGAAAGAGATACCGCGTGCCTGCTGGCGCGTCTAAGTATTCGCTGAGCGGAACCAGGTCGTCACCGAGTGCACCGAACCCATGGAGCAACATGACCCAGGGACCATTGCCGCCACCCTTGCCGTCGGTCCCTCCGGTCAGGCGCACCGTGAGACCGCCGAGTTTTTCAACACGCATCACATAGCCTCATGCTGGTTGTCACAGCGCGGTCAGGCCGTTCACGAAGAACAGCTCACGCTGAGATGTTTGCCCCAATTCGGCGGGGCGGCCGCGTAGGAATCCATGCCGGGGTGGTCGGTATACGGATCGTGAAGCAGGTTCAGGAGCCGGTCGATCTCGGCATAGTCTTTCTGCTGAGCCTTTTCGATCGCCCCTTGGGCGAGATAGTTACGGAGGACGTATTTGGGATTGACGCGATCCATGCCGGCTCGTCGCTCGTCATCCCGACTCTCTTCACTCCGCAGCCGTTCGCGATATTGCCCCGCCCAGGCATCGAAGCGATCCGGATTCAGGAAATGCTCCCGCAATCGTTCGTTCTTCGCCGCAGGGTCGGATGAAAAAGTCCCGAGCTCGCGCCAGAAGATGGTGTAGTCGACCCGACTACCGACCATGAGCGACTTCAATTCTTGCAGCAGCGCCTCATCTTCCGTTCGATCCTCTCGCAAGCCGAGCTTCTTTCCCATGTGATCGCGATACGCCCGATCGACGGTGACCTGGTAGCCATCGAGCACCGCCTTCAATTCTTCTTTGGGTGCGAGCGGCAACAGAGTTTGTGCAAGGCAACTCAGGTTCCACAGCCCAATGTAAGGCTGTTGATTGAAGGCATACCGTCCATTGTAGTCGGAATGGTTGCAGATGAAGCCGGGGTCGTAGTCATCCATGAAGCCATAGGGGCCATAGTCGAGCGTCAATCCCAGGATCGACATGTTGTCGGTATTCAAGACACCGTGGGACCAGCCGACCGCTTGCCACTGCGCGATGAGTTTCGCCGTGCGCTCGACCACTGCGACAAAGAAGCGCACATATTTGTCGGCGGCTTGCGCAAGATCAGGGAAATGCATGTCGATCACGTAATCGGCCAATCGCTGCAGATGTTCGTGCTGCTTGCGGTAATAGAAAATTTCAAACGTGCCGAACCGCACGTGCGACGGCGCCATCCGGACAATCGTCGCGCCGGTCTCCACCTGTTCGCGATAGACTTTGTCGTCGCTGCCGACGAGACACAAGGCGCGCGTGGTCGGGATGCCGAGTCCATGCATCGCTTCGCAGCACAGATATTCACGAATGGCCGAACGGAGCACCGAGCGTCCGTCACCATCGCGCGAAAACGGCGTCATGCCCGCACCTTTCAGATGCAGGTCCCAGCGCTCTCCACGTCCATTGAGGATCTCCCCCAATAGAATGGCCCGGCCATCACCCAGCTGCGGCACGTACACACCGAACTGATGGCCGGAATACAACATCGCCAGCGGCTCCATGCCCGGCACCAGCAGGCTGCCGCCGAAGACGCCGGCGAATTCCGGTCGCGCCGCCTCCTGAGGGCCCAGATCGAGCAACTCCATCGCCGCCGGGTTCGCGCTGATCAGGAACGGCGCGGCGCCAAACGGCGTCGGATTTACCTTGGCGTAGAACACCTCCGGCAGACGCGCGTAGCTATTATCGAACGTGAGGGTCTCCAATGTATGTCGCGTCATTCGATGGTTGACCTCACCCTTCCTGACCTTACCGAAAATTGGCTTCGAGATCGGACTCCAGAGTAAAGACGAAGATGCGCTCGCCGACCACCGTATCGATATCGGTAAACAGCGCCGTGATTTTAGCGCCGATCAGATCCGCCACCTGTTCACAGAGTCGTTCACGACCCTGGGCAATCAGGTTTTGACGCAGCCGCTTGACCATGTCGACACCTTCGGCCGTTTTGGCCAGTTGTCGCTCCGCCGGCGTGAGCACGCCTTTCAGTCGCACGACCAGCATGTCCCGCACAATAAACACGCGGACCTCGTCGGGACCGCGGCCGAGGAACTCCTGTTCGAATTTGATGATCGCCGTGCGCACGGCGGCTTCTTTTTCCCCCTTGCTGGGCACAGGCACGATTGTCTTGCTCCCTGGTGATACAGACATGGACGACCGGATTATAGTCACGACCGCTCCAGGACTCCACCCCCATGGAGACCGCTGTCGCAACACGACAATCCCGAGTCGTGATTGAACATGAGCGCGCACGTGCTCTGCCCACCTGCGCGGACTTTTCGCTTGCAATTGCGTGGGTTTCACAGATACATCTAACCCAGTTTTCCAGTGGTGCCGACGACAGGCCGTGATGCGTGCGCGGCCCGGACCCACTTCATTGATATACTCAGACAGGCAGTAGGGTCTTGCCGGTGGTTCCTGTTGTGGGAAAGGCCGGGGACAGTGCAGGCCAGTCGTTGGTTCCTTGTGTCAAGGACCGCCGGCTGGCCTTTTTCTTTTCACGGCCAGCATGGGGTTCGCATGTCTTTCTTAGCCCTCGTTCCACTGTTGCCGTTACTCACTGCCTTCATCGTGATGACCGGCGATCGTGCGGACCAGGAGCAGAACGCCCGATCCGGCCTGTTTCCGATCGCGGCATCTTTTCTCGGCTCCCTCATCATTCTGATCCTGGTGACGTCGGACGGGCCGATCATGTTCCAGTTGTATGATCCGGCCGCCATCGCCAATCTGGCGTTCCCCATCGGCGTCTACATCGACCGCCTCAGCGCCGTCATGATGGTCCTCATCACGGGGGTCACCACACTCATCTATCGCTATTCGATGGGCTACATGTATCAGGATCGCGGGTACCGCCGGTATCTGGGCATGCTCGGCATTACCACCAGCGTGCTGCTCTGCATGGTCTCCAGCGCGAATCTGGTGATGCTCTTCATCTTCTGGCAGATTCTTTCCTGGCTGCTGTTTCTCCTCGCCCACAATCATGGCCATGCGGCGACATTATCCGGCGCCTCCAATACGTTTACAACGTTGCGATTGAGCGATGCCGCCTTCCTCGCAGGCATTGTGCTGGCCTATTCGCTCTACGGGACGTTTGAGTTTCAGACACTCTTCACGCGCGCTGCGGAAACACCGGTGACCCTGTCGATCTGGCCGGAGCTCGGCTGGGAGATGAACGGCGTCACCGCGGTGACCCTGCTCATTTTCGGCGGCGCCATGGGCAAATCGGCGCAATTTCCGATTCACACCTGGCTGCCGCGATCACTGTACGCTCCGACGCCGATTCACGCGCTGCTGCATGCCGGCATCATTAACGCGGGGGGATTCCTCTTGAACCGGCTCGCCCCGCTGTACGGCCAGAGCCCGACGACCCTGCATGTCGTCTTCGCAATCGGCATGCTCACGGCAATCCTCGGTGCCACCATGATGCTGACACAGAACGACATCAAGAAGACGCTGGGATTTTCCACCATCGGGCAGATGGGCTACATGATCATGGAATGCGGCTTGGGGGCCTTTTCCCTGGCCGTCTTTCATCTGATCGCGCACGGGCTGTTCAAAGGGACGGTGTTCCTGAACTGCGGCAACGTGATTCATAAGGCCCGCCAGGAACCCTCGTTCCCGGCGATCGACCGCGAGACAGAGGAAAGCGAATTTTCCAACCTGACCTGGTCCACCGGCTTTTTCACGACCCTGTTGCTGCCGCTGGTCATTTTATTGGTCACTCACGGTGTGCTGCGAATCCCGCTGCTCGAATCACAAGGGACTGTGATCTTTCTGTTCTTCATCTGGGTCACCTCGTCGCAAGCGATCCTCTCGCTGACGCGCATTCGCGCCGTGGCCTCCTGGAAGGTCTCGGCCGCTATGCTGGTGACGCTGGTCATCGTCGTCTTCACCTATCTCTTTGCGGTGGAAAGCTTCACCCATTTTCTGTATCCGAACCCGGAAGAGGTGGCCTCCTATTTCACAGCCGCCGCGCTGCCCGGACGGTTGTTCGACAGCCTGGTCATAGGGACCACGTTACTGACGGTTCTCAGTTGGATCTATCTGTATGCCCATGCTCACGGACGCACCATCACCATTCCCGCATGGATCGAGGCCTTCCTCGTCCGCCTGTATGTCCTGTTCATGAACCGGCTCTACCTGGATCAGCTGTATCTCAACATCGGTCGCGCGGTCACGCAGGTGGCGCATCGCCTGGAGAAACGGCTCTCGTGATGACACTCCAATTGCGCATCTCTCGCGGCGCTGCTGCGTCCGGGATCGGAGTCCGGTCGTGATCGAGCGCTGGATGACGCCCTGGCTCCTCCTGGCCATTCCTTTTTTGGGCGCAGGCCTCGGCCTGCTGATGAACGCGTCCCTTCAACGAATGAAGACGGTCGCTCTGGCGACGACGGGGATGAGCCTGCTCGCCGTCATCGGCACCTCACTCGTACAAAGTGAACCCGCCGCCGCGATGTCGTGGTTATGTCTGCTTCCGGTCACGGCCTTTCTCACGCTGCTCGGACAGCCCTTGCACCGGGACAACAGTTCGGCCTGGATCATGACCCTGATCCTCCTCGGTGTGGCGCTGGGGATTCTCACGAGCCGCGCGGCCGCGCACGAGTTCCTTCTCATGCTGCTCCTCGGTCTCGTCTGCGGCTTGCTCTATCGGCATCAACAGGGCTCCGCGCCGGCAACCTGGCGGGGCATGTCGTCGTTCGGCCTGGGCATCGTGACTACCGTGATGGCGTTGGCGCTTCCAGCACCGGCCTCGACGATCGCTGCGCTGGTGACTTGCGCCACGCTGCTGCCCCTGCTGCCCCTGCATAGCGGATTCGTGGCGGCACTGAGCGTCTTGCCTGGCAATCTCCCCGCATGGCTGGCTTTTATCCTGCCAATAGTTGGTTTCCATAGCCTGTTCCTGCTGCTTCCGTCACTCTCCAGTACGGCGCTCAAGACGGTCGCCCTCCTGGCGTTGGCCGGTGCGGTGTACGGGTCACTGCGGGCCTTGATTCAGTCGCATCCCCTCCCTCGCCTGGGATATGCCGCATTGGCGTTCTTCAGTATGTTCTGGTGGTACATCGCGGATACGGGCACTGCGCCGGTCCAGGCCATGGTCTATCTCACTGCCGTAGGGCTCACCACCAGCGGGCTCCTCCTCGCGTGGTATGCCATCCGGGCGCGGTACGGGGATGTCGATTTCCGTGCACTCGGCGGGCTCGCCTATCCCATGCCCCGGTTCAGCACCCTGCTGGCATTGCTGGGGCTTGCCGCGTTGGGCATGCCGCCGTTCGGCGTGTTCTCCGGCTTCCTGGGCATGCTGCTCACGCCCGCCTTTTCGCCGTCCGGGCCGTTCGCCATCATTCTGCTCGTCTGGCTCACGGCTTCCTGGTACTACACCGATCTCATCCAACAGGTCGTATTCGGGCAGGCGCGGCTGGACGTGCGACATGAAGATTTGCGGCAGACGGAATGGATCTCCTTGATGCTGGTGTTGCTCTTGCTTTTGATCTTGGGGATGGCCCCCTCCCGTGTGTTCGAGTCACAGGCTGCCGGTCTGTCCGCCACGGTCGCCATGAAGGGTGAACCATGGACCCGATGATCCGCACCGACGAGCCGGCCGATCTCGAACCACGCCGCATGGAATTGCGGGGCATGATCCGGCTTGCCAGCGAAGTCATCGCGCAGTATTGGCCCATGCGAACCTTCGTACACCATAATCCGCTGCACAGCCTCGAGTATCTGCCGTTTGCCGAAACCGTCCGCCGGGGCCAACAGTTCCTCGGCGGCAATGGATACCTTCCCGGCGACCTGTACCGCCGATACGTCAACACAGGCCGCATTCTGATTCGCCACATCGACGAGGCGTTGGCGTCCCTGGCGAAGGATGAAGAAGTCGACCTCGGCTCCTGCCGCATTGCCCGGCGGGAAGTCATGCGTGCCTGCCTGACCCATGGTCTATCCCGCCCGACAGAGGAGCCGCTCGACCGGCTCATGGAATGCGAGCCGAACGAGGATCAGGTGGACGTCTTGGCCGAACGCCTCGTCGGCTTCGCCGTGCCGACGGTGCAGGAACGCATGACCGCCGCGGTGCGCGAGGATGTCGCTGCGCTGGGGCGCGACCTCACGTTATCGAACTGGTGCGATCAGACCCTGGGCACCCGAATCGTGGATCAGATCAATGGCGAACTGATCAAATGGTGCGAAGCCTTCCTCGACGAAGGTCATGCCACCTGGTCGATGCCGGGACGGCGTCAGGGGCTCTACGCAGCCTGGAAGCAGGTCGCCGCCAATGAATGGGCCACCTGCGGCATTGCCGACAGTCGCCGAAAAATTGCGGCGTTGCCCGAACATCCGGAAGACACCGTGCTGGATTGTCTGGAAGCGTTGGCGATTCCGCCGGAATTCCGGCAGGACTATCTGGCCCTCCAACTCGCCGCGCTTCCCGGTTGGGCCGGCTTCATCAAATGGCGGGCCGAAGAAAACGACTATGCCTGGCAACAGGCGTACCCTGTCGGCCTGGTTAAATTTCTCGCCGTGCGTCTCTGGTATGTGCGTGAACTCGTCGAGAAAGTCTGTCAGGAAGAACTGGGCATCGAGGGAAACTATCGCGCCGTGTTGCGTTTTATGGACCAGCAGTCGTCCGGGTACTTCATGCGCAAGGAATGGGTCGCAGGCCGCCTGCCGGCCGCCTATGCCGATCGGGTCGCGCGCCTGCACGCGCAATCGCGATCCCTACAGAACAAGGCGGCGGTCTCTCTCGACTGGGAGCAACTCACCCATCACTATCAAATCGAGTTCGGCCCGCGCCGGGAGCGGGCCACGCAACGGGGGATGGCGCGACGCCTGCTCACCCTCGCCCAGGCGCTTGAGATCGTGCCGACCCTGTTGATGGACGCACAGCCGAGCGCCCTTCGCCGACTCCTGGACTGGATGGTCGCATTTCCTGAATCAGCCCATGGCCCGGTCTGGCTGAAGGCATTTGAGGCAGGCTACCAGGATCATCTGTTCGACATGCTGCGGCGCGCGCCGACCAAACCCCAACCGGCTGCACCGGACGGGCAACCGCCGGTCCGCCCCCAGTCTCAATCAGTCTTTTGCATCGATGTGCGATCCGAGCCGTTCCGCCGGCACCTGGAATCGACGGGCGCCAACGAGACCTATGGCTTCGCCGGATTTTTCGCGGCCCTCATCCGCTATCGCGCGTGGGGCAAGGAGCATGACACGGAGCAGTTTCCCGTGATCATGCGCGCGAAGAACGAGGTCCGGGAAATCCCCCGCAGCTATTTGGACCACTACGTCTCGAAACACCAGTCCCGGGCCAAACTGGTCCACGCGGGTCACACGCTGCTGCACGACTTGAAAGAAAACGTCGTCACGCCGTATGTGATGGTCGAATCGCTCGGCTGGTTTTACGTCCTGCCCATGATGGGCAAGACGTTCCTGCCCGCCTTGTACAAACGCCTGACCAACTGGATCCGCCGGTTGTTCGTGCCCCCGATCGCCACCATTTTAACCGTCGACAAGCTGGCGCCGGCGGAGACCGAGGAAATGGTCGTCTCCGAGCAACGCGCGCTGATCTGGAAAGCCCTCCGCGATCGGCTCGGCCTGCATGGTTCGCGCGTCGAGGCCGAATTTGTCGAGGCGCTGCGACGGCGGGCCCTGGACGACGATGCGCCCGTGGAACCGTTCCTGAGCGAGGCCGCCCGGGCCGTCGATCTGTCGGGCGAACAACTGACCACCTTTGTGGATGAACTGCGGCGGCACTACCGGATCAACCGGCGCGCGGCTTCACGCCAGAAAGAACGCATCACGCGCACCGGTTTTACACTCGAGGAGCAGGTCCTGACCCTCGAAACAGCCTTGCGAATGATGGGCCTGGTGCGAAATTTCGCCCGGCTGGTCCTGTTCTGCGCCCACGGCAGCACGACAGAAAACAATCCGTTCGAGTCGGCGCTGGATTGCGGCGCCTGTGGCGGCAACGAGGGCAAGCCGAATGCGCGTGTGCTCGCCGCGATGGCCAACCGCGCTCCGGTGCGCGAACGGCTGGCCAAACGCGGGATCCTCATTCCCCCGGATACGCATTTCCTTGCAGGTCAGGTCGACACCACGACCGATGAGGTGCACCTCTTCGATCTCGAAGATGCGCCCCCGACCCACCGTAAGGATGTGGCTCGCCTCTACGATGATTTACGGGAAGCGGCCCAGCTCACCAGCCAGGAGCGCTGTACCAGATTTCCCGACGTCGGCGCCGTGTTGCCGTTCGACAAAGCCTCAGGCCATGTGGCCGCACGGAGCGCGGACTGGAGTCAGGTACGGCCCGAGTGGGGCCTGTCTGGGAATACCGCCTTTATCATCGGCCGGCGCGAATTGACGAAGGGGCTGAATCTGTCCGGGCGCATCTTTTTGCAATCCTATGATCATCGCGAAGACCCGACGGATCGCTGGCTCGAAGTGCTCCTCACCGCTCCGCAAGTGGTGGCGCAGTGGATCAACATGGAGCATTATTTCTCCGCCGTGGATAACGACGTGTACGGAAGCGGGAGCAAGATTTATCACAACGTCGTCGGCCGTCTCGGTATCATGTCCGGACCCTGGAGCGATCTTCGACTGGGCCTGGCCTGGCAGACCGTTATGAACGAGGAGCTGCCCTACCATGAGCCGATGCGCTTGATGACGCTGGTGGAGGCCTCGCGCTCGCGGATCGAAAAACTCATCGCACGGCATGAGATCCTGCAGCATTTCTATCACAACGAGTGGGTCCACCTGGCCGCGTTGGATCCTGAGGACGGCACCTGGTACCGCTACATGCCGTCGGGCGTATGGCGAAGGGTTCCACATCCGAGCGAGACCTCACAGGCTGGGTAAACACTCGATGCCGCACATGGCGATCATTTTCAAAGGAGTCGAGACATGGCCGCACTCACGTTGCATCCCATGAAAGAAATCCGCGTTATCGTGTCCGGAGAGCATCGGCCGTTCGTCACGGAATTGCTGGACAAGGTCGAGGCGACCGGCTACACGATCATCGGCAACATCTCCGGAAAAGGTCACCATGGCGTACGCGAGGCCCACTTCATGTTCAGCGAGCAGGAAAGCCTGGTCATGATCATGGC
>ERZ724516.1413-NODE-1413-length-14104-cov-6.152680_pt1 | contig 14104 bp, 13 predicted proteins | sample MGYA00376049_ERZ724516 | MGnify/ENA primary metagenome ERZ724516 (study PRJEB28724, sample SAMN07190886) | activated sludge metagenome | isolation source: activated sludge of sewage treatment plant in Hong Hong | place: USA: Christiansburg, Virginia | collected... | reverse complement strand
AAGCTGTTGCTAAAAAAGCTCCAGCTAAAAAGGCTGTTGCTAAAAAAGCTCCAGCTAAGAAAGCTGTTGCTAAAAAAGCTCCAGCTAAAAAGGCTGTTGCTAAAAAAGCTCCAGCAAAGAAAAAAACTGTTGCTAAAAAAGCTCCAGCTAAAAAGGCTGCTGCTAAAAAAGCTCCAGCCAAGAAAGCTGCTGCTAAAAAAGCTCCAGCAAAAAAGACTGCTGCTCGTAAACCAGCTGCACGTAAAACTGCTACTAAAAAAAGAGCAACTGCAAAACGTAGATAGTAATATCCTTGTTTTCAAAATGAGTCAGATTCGTCTGACTCTTTTTTTGTGCCCATTTTTATAAATATTTCATATTAGCGAAAATTTACATTATATTAAGACTAAAATTCATAAGTCGTATGAAAAATAAAAAATCAATAATGTATTCGATCTGTTCATATCTAATACTTCCTATCTATAAAGTATTAGTAAAAGAAATTATCGAAGGTGAACACTTTATTCCGACACAAGAACCAGTCATCATTATTAGCAACCATATTTCCTTTATAGATCCTCTAAATATGGCATATTTGCTAAAAAGACGTAAGCGGCAAGTTTCATTTTTAGCAAAAGATTCACTATTTGAAAATTTGATATTAAGATGGTTTTTAAATCATTGTCAACAAATTCCTGTTTCTCGTGATAGTGATAGGTCAAAAGATTCGCTATTATTAGCAGAAGAAGCATTAGCAAAAGGCAAATGTGTCGGTATATATCCAGAAGCGACTATTTCAGATTTAACAAAACTGTTACCGTTAAAGTCTGGTGCCTTACGATTAGCTCAAAAATCTGGAGTAGAGATAATTGTTATAGGAACATATGGTGCACATAAAATATGGACAAAAGGATCTAGAGTTAAGTTTAGATTTAGAACAAAGAATTCAATAGTGGTCTCTAAAGGGTTTAAGATATCTAAAGATCAAGATATCGAACAGGCACGTAAAGATTTGTATATTAAAATGACTGATCTAGTACTAAAAGCAAAACAAAAGTTAGGCGATTAATAATGGCTGTAGGTATATTAGGATCTGGAGCTTGGGGCACAACTTTGGCTAAGTTATTTTCTATTAATAATGATGTAATTTTATATGTTAGGAATCGTGAACAAGCAGACCAGATTATTAAAACTAATGAGAACCAAAAGTATTTACCTGGCCATAAATTAAATAAAAAAATATTAATTACTAATAATATAAATTTATTAAATCAAGCATCAATTATTGTAGTTGCGGTACCATCAACACATTTTAGAGAATCTTTATTGGGGCTCTCATTTCTTGACCCAAGAATTCCTTTTATATCTGTGACTAAAGGTCTAGAAAAAGATACTCACCTACGAATGAGTGAAGTAATTCTAGATGCATTAGTAAATAAAACTCATGATGATATAGCAGTAATAAGTGGACCAAATTTGGCGGCTGAAATAATGGAGAATAAACCTGCTGCTACGGTAGTAGCATCGAAAAATAAAGTTTTGGCACAAAATATCCAGAAAAAATTGGTATCAGAAAAATTTAGAGTTTATACCTCGGATGATATTATCGGTTGTGAGATATCTGGAATTGCAAAAAATGTTATAGCTATTGCAGTCGGTATTGGCGCTGGAGCAGAGTATGGGGATAATGCAAAGGCACTAGTTATTACAAGGGGTTTAGCAGAAATCAAAAGATTAGGTTCAGCACTAGGTGGAAAGTCAGAAACATTCTCAGGTTTAGCTGGCATAGGGGATCTAATAGCAACATGTTCAAGCGATCTTTCTAGAAATAGAACTGTTGGTTTTATGTTGGGTCAAGGCAATACATTAGATGAAATATTAAAAAAATCAAATCATGTTGCCGAAGGTGTTAATTCAGCAAAATCTTTATCTGAACTTGCAAATTCCTTTGGTGTTTCAATGCCAATAGTTGATGCGATCGAAAAAGTTATCAATGAAGGAAAAGTTACAGAAAAAGCAGTTGCAGCTCTGATGACTCGACCTGCGACTGTAGAATAAAATACAAATGTATAATGTAGAAATTCCAAAATACCCTACGAATGATATTGAATATGCTTATATAAAGAATTCACAAATAGTTGCAGGTATGGACGAAGTTGGAAGAGGGTCATGGGCGGGTCCATTAGTAATGGCTGCAGTCATACCTGGTGAAGGGACAATACCTGGGGTTCGAGATTCTAAAAAAATCTCACAAAAGAAGCGTGAATTATTAGTTCCAATAATTTCACATTGGGCAGTTGGTATAGCAATTGGTACAGTTAGCAATAATGAAATTGATGAATTCGGGATGAGTCAGTCTTTAAAATTATGTGCTCATAGGACAATAAAAAATCTTGAAGAAATAATTGGACATATAGATGTTGTTCTACTTGATGGCAATATAGATTTCTTAGAAAGAGGTGATATTAAAACCGAATTGATCATTAAAGGCGACAATTTTTCACATGCTATTGCATGTTCATCAATAATTGCGAAAGTCCATCGTGATAGATATATGTCTAGTAATGAAATAGCAGGAAAATATAAGGGTTATTTTTTTGAGAAGAATAAAGGATATCCAGCCCCCATACACAAAGAAGCGTTGAAAAAGCATGGTGCGACACCAATTCATAGAATTTCTTGGGATATATTTGGAGAAAACCGCGAAGATTTCAAAAGATGGAATGAAAACGCGCTATTCTAATATGTCATGGGACAACTGATAACTGTAAGTACAACTGTAAGTTCAAAAGATTCAAAGACTTTTGTCATAGACCGTGCATTGACTGGCACGGAGAATTTCACATTCACAACAATTGAACAAGCGAGTCAAGACATTTCTCAAGCATATGTATTGGCTAAAGCTATATTGCAATTAGGAGCAAATAGTGTTTCAATTTATTCAAATGTCGTAACCATTAAAGCAAAAGAAGATTTTTTTATAGAAAATGATAAAAAACTTACATCTTTAATGGAGAAACTATTCTTATATTATGGAGAAGATGCAGGTTGTGCTCCTAAAACACAAAATTAATTTATATTTAACTGCCAAATTGGTTCCTAAGAGACAATATCCATTTTTATCTAACTACAACGATTAGCCTATTAGTAAATGAAACTAAGCAATTCAACGAAGAAAATTTTATTAAAATCTACTTCACTCTTAAGGACGGATCCTGTAGGAGTAAGACTTGGCATGGTCGCATTAATAATTGGAACTATTGCTGGTTTGCTTGCTGGTATAGTTTTAGGTTCTTATACTAATAAACTTATTGAACTTCCAGGTTTAATACTATTAGTCCCTGCCGCTGTTGGATTGCGGGGAAATATTTACGGTGCTTTAGCATCAAGATTAAATACTATTGCACAATTAGGTGAGTATAGATTCTCTATAAAAAAATCAACGACTGTCGGAGCCAATATTTATGCATCAATACTGCTTTCTCTCTCAGCCTCCATGTTATTAGCTGTTGTAGCAAAATTTGTAGCAATAAGTTTTGATGTAACAAATTCAATATCAATACTAGAGTTCTTTATAATTTCAGTAATAGGCGGGATAGTTCCTACTGCAATCGTTCTATTATGCACCATATTCTTGAGCAAGTTATGCGTTAGAAGAAACTGGGATTTAGATAATGTGGCTGCTCCTCTAATCACGGCAATAGGTGATAGCGTCACAATACCATCCTTGCTTATAGCTTCTTTATTGCTCCCAAATAGTTTTGTGATTATGACTCTAGGTATTATTGTTTTCGTAATTTCAGTACTAACTATTATTATGGGAATATGGTCAAACATTGAATTAGTAAAACGTATAGTTAGAGAATCTCTACCAGTTTTAATTATTGGAGGGTCGGTATCTATTTTAGCTGGCTTGGCTATACAATCTAAAATATCTTCATTCGATAAATTTCCTATACTACTAGTGCTACTCCCTCCAATGCTTAGTATCAACGGCGCAATAGGTTCAATATTATCTGCGCGTGTAGCTACTAAACTACATTTAGGTTTTGTTGATGCGAATAAATTTAAATTTTCTAATGTAAGCGAAGATATAACGGTTTCATATCTACTCACTATTCCAATATTTACAATGTTGGGTATCTTTTGTGCCATATTTTCTATTTTTGGACATCTGTCAGGACCTGGATGGTTTTATATAATTACCATATCTTTAGTTGCTGGATTTATTGCGACAACTTTCTCTAATTTTGTAGGTTATTTAAGTGCAACATTAACATACCGTTTTGGTTTTGATCCCGATAATATTGCAGTACCTTCAGTCACATCCATGTCAGATTTAATAGGAGCGGTTGTCCTTATGTCGGTAATTTCGCTATTACCGATATGAGTTTAGAAATAAAAATTAGTAAACACTATAGAATTACCAAATAAAGGAGAAACAAATGGAAACGACACCGAGGAATCTTCGGGCAATGCTCGCAGAAGCTAAAGATCATTCTGAACTAATGATTGACCTCGCATATGCGGCATTGTTTTTTAATGATGAGGAGATGGCAGAGGAAGTGTTTGAGCTAGAGACAGATCTATATATGAGAGTGCATGAAATGCGCGAAGTTTGTATATTAGCTGCTAGAAATGTAAGAGATGCGAGCCAGATGAGCTCTGTATTGCTTGTAATGACATCTATTGAACGCATGGGGTATGCGGCTACAGAAATAGCCAGAATAGTTGTCCATAAATTAGGTATACCCGCAGCTCTATTAAATGATCTAGCATCTGCACAAGAAGTTTCTCACAGAATGCGTATTCGTGAGACCTCACCTATGGCCCATCAAAGTCTCGAATCTTTAGAATTGCCTACAGAATATTCGATGCGTGTTGTTGCTATTAAAAGACAATCAAATTGGATTATTGATCCGGACGGTGACCAAATTTTGCTTCCTGATGATATTTTGATACTTCGTGGATCACCAGATGGGATTTCGGGTCTACGTAATCTTGCAGGTGCGCCAGTTTATAAACCTATTGTAGAAAACGATCAAGGTATAATATCTGATCTAGATAGAGCCGTTGATGTTTTAGTAGAAATGAAAAATCTTTCCGAGGTTTGTGTTGGTTTAGCATATAGTGCATTATTGTTAAACGACAGGTCTTTGGCAGCTGAAGTAAACCATTTAGAAGATCGAATTGATGAGATGCGTGATCATTTAGAAGTATGGATCTTGCGTGCAGCGGCTGAAATGGTCGATCCTTCTCAATTGCGTGGTCTTTTGCGTTTGGGTGGTGCAGCAGAAGAGATTGGAGATGCGGCACAACAATTGGTTTGGTTGATTGATACACAAGAGGAGATTCACCCTGTACTAAAAGCATATTTAACCGAAAGCGATGAGGTAGTCATCCGTATGCCAGTTGCAAAGGACTCAGTCCTTGTTGGAAAGACATTAGGCGAAGTAAAATTAGAAATCGAAACTGGTTTTTTCCTACTTGCGATAAAGCACAATACTCGATATTTCTATAGACCAAAATCTCACCTAAAAATTAGGGCCGAAGATGAGTTAATACTAAATGGTCCAAATGAAGGTCGTCAATACCTTGCAGAGCTTTGTGGATATGTATTTACAGAAGATGAAGAAACAGGTGAGTACGAAATTGTTGTGTTACCAAAAGATAGTAAATCTGATAAAGATAATTAGTATAAAGAATATTAGGTTACAGGAGCGATAGCTTGTGTTCCTCTACGGACTTTGTTAGGAAGCATTGTGTAGGTCCATCTGAGCTTATCGATCTTGTCAGGTAAGCCGGGTCTGATAATAGTTCTTATATTTTCAACTGTTATGCCAGGATAACCTTTATCAATTTGTATTTCTTTTCCAGCTGGTAGAGTCGGGTCGTCGGTATATTGTGTAGCAATCTCAGTTTGCGCAACGATATTAGGACCTTCTAGATTTACAACTCTTCCTTCTTTATTCCCGTATAGAGATACAGTGACTGAGGAATTTCCAACATATGTTCGAACAAGTATTCCTGACTTATAATCATCTTGAATCCTAAGATCTATAGTTCCATAATTTAATGTCGCTTCTCTTCCCATTGGATATCTTGAAATATATATAGAGTGTGGAACATGTTGTATATCTTTATAGCCTGCAATCCATCCTGCATTAAACATTGTTGTTGAAAATTGGCTTGCACCACCACCAAAATCTTCTGTAAAACCATCGTCACCAGAATAAACAGGTGCTTTAAAGTATCCATTTTCTGCGGTTCTTTTTCCAAGTGTTTGATTTAGCGAGAAAGTCTTACCTGGTTCAATTACAGTGTTATTAACTACTTGGGCAGCTCTTGCAATATTCTTTACACGTATTTGACCGGGTGTAAAATTAGTTGTAAATGTTGAAACTAATTCTGTAATATTTAAATTTTTTGCCCATTGAGTATCATGTAAAGGAACATTTTCGATAATAGAAACCTTGATATTGTGGTTACCTTTAATTATTGATTTAATAGAAGTCTCCAAGTCAATTTTTTTACCTGTTTGACTGCCAACTACTGATACAGATGTCCCATTGACTGCAAAAGTAGCATCTATAGGGGCTAGTTCTACCCCAGCAAGTTGTTCACTAAGTAATGAACGCAATATTGTTTCGTTTATGTTTATATCTAATTTATTTTTATTTGGAATTACTGTTAAAGATGCTGCTATTTTCTCCGGTGTAATTGTTACAATATTTCCAGCTGGTGTAGTAATTGTAGAATTTTTTGAGAAAATCTCTTTAATAATTATAGCTTTTGAATTTGCTTCTTTTAATGTGATCTTTGCATCAACTTTTTTCTTTTTTAATTCAATTTTTTTGGTCGACAAATTTTTAACAGAATTTAAGATTTCTTTAGATATTTCAGAAGATGATATTCCTATGCCAGACACTGGTTTTTGTACCTTAACATTCAAACCTTTTATCATTATACCTGCATCTACTCGACCAGAGGAAAGTTCGTTTGATATATTCTGAACTAATTCTCCAAATTTATCTTTATTGTAATTAAAAACTGGTATCACATTGGAATTCCCTGTATGTCTTGAAAAGAAACTCTGAGTTGATGGTATTGGACTATACGTTTTTTGGAAGTTATATGCTTTGTTGATTGTTTTGGTATTTTCGAAAGTCAGATCAAAATCTTGTGACGAAATTGATATTGTTTTCCCATCTACTTGAAATTGTATAGGGGATTCAAGATACTTCTTTGTTGCTTTATCTAATTGATTTCTTGAACTTATTTTTGTTTTTGTGCCATAGTTTGTATTACCTATTTTTATTCCTGGCAAAATTTTAGATGCAAAAATCGCTTGCTCTGAGAAAATTAATAAAGTTAGAATTGTGATGATTATTAAAAGTGTTGTCAATGTATTTTTAAGATAATAATGAGATTTTTTAAATACTTTTACATTGTTTTCTTTTGAGCTATTTACATTATTTTCAACAGATATTTCTTCGCGGATATCAATCTCGAGTAGTTCAATGTCAGATTCTGCAAATAACTCTTGATTATTCTTAATATTTTGAGTTTTTTTTGTTTGAGGAGGAGTTGACACACCGAAACGCTAGTTGATTTTAAGCTATTATAGCCAATCGATAAACTAAAAGTGTCAAATGAGGTAATAATACACTTTTGTTGATTTTGTTAGTGATATCCTATCTAGCATGACAATCAAGATTTTCGATTCTTCACATGCAGAAATTATTTTGAGTGATGACTTTGCTTCTGATTTATTTAATAGATTTGTTACCACGATCGAACCTAGAGTTTCATCGTGCATATATTGTAATAGTTGTGTAGTGGCATATGAACCGTTTGCTCGAATGATTGAATCGATCAATGAGACTAACTCAGAGTCCGAGCTAATTAACGCAATAATTGATTTCTTAGAAAACGCATCAAGTATTCATTTATATATTTGGGAAGAAAATGATTGTATTCATAACTTATGGCTTGATCCGTTATTTGCGGAATGGTCAATTGCGACTGGTGAAAAAAGAATACGACGTTAATTTAAAAACAGAATGATAACAATAAGACCGTAGATTATACCTAGTAGAAAACCAAAAAGAATATCACTTAAATGATGCATTCGAGTATATATTCTCGAATAGCCAACTAATAATGCAAGAGGTATAAGACAAATATAAAGTAAGTTAAGATTTGAACATAGAACAATTGTTGCACACATTGCACTTGTTGCATGTCCCGATGGAAAAGATGAAGTAATAGGCATCCTCATACCGTAAGGTAATTTTTCGCCTTTAAGGAAACTATTTTCATTTTCATAGGGGCGCTTTTTTCTAAATATGAATTTTATTGGACCATTTGTCAATCCTGATTCAATCAACATAACACTTATAAAAATTAAAAAATTTCTAAGGTTCCAATCAAATAAGTATTTTATTATCCCTATAACTATCCAAATAGCTGAATGATCAGCAAATTTTGAAAGTCTGAACCAGAAAGCATCTCTTGAAGATGTTCTCTTTATCGTAAGTTTCTTATCACCAAAATGATCTAATTTCGTTAATACATTCATTTGGGTATCATGCCACCTTTTGCAGGACATAGTTCTTGAAAGCTACACCAATCACATAGTCTTGAAACTTTCGGTCGGAAATCGACATTATCTACTGCTATTTTTACAGCTGTAGCTATTGCTTTAGATTTATTTGCAATTGATTTAATCGAATGTTCAGAAGGTGTTCCTAAAATTATTACAGGTTTTGATAAATAGATGAGTTGTATTTGCGCAGGCAACTTTCCAAAGTTCTCGAGGCATAAAAGTGAATATATATGCATCGAATCCATTTTCGAATTTTCCATTTGTTTATATGGGACAGAACCAGTTTTATAATCTATTACTATAAGATCGCCATTATCATCAATATCAAGTCTGTCGATGATACCTCTTAAAGTTATCCCATCAATTTCTGCCTCAAGTTTTAATTCTAGGCCAATAGTGTTAGTTCTTTTGGGGTTTTCGATTTGAAAATATTTATCAATTAAAAGTGAGCTCGAATTAATTAATTCCTTTAGCTCATTTTCAGATAAATTTAAATCTACAAGATCAGAAATTGATTCGTATTCTTTAAATGCCATTTCTAAGCTACGTTTTGCTTGAACATGATCTCTTTGCTCTGGATCATTTTCAAATAATAATTCTAATGCTCTATGAATTATTGAGCCTTTAGTTGCAGCATATTGTGGCTTTCTCTCTCGTCTCTCAATATATGAATATCTAAATGCTAGAGGGCATGAAGTAAATTGTGACAACGATGATGGGGAATAGCTCTTTGGTGTTTCTAATAGCACAATTAGATCTTATCTTGTTTTTAACTTGTTGATCGGATGAAACGCTCTATAGATTCTGCTCCTAGAGTGGGATTTTCGAATAGTGTAAAGTGTCCCACGTTTTTAAGCATTTCTATTTTTGAATTAGGGATCTGAGCTGCGATTTCTGTAGCTTGTTTTTTGTTCATTGTGTTGGATTTTTCGCCATATACGATAATGGTTCTAGCAGTTATTGATTTCAATTTCCGCCACACATCGTTAGAAGTGCCAGAATTATATATTGATTCTTCGTCTTCTTTTTTACACTTTAGTGTTATTCCTGAATCGTTCTTTTTAAATCCATACTTTGAGTAAAGTGCCAAAGTGGATCTATCTAATGTAGAAAATACACCACGAGATGAAAATCGTTCATATACTTCTAAACTATTTTTAAAGGTATCTCTGCGGTTTCTTGCACTTAGCGCTAAGAATTCTCTATTTTTTAATTCTGTGTCAGGCGGAAATATTATAGGTTCACATAAATACAAACCATGAAAATCATTAGGATATTTAGCAGCATGCATCGCCAATGAACTTGAACCTGAAGATATACCTACACCAAAAAATTTGTTTTGATTTGTGAATCTTTTTAAAAAATCGAATACAGCAAATAAATCATTGCCTAAGTGAGACCAATCTTTAACATTTCCTTGCTGGCTATTACCATGGCTTCTCAAATCTAAACTAAAGATATTTATATTCCTAAGATGAGCAGCAAGAGAAGCATACATATCTGAAACAAATCCAGTCGGATGAATACAAATAACTGTAGGAACATTTTTGTTTGCATGGGGAGTAAAGTGTGTAATGCTGAGTTCAATATCAGAATATATTTTATATTTATTGGAAATCACAATATAGTAGTTTAATTGTTTATTTTGTTTTCAATATGATTTTGAAACGAAATAAAATCTATTGGTCTTTTATAATAATATCCTTGACCAAAGTCACAGCCGATATCACGCAATATTTCTAGTTGTGAAATAGTCTCAATACCTTCTGCCAAAGTTTTTATTTGCATCCCATGTGCAAGTCCAATTACTGCTGAAACTATTTCGGCTGAAGATTTATTAGTAATCATATTAGCAACAAATGATTGATCAATTTTTAATAGATCAACTGGGAATTGTGCAAGATGTGACAGCGAAGAGTATCCAGTACCAAAATCGTCAAGAGCTATTTGAATGCCCAATTTTTTTAATTCTGTAAATTCAACACTTGCAGATTTAAGATCTTTCATCAATGCTGTTTCAGTTATTTCTATACCTATCAGATCAATAGGTGCATCTAAAGATTTTATTAATCCGCTGATAATTTCTGCGATATTATGTGTTTGGAATTGATTTGCTGAAATGTTTGTCCATATTGTGATATTGTGACCATTGTCATATAAGGTAATTAAATCCTTTAGTACTTGAGTAAACATACTTTCAAAAAGTGGTCCAATAAGATTTGTCTCTTCCGCTAAATCGATGAAGTGCTTTGGTGCCAATATGCCATGGTGAGGGTGATGCCAACGTGCTAGAGATTCAGCACCAATAATCCGATCACTATTTAAATCAATTTCCGTTTGATAAAAAGGATTGATTTGTGAATTTAAAATTGCCTTAGATAACTCTTTTTCTCTTTTTAATTTCTTTATTGCAAATGCTGAACCTTTTAGGCTGGCAAAAGCATAGGATTGTTTTGCTGTATCCCTACATAAAGTCATTGCTGAATGTGCATCGTGTAAAACAATATCTGCATTTAAATATTTACTTATATTTGTGACAGTAATTCCTATTGAGGGTTTTAACAATATATCTTGATGGGATATATCAAAAGGAGCGTTAAGTGTGTCTACTAATTCTTTAGCCATAATCTGTGCTTGATTAGGATTGTTGATATTTTTAAATAATATTGCAAACTCCGACGAACCAACTCGCGCTACGAGATCATCGACATTTGTGTTTAATTTAATTCTTTTTGCTGCATCACACATAACTTCGTCAGCGGCATCATGTCCTAATGATTCAACTATGAAGCCATATCTACCTACATCAATTGAAAATATGCATATTGGTATCTGTTTCTCAAAACTATATTCCAAGGCTATATTTAAATTCTCGTGAAATAAGACTCTATTAGCGAGACCAGAAGTTGGATCATGTAAAATTTCATGTTCAAGTTTTTCTTCAATGTGTTTAGTTTTTGTTATGTCGTAAAACATAATAATTACTGCTTCTTGATTTGAAACTTTTGACAAATTGACTAAAAACCATTTTCTATTTGAGCCTCTTGCTATTAATATATCAAAACTCACTTGTGTCTTATTGCCGATAGTTAGCTCGGTGAACATTTCGTAAAATAGTCTTTCATTAACACCTGAGATATCGATTTCTTTAAATCTATGTAGGATATTATGTATTGTCTTACCCCTGGATTTCCCTTTTAAGTATTTATTCACAGACATTTTAAATCGATCATTTGCAAATAAAATATTACCTGAATTGTCGCACATTATTGTTGGAGCGCTAATCGCTTCTAACATTTGATATGCGATTTTTTCATTATTATTTACTTTTTTGAGTATTTCTTCACGTGCATAAATTGAGCATAAATGATGTGCGATAGTTTCAGCCCACGTAATTGTTTCTTTATCAATTGTGATGTTTCTTATAGAAGCTATAGAGAATACGCCTATTGTCTTTCCGCTAGATATAATCGGAATTCCAATATAATGTTTTATCCGCATTGGTTGACACATAGAAGGACAAATATTCATTTCATCTTTATTTCTATTACTAAATATCAATGTAGAGTTTCTTCTAATGACTTCACCAGATAATGTATCTTCTAATTTCAAAAGCGCACGTGGTTCAGGAATCAATTCAAGGTTTTGATCAATACTTAATGCACTAAATATCACATTGTTTTGATCGTCATATCTCTCAATAGACGCAAATGTTATAGGAAATGAACTTGTAATTATTTCACATACTTCTTGCATTAAAGTACCAGACAAATAACTACCATATATTTCATTGCTTAACTTATGAACTAAATCAAGTGCACGAATTCTAAAATCTTTTGTTTCTAAATATCTATCTTGAGGTGGCTTAGTTTCATCTTCTTCATTTAAATTTACAGTTTTTTCGTAAGAATTTAAAACGTGTAAATTATCTGGTAAGCAAAAATTCTCAGAACTAATAGAGCCATCTTCAATAGGCACCCCCATGATCATCCCTTCCCAACAATATAAGTTAACCATAAGTAATATAAATAATAAAGAGATTTCTTAATAATCTCACAAGATATTTTGATTATTGTTTTAACTTGTGAATAATAGGCTAGCCTTAAACGGCCAAATGGGGCAAAGGTTTCTACTACCATGTATGTTGCTAATAATTTTAAAAAAGGAAAAAATGAATATTGCAGTTTTCGTTAAACAAATTCCGGATCAGAGTGTCGTCGGCAATCTAAATAGTGATTTTAGGTTTAATAGAGAAGGAAAAATAACAATAGACGAAGCAGATTTATATGGAGTGGAACTTGCTCTACAGCTAAGAGATTCTGTTGGGTCGGGTCAGGTAAGTCTTATCTCGATGGCACCTAATAGTGAGGTAGTTGGAATAAAGAATGCACTCGCAATGGGTGCAGATAATGCAATTGTGATTTCTGATATACAACTTTCCGGTAGTCATAGTTTGGCAACAGCGAAAGTGTTAAATGCTGCAATTTCGAAATTAGAAAATATTGAACTAATAATTGCTGGTACAGAAAGTAGTGACGGTTATACAGGTTTATTGCCAGCACAAATTGGTGAGCTTCGTAAAATTAGCGTTTTAAGTTTTGCAACCAGTGTAGAAATTGTCGATGGGGTAATCAAAATTAATCGACAGACTGAATTAGGAATTGATATCGTTTCTGCGAAACTTCCGGCAATAGTAAGCGTAACTGCGGGTTGTGTTGAACCAAGATACCCTAACTTCAAAGGTATAATGGCCGCAAAATCTAAACCTATAGAATTCTATGATCTCGCCGATTTAGGGATAGATCTCACCGAACTAAATATAGATAATCAAAATGTTTTCGAAATGGAGCCAAGCGAGGTAAGAAGTGCAGGAGAAAAAATCGAAGACGAAGAAATAGGTGTTGGCAAAATTATTGACCTATTAGAATCACAAGGAGCTTTATAATGGATAAGTCCAATAACATAATAATCGTCATTGGTGAATTTGATTCTGAACAGAATATAGCAACATCAACATTAGAAAATGTCACTTTGGGTCATAAGCTCAGTTCAGAAGTGCATGTAGTTTTAGGTACAAATATATTCAATAAAGGACTAGACCAATCTAGATGTGCAGAAACACTATCGGAATATGGAGTTACTAGTGTTGAGTTTGTAGATAATGCTGATCAACTAGTTGGTTCAGGTACCGGTAGAGCTATTTCTAAAAAGAGTCAAGCATTAGTTGATGCTAATAAGTTTGTTACAGTCCTTGGCTCCCAAACATATACTTCAAGAGACATTGCTGCATGTCTTAGCGTAGCAATAGACTGTAGTGTTTTAGCAAATGCAAATAATATTGAGATAGACGATGGTGGCATTGTAACAACACACATGGTTTTTGGTGGTACCAAAATTGTGAAAGCTAGATTGAACAATTCGAAAGTTGCAATTGTTTTATTAAGACCAAAATCGTGTACTGCCGAAAAATCTGATGGTATAAATTGTGAAGTGGCTAATACATCAGGAACTAGTTTG
>ERZ724516.1412-NODE-1412-length-14108-cov-5.944425_pt1 | contig 14108 bp, 15 predicted proteins | sample MGYA00376049_ERZ724516 | MGnify/ENA primary metagenome ERZ724516 (study PRJEB28724, sample SAMN07190886) | activated sludge metagenome | isolation source: activated sludge of sewage treatment plant in Hong Hong | place: USA: Christiansburg, Virginia | collected... | reverse complement strand
TGCACCGCGCTTCTCGCGCACGCCATCGACAGTGACCCAGGGTCCGCCAACGCGGTCCTGCCGAATCGAAGAGGCTCTTGAGCGCTGGCGTTCCTAGACCTGCATCGAGCCGCCCAAACTTTCCCCGCCAATTCTCTTAGCTGTATGGCGGATTCCCTATGAGAAATCAAATCAGGAGACATTGAATGTTGTTGACAACGCGCCGTCGTGTAATCAAAGGCATGGCCGCCGGCACTGCCGCAGCTTTTATCAGCCGCCTGCCTGCACAGGCCCAGACCGGTGACTCTTATCCCACGAAGCCAATTCGTTTAGTAGTCCCATATCCGGCAGGGGGAACCACCGACCAACTGGCTCGCGCGATTGCACAGCCGATGCGCGAGATCCTGGGGCAGCCCATCATCATCGACAACCGCGCAGGCGCGGGTGGCGCCATTGGTACCGACCACGTCGCCAAGCAACCGGGCGATGGGTACACGCTTTTGTTTGGCAACAGTGGTCCCAGTGCCACCGCGTCTTTGATGCGCAAGTTGCCCTATGACCCGCGCAAGGACTTTCGGCCGCTCTCGGCAGTCGTGCGGGTTCCCCTTATCCTGGCCGTCCCGGCTGATAGTCCCCACAAAACCGTGCGCGAGTTCGTGGAGTGGGCGCGAAAGGAAGGTGACAAGCTGAACTACGGATCGACAGGAATCGGCGGTAGCTCTCATTTGGCTAGCGAGTATTTCAACCAACTCGCTGGTACGAAGATTCAACATATCCCCTATGCCGGGGGCGGTCCCTTGGTGACCGGTTTCGCCGGTGGGCAGGTGCATATGGCGTTCGTTACCGGTCTTGACGGTGCTGCGATGGTTCAGGCCGGAAAGATCCGTTACCTAGCAGTGGCGTCGCCCAAACGCACAGACGTACTTCCTGGACTGCCTGCAATCGCCGAGGATGTGCCTGGCTTCCGCGCCGTGGTTTGGTTTGGAGTGCTCGGGCCGAGTTCGATGCCTGATGCCATTGCGAACAAGGTTTCCAACGCCATTGCAGCCGCAGTGCAGACGCCAGCGGTGCACAAGCTATTTGTCGATCGCAACGTGGAGCCCTATGGCAGCACGCCGCAGGAGTTGCAAAGGCTCATCGATTCAGAAATCGAACAGTGGGGCCCCGTGATCAAGAAGGCGAACATTACGGTTTGATCACGTGCCCGTCCTGAGGGCGATCTTCTATGAACCTGAAGAATTTTTTCCCAATCGGTGATCCACGCCTGGACGATGATCATCGACGCCTAGAGTTGGCGATCGACGTACTCGCATCCTCTCAGGCACAAGACCGCTTCACGGCACTACATGATCTCAGACAGGTTGCGGCGGCACATTTCGAGTCTGAGGACGCAGATCTGAGTCGTATGGCCGACGGCAATGCTAAGTGCCACGTCGACGAACATGCTGAGGTTCTTAAATCCCTCGATGAAGTTCGCCTAGAGCTGGCCTCACCGGAGCGTGATGAGGTCTTCAAGGCAGCCTTGACCCGCCGTCTGGCGGAGCAGCTTGCAGACTGGCTGCCGATGCACGTGCGCGAGATGGATGCTGCCTTGGTCAAGTTCCGGGTTGCTCAACGCTTCGGAGGGGTGCCGGTTACTTTGGCCAAGCGTTAGTTTGAAGGAGATAAACCACCCCAGATGGAGCGGCAGCGTTTGCCATCTGCTGCTCCATCTGGCCAAAGTGCTTGCGCAAGACGTAGACGGGGGGCTCACTGATCTTGTGCTTCTTAGTCCCCTCGACCACGCAGGTTGAATCGCCCCGGGTTTGAGGAGGCTCATCACTCTGAGAGGATTGAGCCGTGAGCAATTCGAACAAGTTCTCACTCGAGGTGCGTGAGCGGGCGGCGAGGATAGTGCAAGAGCACCGCGGGGAGTACCCGTCGTTGTGGGCCGCCATCGAGTCCATTGCCCCCAAGATTGGCTGTGTGCCGCAGACCTTGACCGAATGGGTCAAGCGCGGAGGTTGATGCCGGCGTGCGTGAAGGCATCACGACCACCGAGACCCAGCGGGTCAAGGATCTCGAACGCGAGGTAAAGGAGCGGCGGCGGGCCAACGAGGCATTGGAGCTGGCCAGCGCGTTTTTCGCCCAGGCGGAGCTCGACCGCCGGCTCAAGTCCTGAAGGAGTTCATCGACAAGCATCGCGATACCTTCGGGGTCGAGCCGCTCTGCAAGGTCTTGTAGATTGCCCCATCGGCTTATCGAAGACATGCTGCGCTGCGGCGCGAGGCCTACAAACGCTGCGCTCGTACTCTGCGCGACGAGCTGCTGATTCCGCAAATTCAGCGCTGTCGAGTACCGTGTCAAACTGTTTGCCAACCTCTAGTTGTGACTAGCTCAGGAAATCGAGGGGACTATAGGCGCTGGCCCGCCAAAGGGCTCAGGCCACTGACTGGATCGGGCATTCGGGCGACCTCAGCGCAAAAGCACGGACATGAACGCTATCTATCCACAGCACGCCTTGAGTCGCGCCAAGGTGACGCCACCACGACACACCGGGGGCCTGCTCCAGCGGGAACCCTTATTGTCACGCATGCTAAAAGCACGGCGCTTGCGCTGCATGGTCGTGCGAGCGCCGGCGGGGACCGGCAAAACGTCCCTGATGACGGCCTTTCAACAGGCCCTTACGCCGCTGGGTTTCGAAGTGGCTTGGCTGAGCTTGTCGGCAGACGTCGACTGCACGGCGGGCTTGCTTTATCACTTGCTCGCCAGCTTTGAGCAGATTCACCCCACGATCACAGACCAAGCTAGACCTTGGCTGCAGGGAGGAATTGCCAAGGAGGCGATCGAACGAACAACGATTGGCCTCATTCAAGGCCTGAGCCGCTACGAGCGTGAAGTCACTCTGATGATCGACGATCTGCATCTGGTGAAAGACCCGTTCCTACTTGAATATGGGATCCAGTTCCTGATCGAGCATGCGCCGCCCAATCTGCATTTCGTCATGAGTGCGCGCGGACTACTCCCCTTGAGCCTTGAGCACCTGCACGCCGACGGGCAGTTACTAGAGCTGGGTGTCGACGATTTGGCGTTTACCCGCCATGAAACCGAATCCTTCCTGCGTCAGCGGCTCGGCTCGGCAGAGCCGCGCGACGCCCACCGGCTGCACAACGCCACAGAAGGCTGGCCAGCAGGCATCCAGATGCTGGCTTCCCAGCAAAGTCCGCCTGAGCAGAAGCGACACAGACATCGCCTGGCTCATCAGGACTCCACCCTTGTCGCGCACTATTTCGAGCGCGAGGTGATGTCACTCCTGCACCCCGCCGACATTGAACGGCTCGTGCAGCTATCGATATGTTCGAGCTTTTGTGTCCCCCTCGCGTCGGCCGTGCTGGGTGAGCTTACCAGCCCCAGAAATTCGGCGCGGCTGATCGCTCATCTGGTTCACCAGGATCTCTTCATCTATCCGGTTGACGGCCAAAACCTGGAGCGATGGTTTCGCCTGCATCCGCTGCTGCGTGAGTTGTTACTGAGCCGATATCAGGCCTTGCCGCCGGCAGAGCGGCAGCGTTTGAATGCTCGCGCAGCGGACTGGTTCGAATCTGCGGGCCTGATGGACGAAGCCGTGCGACACCGAATCGATGCCGATCAAGTGGAGCATGCAGTGGCATTGGTCGAGCGCTACGCGCAAGAAATGCACGTACGCGGCGACTTCCAGACTATCGCGGCCGTCCTTCGTCGATTGCCTCCGCAGGCCCTGTCCCGCAGCCTTCAGTTGCGTCTGCTGCACGGCCAGCTGCAATGGCGCGCCGGACACCTCGATGCCTATGCAGAGATTCTTGACGATCTGGAGCGCGACACGCCGCCGATCGATGATTTCGGTCGCTTCCAGCTCGCGCAGGCACGCGCTGCATACCACATCCAGCGGGACGACACCGAAGCTGCTCGGCTTCAACTCGAGCCGCTCAAACCCCTAACCTACACCGCAGACGCCCGCTTCGAGGGCCGGCTGAGAAACCAACTTTCATTGGTGTACCTCCACGCGGGAAGGTTTGAGGAAGCACGAAACCTGTTGGAACAAAACGCAGACCTCCTAACAGACCGGGTGCCTCTTGAGAAAGATCCGGCGGGCCTTCTGTTCGGGCGTTGCTTCACCGGACTCAGTCATGTCCAGGAAGGCAACATCAAACTGGCGGAGAGGCAATATCGAGCCGTGCTCCGAGTCACCAGCAGCAACCTTCACGAGAACACCAGCGAGCCCGCTTGCATGGCCGCGGCATTGTTGGGTGAAGTCCTACACGAGCGCAATGAGCCGCACGCGGCTTTGGCGTTGTTGCTGCCAAGGCTCGATTTGTTGCAGCGGATAGCGATTCCAGACACAGCACTGCGTGCACTTCTCAGTGCCGCGCGCTGTCAATTCCTGCTGGGTCGCGAGGCTGAAGGTTCGGCCCTGTTGGAACAGCTGGAGGAGTACGCCACACGCCATCGCCTCGATCGCTTGATTGCGTCATCGCTCCTGGAAAAACTAATGCTTCAGCTGCGAAAACTGGATCTGCGGGCGGCTGATACGGTGTTCCGCAGAATGGAGCGACTGGAGTGCCTTCACGCGAAATCATCCGGCGCGCAAGCGGAGATTCGGGTGATCGTGGCAACTGCCCGTGCACATCGGACATTTGCAGGAGGAGAACTTGCGTCGGCCGCCGCACAGGTTCGCACTCTCAGTGAACAGTGTGAAGCACTGGGCCACTGGCGTCGCGTTGCCCATTTTAGGATGCTGGGCGCAGCCATCCATGACCGCCTACAAGAAAAGGAGCTGGCCGCGAAGCTCGCGTTGAACGTCCTGGACCTTGGCCACGGGCTGGGATTAGTGCGCACCCTCCTTGATGCCGCACCAGAGGCGCCTCGTCTCATTCACGCGCTGCGACAGCGGCCTCAGCCCGATCTGCTGCTCACCTTCTACATGGATCGCCTGTTGGCGGCCGACACGTCTCTGGATGAGTCGCCCACTGGCCCTGGCGACAGGAACCGGATAGAGCCCTTGAGTCAACGCGAGTTGGACGTGCTGCGAATGCTAATGCTCGCTTTGCCCAACAAACGCATCGCGCGCACCATGGGTTTATCCCTTGAGACCATTAAATGGCATCTGCGAAACATATATCGGAAGCTGGGTGTGTCTGGACGTGACGAAGCGGTCACTCGAGCCCGCGACCTGCTGTTGATCATCTGACCCCGCCCCCCCCTCATCGCGAGGGGGTTCAGCCGCGAGTTTATCCGTCATGCTTCCTCCACACAGAAGACGAACGGAGACAAGATCGCATGCAGGCCTCGAAGCACGGCTCGGCTAAACCCCCCATGAGCCAGGAAGCCCGCCGGCTATTTCGCTCCGCGGAGATGCAAGGGCGGCAGCCAACAGCAAACGCCCAAGCCGCGCGCTTATTGCGTGACACGCCTACCCGGCGCTCGGCAGATGGCCACCCGATGCCGACCAGAGAGAACCCGGCCGCCATCGCCGCCTCGCCCTTCTGAATGCAACGCAATGACATCCCCGCAGATGTTCAAACAGTACACCAAGAAAGTTAAGCCGTGCAAATAGAGCGAAGCGTTTACCGCGAAGACCACGAAATTTTTCGAAACACCGTCCGGCGCTTCCTAGAGCGCGAATGCATGCCGCACCAGGACCAATGGGACCGCGATGGCATGGCCTCGCGCGAGGTGTGGCGCAAGGCGGGTCGAGAAGGCCTTCTGTGTCCCATGCTGCCGAGCGAATACGGAGGGGGTGACGGCGATTTCGGTCACAGCGCCGTCATCGCGGAAGAATTGGCACGCGCCGGAGTAACCGGTTTTTCGCTCGGCCTGCATTCCGACATCGTGGCGCCTTACATCAACCGATTAGGGACCGAGGAGCAAAAACGACGTTGGTTGCCGTCCATATGTCGTGGCGAAAAAATCCTTGCCGTTGCGATGACTGAGCCCGGTGGCGGCTCCGACGTCAAGGCTATTCGCACGACAGCCGAGCGCGACGGCGACGAGTACGTCATCAACGGCAGTAAAACCTTCATCAGCAATGGTTACCTGGCCGACCTGATGGTAGTCGTTGTGAAGACCGATCCGGCAGCCGGCTCGAAAGGCGTGAGTCTGCTGGTCGTGGAGACCGATCGCGAAGGCTTTCGACGCGGTCGCAAGCTGGAGAAGGTAGGCCTGCGAGCTCAAGACACCGCAGAACTGTTCTTCGACAACGTACGCGTGCCCGTCACTAACTTGCTAGGTGAAGAAGGCAAGGGATTTGCCTACCTCATGGAGGAGCTTCCACAGGAGCGCTTCGTGATTGCCGTGGCTGCGGCAGCTAAGCTCGAACGCCTCCTCAGCTTGACTCTGGATTATGTGAAAGAGCGCAAAGCATTTGGCCAAACAGTTTGGGACTTTCAAAACACCAAATTCAAACTGGCCGATGTGAAAGCCCAAGCCGTTGGGCTACGAACGATGGTGGACTATTACCTTGCCCAGCATATGTCGCGCAAACTCACACTGGAAGAATCGGCTATTGCCAAGCTGCACGCAACCGAAATCCTATGGAAGTGCCTGGACGATATGGTGCAGTTGCATGGTGGTTATGGCTACATGCTTGAGTACCCCATTGCCCGCGCATTCATCGATATGCGTGTGAATCGAATCTACGGGGGCAGCAACGAGGTGATGCGCGAACTCATTGCGCGAAAACTGTAATTACCCTGAACATAAGATTAGGAAGATTTATGAGTGACAAAGTTTTTATCGCTGGCGTAGGCATGATTCCCTTCATGAAACCCGGCACGTCACCTCACTACCACGTTATGGCCGCCCAAGCTATCACCGAGGCACTAGAAGACGCAGGACTGGCCTACGAAAAAGTCCAGCAAGCCTTCGCCGGTTACGTATCGGGCAACTCCACCTGCGGTCAAAAGGCCATTTACAGAGTAGGTATGACCGGAATCCCCATTTTCAATGTCAACAACAACTGCGCGACCGGATCGACAGCGCTCTTTCTCGCTCGCCAAGCCGTCGCCAGCGGCGTTTGCGAGGTGGCCCTGGCCGTTGGCTTCGAGCAAATGACGCCGGGTGCCATTTCGACGCCCTGGACCGACCGACCGGTGCCGCTGGAGGACTTTAACGCGACCATCGAAGAGGTGCTGGGGACGATCGACATCCCGCCAGCACTGCGGTTGTTTGGTGCAGCCGGACTTACCCACATGAAAAAGTACGGCACAAGGATGGAGACCTTCGCAGCCATCCGAGCGAAGGCCAGCCGCCATGCCGCGAACAACCCAAAGGCTGTGTTCAAGAGCGTCGTCAGCGTGGAAGACGTGATGAATGAGAAAGTCATGTGGCCGGGCGTCATGACGCGCTCGATGGCCTGCCCCCCTACCTGCGGCGCGGCCGCCGCCATTGTGGTCTCGGAAGCATTCGCCAAAAAGAATGGGCTGCGCAATGACGTCAAGATCGCCGGCCAAGCTATTACCACCGATCCGGCGGGCGTCATTGAAAGCAAGAACCCCATTCAATTGGTTGGCTGGGATATGGCGAGGGCAGCTGCCCAGCAAGCTTATGAGCAAGCCGGCATTGGCCCACAGGATATCGATGTCGTCGAATTGCACGATTGCTTTGCACACAATGAGCTAATTTCGTATGAGGCCCTCGGATTGTGCGGGGAAGGTGAAGGGGAAAAATTCGTTCTGGACGGCGACAACACCTATGGCGGCAAGTACGTCACCAATCCTTCCGGCGGCTTGCTCTCCAAAGGCCACCCCCTCGGCGCCACCGGGCTGGCCCAATGCTACGAACTCACGTTGCAACTGCGCGGCCAGGCCAGGGAGCGCCAGGTCAATGGCGCAAGGATTGCGCTGCAGCACAACCTTGGGCTTGGCGGCGCATGCGTCGTCACGGTGTATCAGAAAAACTGATGATAATTTTTTGCCAAAGCTACTCATGATCGACAAGAGCATTATTGGACTCGAGCTGCCGCCTTTCGCTCACACGCCGGACGCGAACCAGCTGCGCTTCTTCGCCAAGTCTATTGGCGAGACCGACCCCATTTATTCCGAAGAATCTGCCGCCAAAGAAGCTGGGCACCCCGGTCTGCCGCTGCCCCCCACCTACTTTTTCTCGGCAGAAATGTATCGCCCAGCAAGTCATGGCGAATGGCGCGAAAAAGCTGGAATCACCCTTCAACGCATGCTTCACGGCGAGCAATCGTTCACCTTTCACCGAATGGCGTATGCCGGCGACACGCTGCATTACGTTACGAAGGTGGTCGATGCCTATGACAAGAAGGACGGCGCATTGACCTTCGTAGTTCTGGCGTCCAAAGTCACCAATCAGCACGGCGAGCATATTGCCGACGTTCGCAAATCCATGGTGCATCGCAACCGTTGATGCCAGCGGAGCTTCCTATGACCAAACCACAATTCAGCACGATCGAGGTGGGCGACATCCTGCCTGCGCTCACATTCCCCCCTATCAATCGAACCACGTTGTTCTTGTTTGGTGGCGCTTCCGGGGACTACAACCCGATCCACATCGACATCGATTTTGCCCGCAAGAGCGGTATGCCGGACGTTTTTGCGCATGGCATGTTGGGCATGGCGTATCTCGGTCGCCTGCTCACACAGTGGGTCGATCAGAGACAGATTCGCTCTTTCAGCGTGCGTTTTTCCGGCATCACCCACCTCGGAAATCAAATCACCTGCACCGGCAGGGTTGTTAAAAAGTACGAAGTCGATGGCAAGAATTTCGTGAAGCTTGAACTTAATTCCGCAAACCAGTACGGCGAAATCAAGATATTGGGTGACGCCGTCCTGGCAATTTGAGAAATCGATCGATACTGAAGGAGCTAACAATGGGAAAACTTGACGGTAAAGTAGCATTGATTACTGGATCTGGTCGTGGCATTGGCCAAAGTTTGGCTTTTCAATTAGCCAATGAAGGGGCGCGACTCGTCATCAATGATCTCGATGCAGAGCCAGCAAATGAGACCGTGGCCGCCATCAAGTCTAAAGGTGGAGAAGCTGTCGCCTGCGTGGGTAGCGTCACCGCACCTGATTTTGCCGATCGCTTCATTAGAACGGCCATGGATAATTTCAGAGGCATTGATATCATTGTCAATAATGCCGGCTACACTTGGGATGCTGTTATTCAGAAGATGACGGACGAACAGTGGCATGCAATCCTGGATGTACACCTGACTGCTCCATTTCGTATCCTGCGAGCAGCGTACCCGGTGATCAGTGCAGCCGCGAAAAAAGAGGCTGCTGAAAACCGCGAGGTATTCCGCAAGGTCGTAAATATTTCCTCCAGTTCAGGCATCAATGGTAACCCGGGCCAAACCAATTACAGTGCCGCAAAAGCCGGCGTCATTGGCCTGACGAAAACCCTATCTAAAGAATGGGGGAGACTGAAGGTCAACGTTAACTGCGTTGCATTCGGCTGGATCGAGACTCGTCTGACCGAGCCGACCACCGAAGCCAAAACCATCGAAATCGAAGGCCGCCAACTGGCGGTTGGTGTTGGTCCGCACGCTGTTCAAGCCTTCTCTCAGCGCTGCCCCTTGGGCCGGCCCGGCCATGCACACGAAGCGGCGGGCGCGGTAGCCATGTACTGCATGCCCGAATCGGACTACATCTCGGGCCAAACTATTTTGGTTTCCGGCGGGGCCTGATTACACACTGGAAAGGCGTCTGGCCAGCGCCCTTCCCTCAATGTCATCGAAAGGCATGTGCCGCAGTGCGAACAGATTTGCCATTGAGCGTCAGGCCACTCCGCCCCAACCGAGAAAACTTATAAATATATTAGGAGACTTTCATGAAATTTCCATTGATTTCCCGGAGAAATTTGTTAGGCAGTGCCAGCCTTCTCGCTGTGGGCGGCGCTCTGGCTCAGCCGACGTCGAGCAAAACCACGACGCTGGTTCTGTCGACGCCGCCCGGCGGCGCGGTCGATGTGCTAGGCCGCGAATTGGCCGCGCGCATGGGTCAAATTCTGGGCACCACGATCATTGTGGAGAGCAAAGCGGGCGCGTCCGGCATGCTTGCCGCCCAAGCCGTGGCTCGTTCTCCCGCAGATGGCCACACGTTACTTCTAACGCACAGTACGCCCATCCTCTACATGCCGCACTTGTTCCCGAAGATAGCCTACGACGTCACACGCGATTTGAAGTTTGTCACTCAAATCTGCGAAGCGGATCTCGTGCTCGTAGTCAACAAGGATGTGCCGGTCAAAAATTTGCGGGAGTTTCTCCAGTGGGCGGCGGCTAATCGCGGCAAGGTCAGCTATGGCTCCTACAGCACTGGGTCCGCCGGACACCTGCTCAGCGAATACCTAAGTATTTCGCGCAATCTTGAGATGACCCACGTCCCTTACAAAGGGGAGGGCCCCATGCTGCAAGACATTATGGGCGGTCAAATCTCTTGGGGGCTCTCCATTTTCGGGTCGGCAGCGGCCCATGTCGCGTCCGGCCGCATGCGTGCCCTTGCCGTCACCGGACCAAGGCGTTTCCCGCAGATGCCCGATGTGCCCACCTTCACCGAAGCCGGTCTGCGCGATGACGAGTTTCAAGTCATGGGCGGCATCCTCATGTTGATGCCGGCGGGCGTGCCCACTCCCGTGGCCGACAAGATCGAAGCGGCAGCGCGGGAAGCGGTTGCGTCAACGGGCATGAAGGCCCGGTTCCAGCTCTATGGCTTGCGCGGTACTGGCGACAGCAGTGCGAATACTCGAAAAGCCTTTGATGACAGTAGCCCAATCATCGCCAAACTGGTCAAGGCGTCGGGCGTGAAACTAGATTAATTATGGCAGTGCCGGGCGGCAAATTGCGGTTAATTTGATCGACGGTGCTCAGAGGGCTCCGGTCTCGTTGCAATTAAGCTGCGACTGCTGGGATGAATTTGCCCCTCCCTTTTTGAATAGAGCTATGCACGCACTGAAATATGCGAGAGATTTTCGCCCCAAATTCTCCTTGGCTAAGGGTGCCGAGGTCTATATTCGATTGAATATTCTGAACTGAAGAGGCACGAAATGTACGCAAACAAAGTAACGAGGGCAGGTGATGGTGTTAATAGCTATTGGCCACCCCATCTCACGCGAACATTCCGCGTGGCGCAAAACACCCTCTTTCAGAACTTGGCGCACTCCGCCAATCGCTATGGCGATCGCACTGCCATCGCCTATTTTGGCCAGGAAATCACGTATCAGCAGTGGATGGACCTAGCCCAGCGATTCGCGGGCTGGCTGCAGCACAAAGCCGGCGTTGGCCGCGGCGACCGGGTCGCGCTGTATATGCAGAACTGCCCGCAATGGCTGATTGCCTACGCGGGCACCTTGCGTGCTGATGCCGTAGTGGTTCCCGTAAGTCCCATGTATGGAGTTGATGAGTTACGCACAGTGCTTCGTGACGCAGGGGCTACGGTCTTGGTCAGCGCCCGCGATCTGGCGGAGACTGCGCTTGCCGCAGTGGCAGAGACCGACGTCAAAGCTATTATTACTACCGCATACGGTGATTATCTACCCGCCGTGGCCGAGTTCGATTTGCCCGACTGGATCAAGAGTCCCAACTCCGAACTCACTGGTTGCACTGCATGGCAGGAGGTGATGGATGCAGGCCTGCAAGCAAGGGCCCCCCTGGCCAGCGGCGAAGACCTCGCTATTCTTCCCTACACCTCCGGCTCCACCGGGATTCCGAAGGGCTGCATGCATTCGCACAACACTTTCATGCACACGGCGCAAGGCGGCGGCTATTGGTACGGCCTTACGTCCGCCACCGTGTGCCTTGGGGTTGCCCCCATGTCCCATGGCTCAGGGCTTTCCCACTCGGTCAACGTCCCCTTGATGGCGGGTGCAACGATCGTGGTCCAGCCAAGGTGGGACAGAAGCCTCGCGGCGCAACTGATTGCGCGCTATCAGGTCCGTCACGCTGCGATTGCGCCCACAGCCCTAGTAGATCTTTTGGCCAACGATGAACACGTGCGGCACGACCTTTCCAGCCTCTCATGCGTGCTGTTCGGCGGCGCCTCGATGCCCCAGGGATTGGCCGACAAAATTCACCAATCCTTGGGCATTCATTTCATCGAGGGCTACGGCCTCACCGAGACGGCAGCGGCCGCCATTGTGAACCCGCTGAGCCGACCAAAGCGGCAATGCCTGGGCGTCCCTTTCTTCAATACCAGCGTGGTCATCGCAGACCCAGAAAATGGCAACCTGAAGGGCGTTGAAGAAATGGGAGAAATTTTGATTCACGGCCCTCAGGTCTTCAAGGGCTACTGGGCAAGAGACGACGAGACGAAAAGTTCATTTGTCGATATCGATGGAGCCAAGTATTTCCGAACGGGCGACATTGGATATCGCGACACGGAAGGCTACCATTTCATGGCCGATAGGATCAAGAGGATGATCAATGCCTCGGGCTTTAAGATTTGGCCTTCCGAAGTGGAGAATAAACTGTATGAGCACCCAGCCATTGCCGAGGCGTGTGTGATCGGCAAAAAAGACGCTTACCGTGGCGAGACCGCGAAGGCGCTGGTCGTGCTAAGGCCTGGCGCTCAAGCGAGCGAGGCCGATATTATTGCTTGGTCCAAAGAGCGCATGGCCGCTTACAAGTATCCTCGCAGCGTCGAATTTGTTCGTGAACTGCCTAAGGCTTACAACGGCAAGATTCAGTGGCGCGAACTGCAAGCACAAGAAGATGCCCGCGCTGAATAAGCAAATCCGCATGCCTAGCGGCTATTGGCTCGTCTCGCCAAGGCGATACCGGTGGCCGGCAGGACGTGATGATGACCATGGATTGCTAACATGACTTTCCCTCAGACTGATTTCCCTCATTGGGCACAAACGGCGCTCGCCGAATCAAGCTGGGAAGGGTTCATCGACGTCGACGGCGCCTGGATTCATTACATCACTTGGGGTGATGTGACTAAGCCGCCGTTGGTGCTGATCCACGGCAATGCGGCCTGCGGCGAGTGGTGGCGATTCATCGCCCCCTTTCTGGCAGAGGATTACTACGTGATCGCACCCGACCTAGCGGGCATGGGAGACAGCTCCCACACCGGCCGATACGAGCGCGAGCGATATGCGCAGCAGGTTGTCACCGTCGCGCAAACCTTAGCACCAGGGCGCAAGCCTTTGTTGGTTGGCCACAGCCTAGGCGGGATGGTCGCGATCCTGGCGGGCAATGCCTACGGCGAGCAGTTGGCCGGCATCGTCGTGGTGGATTGGCCACCGCAAGAGCCGGAACTCAAAGATCCGTCGCCCTTTGATCTGGCCAACCCTCAGCCCAGGATCTACCCCGATCGAGACAGCGCGCTCGCTCGATTCAAAGTGGTTCCCAAACAGGACGTGAACTGCGCCTTCTATCTCCAGCATATTGCGCAGCATTCCATCAAAGCAGAAGACGGTGGCTGGCGCTGGAAGTTCGATCCCGCAGCGCTTTCGCAACGGCGCAAGCCCAGTTTCGTGTCGGATCTGCTGGCAATGCGTTGCCCTGCTGCCCTCATGTGGGGAGCATTAACGGCCCGCTTCGACGACTCCGTGCGCCGCCTTTGCCGTGAGAAATTCACCGGAATCTTGCCCATGACCGAAATTCCCAACTCCCGGCATCACGTCATGCTTGATGAACCTTTGGCCCTTGTGACCGCACTTCGAACTCAGCTTGCCAACTGGCGCTGATTGGAAGGCGTGATGGCCCCCAAGGATAAGAGCACGGCCTCATTGGGGGCTCACAGGAAGTCCCTCTTCCTGAAAAGTATTCGCATCGGCTCCGCCTTTGGTTAAACCCTTTGCTGTGCATGGCGTACATTGATCTGTCAGATCTTTCCCCACAAGGTCTTAGACAGTTAATCGGCAAACTCGGTGCGACGAATTCGTTTGTGCCGCGCTAGCGTTCGTCGCGAGAAGGCGAAGATGTCCTGTGCGAATGCAGTATCTGCCATGACTCCGGCGCGCAGGATCAGGATGGTTTTGAGTAAGGAGAATCGAACCGCGTCGGGACTGGGCACCACGGCTACTGCCATCATGGCCGGGCGCTCCATCGAGGCGCATTCAATCTCGAACGTAAGCGTCCGGCAAAGCCAGGCCTACCGAGGCCGATATTCAGGCGTCGACGGATTTCCAGCGGTTCCAGGCCCTGT
>ERZ724516.1408-NODE-1408-length-14143-cov-4.167944_pt1 | contig 14143 bp, 11 predicted proteins | sample MGYA00376049_ERZ724516 | MGnify/ENA primary metagenome ERZ724516 (study PRJEB28724, sample SAMN07190886) | activated sludge metagenome | isolation source: activated sludge of sewage treatment plant in Hong Hong | place: USA: Christiansburg, Virginia | collected... | reverse complement strand
GCCGTCCAGCGGTTGCGGATCAAGGACGCCGATGGTCAGGGTGTCATCACTGAAATATTTTTTGGCAACTGCCTGTATGTCGGCGGCACTGACCTTCTGCAGCTTGTCCAGCATGGTGTTGATTTGCTGATAAGGGATGCCGGCTGATTCAGTCTGGCCAATTTCCATCGCTTGGCCGAACATCGAATCGAGTTTGTACACCTGGGCAGCCAGCACCTGCGCCTTGGCCCGCTTCAGTTCCTGCTCGCTGACGCCATCCGTCTGAACGCGCACCATCTCGGCTCTCAGGGCGGCTTCGAGGTCGGCCACCGTACGACCCTCCGAGGGGCTGCCCGAGAGATAGAACATGCCGGGGCCGCGTGCCGTGGCGTCGTAGTCGATGCCGACCGAGAGCGCCACCTTGTCTTCGCGGACCAGCTTCTTGTTGAAACGGGCGGCATCGTGACCATCCAGAATGGCACTCAGCATCTGCAGCGCGTAGGGTTCGCTGTCCTTTTCCGCGTCACGCAGGATCGGTGCCTTGTAGCCCATGATCAGCACCGGCAGTTCCGCCGGCGCCTTGACGTTAACCTTGCGTGCACCTTCCTGAGACGGTTCGATCTGCGGCTTGCGAGACGGCAATGCACGGCCTTGGAGCGGTCCATAAAATTTCTCGGCGAGGGCGAACACCGTTTTGTGGTCGACGTCGCCGGTGACGACGACATAGGCGTTATTCGGCACGTACCACGTGTCGTACCAGGCCTTGGCATCGGCTGCCGTCATTGTTTCGAGATCATTCATCCAGCCGATGATCGGCCGGCGGTAAGGATGCGCCTGGAAAGCGACCGCATTCATCTGTTCAAAGAGCTTGGATTGCGGATTGTCATCGGTACGCATGCGGCGCTCTTCCATGACAACCTTGATTTCCTGTTCAAATTCCTTGGCATCCACGTTGAGGTGCCGCATGCGGTCAGCTTCCAGTTCCATCATCTCTTCCAGCTTCTCCTTGGGTACCTGCTGGAAATAGGCGGTGTAGTCGCGGCTGGTGAACGCGTTATCGCGTCCGCCCGCCGCGGCAACGCGCTTGTTGAACTCTCCGGGACCAACCTTGGGCGTGCCCTTGAACATCATGTGCTCAAGAACGTGGGCAACGCCGGAAGCGCCGTCGACCTCGTCCATGCTGCCAATGCGGTACCAGACCATCTGGACCGCAGTCGGTGCCCGGCGATCTTCCTTGACGATGACGCGCAGGCCATTTTTCAGCGTGGTTTCGTAGGGATTGGCATGGGCTGCGGTCAACAGCCAGGGAGCCAGCAAAAAGGGGAGTAGTTGTTGCATTCGCATGGGATACCGGGGCTTTCTGAGAGGTCTTTCTGCTAAAATCTGCGCCAGTCTGAATCGATTCGGGTGGCATCTTGGCGACTTGCAGTCCGCCTGTCAGCTTGGCCGAAATACTTCTCTAAGACTCCATTTCCCATGTTCAGTTTCCTGAAAAAATCCACGACCGATCCGAAAGTGGACACGCCGGCTGCGCCAGCCGAGGCAACGGTTGCCGCACCCTCCTGGCGCGAGCGCCTGTTCAAGGGGCTGGCCAAGACGCGTGCCCAGCTCGGCGGCAAGCTCAAATCCATTTTTTCGCGTGGCAAGGTCGATGACGAACTGCTCGAAGAGCTGGAAACCTTGCTGTTGACCAGCGATGTCGGTATCGAGGCGACCACCCATCTGCTGGAAGAGTTGAAGAAGGCCGCGAAGCGCGACAAGATCGATACCCCGGAAGGCATCCAGAAGGCGCTCGCCAATGTCTTGCTGGAGACCCTGTTGCCACTGGAAAAGCCGCTCGATGTCTCGACCCATAAGCCTTTCGTGATCATGATTGCCGGCGTCAATGGCGCCGGCAAAACCACCTCGATCGGCAAGCTGGCCAAATATTTTCAGAAACAGGGAAAAAGCGTGTTGCTGGCTGCCGGCGACACCTTTCGTGCCGCAGCGCGCGAGCAGCTGGAAACCTGGGGCGAGCGCAATAACGTAACCGTCATCGCGCAGGATAACGGTGACCCGGCAGCGGTCGTCTTCGACGCCATTTCCGCCGCCAAGGCACGCGGTATCGATGTCGTGCTGGCCGACACCGCCGGCCGTCTGCCGACCCAGTTGCATCTGATGGAAGAAATCGCCAAGGTGCGGCGCGTCATTCAGAAGATTGATCCGACCGGACCGCATGAAACCCTGCTGGTGCTTGATGCCAACATTGGCCAGAACGCGCTGCAGCAGGTCAAGTCTTTCGACAAGGCAATCAATGTCAGCGGTCTGGTCCTGACCAAACTCGACGGTACGGCCAAGGGGGGCGTTGTGCTCGGTATTGCCCGCCAGTGTCCGAAGCCGATCCGTTTCATCGGGGTGGGCGAGCAGATCGACGACCTGCGCCCCTTCGCCGCCAGGGATTTTGTCGACGCCCTGTTCGAATGATCGTTGCCAGTCACCTGAGCAAGCGCTATCCCGGCGGCTACGAAGCGCTCAAGGAAGTCAGTTTCGAAATTTCCGCCGGACAGATGGCCTTGATCACCGGTCATTCCGGTGCCGGCAAGACAACGCTGGTCAAGCTGATCGCTGCCATCGAGCGGCCGACATCCGGCAGTCTGGTCGTCAATGGCCAGAATCTCTCGGCACTACGCCGGAGCGCCATTCCCTATTTGCGCCGCCACTTCGGCATGGTTTTCCAGGATCAGAAACTGCTTTTCGACCGAAATGTGCTTGATAACGTCTTACTGCCCTTGCAGATCGTCGGTTTGCCTCGCCGCGAATCGCTTCGCCGGGCCCAGGCGGCGCTCGACAAGGTCGGCTTGCTGGCGCGGGAGAAAGCCCTGCCCATCGCGCTTTCCGGTGGTGAGCAGCAGCGGTTGGCGATCGCGCGTGCCGTCGTCAACCGGCCGGCGGTGTTGCTGGCGGATGAACCGACCGGCAATCTGGATGTTGAATCGGCCAGCGACATTCTCGACATCTTTGCCGATTTCCATCGGGTCGGCGTCACGGTGGTCGTGGCGACCCATGACCAGACCTGGATTGAACGCTATCACCCGAATGTCCTGCGACTCGATCACGGGAGACTGGTATGAACGCCTGGCTATCCCAGCACCGTGCCGCCTCGCTCTCGGCGTTGCGCCGGCTGTGGGCGACGCCACTCAATACCCTGCTCTCACTGCTGGTCATCGGCATTGCACTGACCTTGCCGGCGTTTGGCTATGTCTTGCTCGACAGCCTGCGCGATCTTGGCAAGAACAGCTCCAGCGTCCAGCAGATCAGCCTCTTCATGAACCTCGATGCGAGCAGGAAAGATGTCGGTGATATCGAGAACCGGCTCAAGCAGGCGGCCACTGGCAAGTGGCGTTTTGTGCCCAAGGAAGAAGCCATCAAACGCATGCAGGCGAAGGAGGGCATGGCCGAAATCGTCGCCAGCCTGCCGCGCAATCCGCTACCTGATGCCTTCATCATCGAGCCGACCAACACCGAGCCGGAAGCACTGGAAATCCTGCGCAAGGAAATCGCCAGCTGGCCGAAAGTGGCGCATGTCCAGCTTGACTCGGCCTGGGTAAAGCGTTTCGATGCCTTCCTAAAACTCGGCAAGCTGGCACTTTGGCTACTGGCCGGCATTTTCGCGGCCGGACTGGTGGCGGCGACCTTCAATACGATACGTCTGCAGGTACTGGCGCAGGCCGCTGAAATTGAAGTGGCGCGCATGATCGGCGCCACCGATGTCTTCGTCCGTCGTCCCTTCTACTATTTCGGTGCCCTGCAGGGTGCCTTGGGTGGTTTGCTGGCGGCCGGCCTGGTGCTTGGCGCGCTTTCTCTGCTGGCCGGGCCGGTCAGTGATCTGGCGGCGCTTTACGGCGGCAGTTTCAGCTTGCGCGCGCCGGGGGCGGTCGAGGTGGCTGCGCTGATGAGCATCGGCGCCTTTCTCGGCTGGCTGGGGGCGCAACTGTCCGTCAGCCTGTCGCTGCGGAAGTTTGACTAGCCGCCGGGATTTCCTTCGCACGGTGGGGGTGGCAGCCCTCGCTGGTTGTGCGCCTGCCGGAAAGCCGCCCCTGCCGCCGGGGGAACTCCTCGGGCCCTCTCACGTGTTGGGGCATCGCCTGCGCGAAGGGGCGATGCCTGCAGTTGCCGAAACCCGTCGGGTCGGTACGCTGATTGTTGGCGCTGGCGTCTCCGGCCTCGCCGCAGCGTGGAAACTGGCGCGTGCTGCGGTCGACGACTTTCTGGTCCTGGAAATGGAAAGTGAGGCCGGCGGCAATTCCCGTGCCGGCAGCAGTGTGCTGGTGGCCTATCCCTGGGGTGCGCATTACCTGCCCCTACCCTCGTCCGAGGCCTACGCGGTGCGTGAACTGCTTGCCGAACTGGATGTGTTGCAGGGTGATCCCGGGGCGGCAAGGCCAGTCTATGAAGAACGCTATCTTTGCGCCACGCCGCAGGAACGGGTCTATCGGCATGGGCTCTGGGATGAGGGCTTGTTGCCGCATCGTGGCCTGGATGCCGAGGAACGGCTGCAACAGCGCCGCTTTCATGAACGCATGGAAGAACTCAAGTCGGCGCGCGGGCGTGACGGCAGGCGGGTGTTTGCCATTCCGATGGCGCTGTCCAGCAGTGATCCGACCTGGCGGGCACTGGACCGTCAGACGTTTGCCGGGTGGCTGAATGCACAGGGTTTCACCGCGCCCAGCCTGCACTGGCTGGCAAATTATGCCTGCCGGGATGATTATGGCATGGCTCACACGGAAACCTCGGCTTGGGCAGGGCTGCACTATTTTGCCTGTCGTAATGGCGAGGCGGCCAATGCCGCCAGCGATACCGTGTTGACTGCTCCGGAAGGTAACGCCTGGTTGGTGCGCGGTCTGGCCCGCGCTGTTCAAGGGCGGCTGGTGACCGATGCCCTCGTCTGGCGTATTGAAGAGGGCAAGTCGGCGCTGACGGTCGACGTGAAAATCGGCCCGAAAAGCGTACGCTACGAAGCGCAAAAGCTGATCTGGGCTGCCCCCGCCTTCCTCCTTCCCCACGTCTGGCCGCAACTGCCGACAGCGCTTCGGACGGCAGCGCTTGCCGGCGACTATGCGCCGTGGCTGACTGCCAACCTGCATCTGGCAGATTTTCCCGAAGAGCGACACGGCGCGCCGCCAGCTTGGGACAACGTGCTCTACGACAGCGCCGGCCTCGGCTATGTTGTCGCCACCCACCAATTGATCCGCCGCCGCCTGAGCGGGACGGTGTTCACCTATTACCGAGCCTTGAGCGAGCTTGCGCCGGTAGCCGGTCGGCGCCTGCTGCTGGATACCCCGCGCGAAGTCTGGGCGGAGAGCATCCTTGGCGAGTTGTCAGCAGTTCATCCGGATATTCGTCGTCTGACGACCCGCCTCGACATTTTTCGTAACGGTCATGCCATGCGCCGCCCGGTACCCGGCAGCCTTTTCCACGGTCAACGCGGAAAACTGACCGAATTCCGCCATCCCCGAATTGCGCTGGCGCACGCTGATTTATCGGGGTTTTCGCTTTTTGAAGAAGCGCAATTTCGTGGGGTGATGGCAGCGGATATCCTGTTTCCAAAGCGTTCGCAATAAGCTTGCCCGCCGGACGGCAGTCGTCCGGGAGCGTCGGTCTGTGTAAAATCCCGCGCCTGGGGTCGTTTGCTGATTTTTTGGCACTAACCCCACCTTTTACTTTCTGTACGGGTTGTCATTGATGGAATCAGCTTCGCGGGCCTTGTTTGGCGAAATGGTGCGCTGCCTTGCGTTCGGAATGGCAGCCTTGTTGTTCGCAATTAACGGCCATGCCGCTGAAAAACGTGTTGCGCTCGTCATTGGAAACGGCGCTTATCCGGGGGCGCCACTGCTCAATCCGGCGAACGATGCGAAAGACATGGCCGTTGAATTGCGCAAGCTCGGGTTTACGGTGATCGAGCGAATCAACGCCAACCAAAAGGAAATGCACCGGTCCATCACGAAATTTGGCGAGTCACTGAGCAAGGATTCGGTGGCGCTGTTCTACTATGCCGGCCACGGCATGCAAGTGCGCGGCAAAAACTACCTGATTCCGGTCGACGCCGAAATTGCCACGGAAAATGCGGTGCGTTCAGAATCCGTCGATGTCGACGGCTTGCTCGACCAGTTGACAGTCAGTGACTTGAACCTGGTGATTCTCGACGCTTGCCGCAATAACCCGTTCGAAAGAAAGTTCCGGGCTTTGGGCGGCGCCGGGCTGGCGCAGATGGATGCACCCAAGGGCACCTTGATCGCCTATGCCACTGCACCGGGCAAGACTGCTTCCGATGGTGAGGGGCGCAATGGCTTGTTCACCGGAGAATTGTTGCGCCAGATGCGGGTGCCCGGCCTGACCATCGAGCAAGTCCTGAAGAATGTCCGGCGGGAAATCACCAAGGCGACCCGGGACAATCAGACCCCCTGGGAGTCATCCTCGCTTACTGGCGATTTTTACTTCACCAACACCGTTCGCAATTCGGCCGGTGCGATGGCGGCGCAAAAGAAAGCGAGTGCGTCAAGCGATGTGGCATCGCAGGCTTTGCTGCCCGTGGCAGTGGCCTCCTCGGCGCCGGCTGTGGTTCCGGATACGCCCCTTTCGGGCGCGCCGCCGGCGGCACAGGTGCCGATCGAGGTGCCGCCTGTCGATGGATTGGTTTGGACATGGCCGACTTCTGCAAAAATGACGCGTACTTTCGGTGATCAGGACAGCAAGGGCCTGCAATTTTCCGGTGCGGCCGGCTCCCCCATTCTGGCTGCTGCCGATGGCAAAGTGGTCTACGCTGGCGATGGTCTGCGAAGTTACGGTCAACTGATCATCATCAAGCACAATGCCTCTTCCATGTCGGCCTACGCGCATCAACAGAAAATTCTGGTCAAGGAGGGGCAGACAGTGACCAGTGGCCAGGCTATCGGCGAGATGGGGAGTTCCGGGGCCGACTCGGTCAAGCTGCATTTCGAGATCCGCCAGCAAGGCAAGCCGGTCGATCCTTTACCCTATCTGCAGGCGTCGTCCTCGACTGTCGTTTCGGTTGCGAAGACGGCGGTATCGCCGCCCGCCCGTGCGCTGTCAGCGGAAGAGCGACAGCGATTCATTCTCCTGGACTGAACCTTGTCGCGCCTCTTCTCACGCCGCCCCCTCTGTGTTGAAAAACCAGGCAATCGAGTTTTTAGACAAAATGCATATCATCAACCTGCTGGTGTCCACTTTGGCGAGCGCGTTGCTCGCCGCCTGCACCCATACGCCGATGCCGCCCTCGCAGCATTTGAATCGTTACTACGAATCGGAAAGCTCGATTGCCCGAGCCAATGCGGTCTGTGAAATGCTTCCGGAGCTGGCTGGATTGCCTCCGGACCAGCGGCGGGCACTCTGCAAGGAGCGCTACAACCCGCAGGGTGAGTACGCAAATCGCTGTGTCAGCCACTACTTGAATTACCGGGTAGCGTTGCTCGCCGCCGAGAAAAACAGCGGCGGTAAAGTGCGCTATCCCGGGCTGAACGCGGCGCTCAATTCGCCTGCAAATACGTATCTGCCAAAATACTCAATCCATCACGATGACCCGAAGACCGGCATCAATCTTGCCTCCGAACTCTATATTGATGTCAGGCCAGCATGCGTTTTGAGGCAGCGTCCGAAATTGTTGCCAACCGACACCAAGGCCTTTTCCGCGCTTACTTCGGTAGAAAAAATGCGCTGGAAGCCGTTCGATCACCGGACGGACTATAGCAACCTGGATCTGACGCCTTAGCAAGCTGCGGGCGCAGTGCCGGTAGCCCGCCCAGCTGATCGGGACTGGATGCGTACGGATCAAAACACTGGCATAACGGGTTTTATGCGAGTATTATCAAATTGAAATAGATTGCAATTTTGGCAGTTGTCTTGGACGGCGTGCATCATGCAAAAGCCTGTAGGCTTGGCCCTGAAACTTTTTCTGCCCTTGGCTGTTGTAGTCCTGCTGGGGGTTCTGTTTTACGGTCACTCGGAGATCGAACGTGAACTAACGCGCTTGCGTAGTCAGGAGACGCTCAATGTAGGCTTGGGCGCGGGCACGCTGTCGCGGAATCTGGAGTCGATTTCCAGCGATCTTGGATTTCTCTCGACGCACAGCGCACTGCGCCAGGTGCTTGACGAGAGCTCGCCACAGAACTTGCAACAACTGGCCGACGATTTCGCTAATTTTTCGCGCAGCAAAGGCATCTACGATCAGTTGCGCTGGCTGGACGAAACCGGAATGGAGCGCGTCCGGGTTGATTTCGTTCAGGGGAAAGGTGTTGTCGTTCCCGCCGAAAAGTTGCAGAACAAAGCTCAGCGTTATTTCTTTGCCGACAGTTTCAAGTTGCAGCCGGGCGAAGTTTTTGTCTCCCCGCTTGATCTCAACATCGAACAGAACAAGATCGAGGAGCCCTACAAACCCATGGTAAGGCTGGCGACGCCGGTTGCTGATCGGTACGGTAACAAGCGCGGTATCGTGATACTCAATTACTACGGGCGGGACATGCTGGATGCGTTCAGTACCGCCACCAGCAATATCTCGAAACACATCATGGTGCTCAACGGCGAAGGCTACTGGCTGAAGAGTCCGAACCCGGCAGACGAATGGGGTTTCATGTTCAAGAAGCCCGAGCTCAGTCTGGCAGCCCGCAACCCGGTGGCCTGGGAACAGATTCGGGCGAATGATCGCGGGCAGGTGACAGTGGGAGACGGTTTGTGGACCTGGGAAACCGTCTATCCGCTGCTGGCCAGCCAGAAAACCAGCACTGGTGCGGTGGATGCGTTTGTACCCAGCCGGGGCGAGATCGAAAACAAGCAGTATGTCTGGAAAGCGGTTGCCCATCTTTCCGGCGATGTGCTGGCGGCCATTCAGCAAGCCGTCTGGCTGAAGCTGGCTGGTGTTGCTGCCTTGCTGCTCGGTCTGCTCGGGCTGGGCTGCTGGAAACTTGCGCAAGCCTGGGCAGCACAGGCAGCGGCCGAGGAGGCAGTGCGGCGCATCAATGCGGGCCTTGAAGCGACAGTGGCCGAACGGACGCAGCAATTGCATGACAAACTGCTCGAACTGGATGATGCCAATGCGGAGTTGGCGCGACGCAACGAGGAAATGGAAAGCATGATCTACATTGCCTCGCATGACCTGCGCTCGCCGCTGGTCAACATTCAGGGATTCGGGCAGCGGCTCGGCAAGGCGCTCGGCGAGATTCAAGCCCGTCTGACTGCCGACGATGCACCGGCAGCCATTCGTAATGATCTCGGCAAACAGTTGAATGAGCGCATGCCGACGGCGTTGGGGTTCATCAAGTCGAGCAGCCAGAAAATGGATACACTGATCAATGGCCTGCTCCGGCTGTCGCGGGCGGGACGTGCCCAGATTCTGTTGCAGTCGCTGGACATGACAAGCATGCTCAAGGAAATTATCGGCAATCTGACGATACAGATTCAAGGGTGCAATGCTGCGGTCGACGTCGAAAACTTGCCAATTTGTTATGCGGATTCGGCGCTGGTCAATCAGGTATTTACCAATTTGCTGGACAATGCCATCAAATATCGTGATCCCTCGCGTCCCTTGCAGATCCGCGTCAGCGGCCAACTGGAAGACGGCAAGGCTCACTACATGGTCGAGGACAACGGTCTGGGTATTTCGGAAGAGCATCAGGCGAAAGTCTGGCAACTTTTCCACCGTTTGGACCCGAATGGCACCGTCGCCGGCGAAGGGATAGGGCTGACGCTGGTGCGGCGAACGCTGGATCGCCTGCGTGGACGTGTCTGGCTGGAGTCGGTTGCTGGCGAGGGATGCCGTTTCCATGTTGAACTGCCGGCATCTGCTACAAGGAGCTGAAGTGAACGCCAAGAACGAAGTCACCATTCTGATCGCTGACGATGACGACGGTCATGCCATCCTGATTCAGGAACAACTGGAAGATGCCGGCCTGAATAATCCGGTCAAGCGGTTTTGTGATGGTCAGGAGGTCTGGGATTTTCTGACCAGTCCTGACATGCGGGCAGATGCCACCCACGCATATCTGTTGCTGCTGGATATCCGCATGCCGAAAATGGATGGGGTGACGGTGCTGCGTCACATCAAGGCGGACCCCGAACTGCAAACCTTGCCAGTGATCATGCTGACCACGACAGACGACCCGCGTGAAGTGGCGGCCTGCTACGCCTTGGGCTGCAATTCCTACATTACCAAGCCGGTGGACTTCGATGATTTTTCCGAAGTCATCAAGCGTCTCGGGCTGTTTATTTCGATCATGGCGGTGGCGCCGGCTCGTGCCCGTCTGGAGATGCTGCAGCCATGATCCCCGATCAGGTGATCAGCCTGCTGGTCGTCGAAGACGATCCTGGTGTCGCCCTGCTCGAAGTCGATGTTCTTGAGGAAATGGGTTTCACCGTCAGTCGCGCCGCGACCGGGCGAGAGGCGCTGGCCGCCTTGACGCGGGAGCTGCCGACGCTGATGCTGCTTGACTATTCCCTGCCGGACATGACAGCCATCGAATTGTTGGACCTGTTGCGCGAGCAAGGCCTCGCTGTGCCGGCATTTATTGTTGCCACGGGGGCCGGCGATGAGCATGTTGCGGTCGATCTGATGCAGCGTGGGGCGCAAAATTATCTGGTCAAGGATCACGATTTTCTCGATGTGCTTCCTCCTGCTGTCGAGCGGGCGCTGCGGGATATCGCGATGGCTCGCCGGCTGGCCGACGCCGAGAAAAAACTTCGTCTGGCGGCGCGCGTGCTGGAAGGCGCCGCCGAAGCGGTCATCCTGACCGATGTGAGGCACAGTATCATGGATGTCAACCCCGCCTTCGTACAGATTACCGGCTTTACGCTGGACGAAATGCGGGGCAAGCATCCGCAGATACTCCTGGCGCGAGAGAGCGCAGAGCCCTTGTTTCTTGCGTCGGTGATCGACGCACTCGAAAATGCGGGGCGTTGGCAAGGCGAGATCATCGCCCGTCGCAAGAGTGGTGAAATTTTTACCGCCTGGTTCAATGTCTCCCGCATCGAAGGCGATGCCGGCGAGGATTCCGCATTCGTCACGCTGTTCAGCGATATTTCAACGGTCAAGGCCAGCGCTGAACACCTCGATTATCTTGCGCATCACGATCCGCTGACCGGTTTGCCCAACCGCCTGCTTTTCAACGCTCGCCTGGCGCACAGCCTGGGGCGCGCACAGCGCAACCGGCAGGGGCTCGGGTTACTCTTTCTCGATCTCGATCATTTCAAGGAGGTCAACGACCGCCTTGGACATGCGGCCGGCGACGATCTGCTCTGCCTTCTCGCCAGGCGGATGGAATCCTTGCTGCGCGAAGAGGATACGCTGGCCCGACTCGGTGGCGACGAATTCGTTGTCCTGATCGAGGATGCCAGCGATGAGCGAGAGCTGAGACGCGTTGTCGATCAATTGCTGGCCCTGTTTCCGCATCCGGTGAATACGCCACAAGGGGTAGTCAATGTTTCAGCCAGTATCGGCGGAGCCGTTTTCCCCGAGAGTGGCACCACGCCGGAGAGTTTGCTGGCTTGCGCCGATGCAGCCATGTACGCCGCCAAGGACGCCGGCCGGAACACCTTCGTGATGTGTGACTCGGGCTCGCTTCAACGGTAAAGACGAAAGCGATCCTGCACCGATCTCCAGGCCGATTCGTCACGCTGTGCCATAGCTTCCAGCGCTTCCGGATGACTGTCTGCCGCATCTACCCATTGCCGCAGTAGCGGTGAGCCATTGATCAGGTCGATGGCCAGGCGTTGGTGCTCGTATTCGTAGGCAAAGTCACGCCAGAGCGGGTAATCCGGGTAGAGGCGACGGATCGCCTTGAAGGCGAGTGCCTGAAGGCGCCATGGTTGAAAGCTTGCGTGCCCGTAGAAGGGGCCTTCGCTGTGAATCTGGACGCCATGATTGAGTTTGCCGGCATGTTTGTGAAAGGTCGGTTCGAACCAGATTTGGCGTAGCTGGCAGCCATGCAGCCATTGCGGGGCGAAGGCGTGCATCTCGGCGATCACGGCACGGGCATCGATGTCCGGGGCGCCGAAGATTTCCAGCGGTCGGGTTGTGCCGCGACCTTCGCTCAGTGTGGTGCCCTCCAGCATCACGGTGCCGGCGTAGGCGCGGGCCATCCACAGGTTGGGCGCATTCGGGCTGGGGTTGATCCAGATCCGTTTGCCGAGCGGCCAGCCGAATCCTGGTGCGGTATCAGGTTGCCAGCCCTGCATTGCGATGACACGGTAGTCGACGTCGAGCTTCAAGGTGGCGATGAACCAGTGCCCTAACTCGCCCATGGTCAGGCCGTGGCGCATCGGCATGGCGCCGGCGCCGACAAAACTTTCCCAGCCGTCGCGCAGGGTCAGGCCTTCAACCGGACGCCCGGCGGGGTTCGGGCGATCGAGCACCCAAACACGCTTGCCATGCGTAGCGGCGGCTTCCAGCACATAGCGCAGCGTCGTGATGAAGGTGTAGATGCGGCAGCCGAGGTCTTGCAGATCGACCAGGAGGACATCGAAGCTGTCCATCATGGCGGCGGTTGGTCGACGCACGTCACCGTACAAGCTGAAAACCGGAATGCGGTGCTGCGGGTCGATGAATTCCGGCGATTCGACCATGTTGTCCTGTTTGTCGCCGCGCAGCCCGTGTTGCGGGCCGAAGGCTGCCGTCAGCCTGATGTCCGGCAGAGCGGCCAGGGCGTCCAGCGAATGCCTTAGGTCAGCTGTTACCGAGGCCGGATGGGCAAGCAGTGCAATGCGTTGGCCGGCCAAGGGACGGCGCAGGTCGGGGTCGGCAATCAGGCGGTCGATGCCGAACTGGATGGTCTGGGTCATGTCGTGATTCGGTTCAGGATCAGCGTGAAACTTTGGCGGAGATGGAAATCGGGCTGCGCTGTGCCGTGCGTCAACGCCCAATAGCTTTTGCAGCCATCGGTCGACTCGATTACTGCGCTCAGGCCGATTTGCCACGTATTGCCAATCGGCAGCAAGGCGTTCGGCAGGCGTGCTTCAAGGACGATTTGTTCGTAATCGCAATGGAGCACGATCTGCGGCGCGGCCGGTGCTTGGAAATCGGTGTCAGGCTGTCGGTAGTCGTGGAACTGATAAACAGCCCACAAACTGGATGGCGAGAAATTGAATTCGCGGTAGGCCGCATCGCCGGTTGTGCCGATAAAGGCTTCGCAGCAGGTGTGCTGCCAGAGATTGTCTGCTGCGGCAGCGGGCAGGGCTGTCGGGAGAAACAGGTCTTCAGGCCGGGCAAGAATCCGGTACAACAGCATCAGGTCGCCGCCCGCTGTTAGCTGCACATCGGCGGTGATGCCTTGCACAACGGGGCAGGGCATCACAGGGTGGCAGAGCAGGGTTTGGCTGGACACGGTGTCGATTCAGGGGAATGTCGGTCAGCGCGTACTTTAACTGCTGCTGCCACAGATTGCTGCGGTCGACCGCCAAAAAGCCGCCAAAATCAAGGCTCACTCTTGGTAGGGCAAGGGTTTTGGAGTAATTTACGCCTCTGCAGAATAGCCTGCAGGGAGAGAAAAATATGACACCGATAAGAATCAATCTGGAGCAGGATGAAATCCCCACCCACTGGTACAACGTCGTCGCCGACCTGAGCACACCACCGGCTCCCCCGCTTGGGCCCGATGGCAATCCGGTGCCGCCGGAAGCAATGGGGGCCATATTCCCCGGTCCGATTCTCGAACAGGAAATGTCGTCAGAGCGCTGGATTGCGATTCCGGAAGAAGTCCGCCAGATTTATGCGCAATGGCGCCCGGCACCGCTCTGTCGTGCCTTGGGACTGGAGCGCGCGCTGGGTACGCCAGCGAAAATTTTCTTCAAGTACGAAGGTGTTTCGCCGGCCGGTTCGCACAAGCCGAACTCCGCCGTGCCTCAGGCCTATTTCAACAAACTGGCTGGCACCCGGCGACTGACGACGGAAACCGGCGCTGGTCAGTGGGGCTCGTCGATCGCCTATGCCGGCCAGATGTTCGGGCTGCCGGTGCGTGTTTTCATGGTCAAGGTCAGCTATCAGCAGAAGCCGTTCCGCCGTTCGATGATGCAGACTTGGGGCGCTGAGGTTTTCGCCAGCCCGACCAATCTCACCAACGCGGGCCGTTCGGCGCTGGCGGCGGACCCGGAAAATCAGGGTTCACTCGGTCTGGCCATTTCCGAG
>ERZ724516.1396-NODE-1396-length-14206-cov-3.997951_pt1 | contig 14206 bp, 15 predicted proteins | sample MGYA00376049_ERZ724516 | MGnify/ENA primary metagenome ERZ724516 (study PRJEB28724, sample SAMN07190886) | activated sludge metagenome | isolation source: activated sludge of sewage treatment plant in Hong Hong | place: USA: Christiansburg, Virginia | collected... | reverse complement strand
CCACAGCATCGAGGTCGCGCTCGTTCATCGGGAAAAACTCGGCCGGAATGCCCAAGGCGTTCAACGGAGGATTCAAGGTTTAAGCCCGCCCGCCTTCGCTAAGCCGTTCGGCCACCGTCTTGGCCACCTTGTCGCGAACGTAAAGCGGTGCAGCCAGCGCGGCATCAATGCCTTCGCCACGGCCGACGCGCGGCGCAGCCAATCTAGTCAGGGCAGCGGCAGTCGGCAGGATATCGGCCTGAACCGGGAGGCCGGCCGTGTTCAGGCGCTCAGCCAAAACCGGATATGCGGCGATGGCATTGCCGCAGGCAATCCAGCCCGGCTCGCTGGGCAGGGCGACCGCATCGGGCGCTGAAACGCGAATATCACCGTGTAAAACGTAGGCCCCATCAATCAGGCGGTAGCTGCCTGAATAGACCTCGCCCATGCGTGCATCGAGCAAGGCCAGAACGCGCTCGGCGCCGGCCAGTGAGGCCATGGCTTCAAGGCTGGTCACCGGAATCAGCGGCCGATCGGTCGCCACCGCCAGCCCCTGCGCCGCCCCGCAAGCCACGCGCAAACCGGTAAAGGCGCCGGGACCGACGCCGAAGGCAATTGCATCGAGCTGCCCGACCTTCACCCCGGCGTCGGCCAGCAATTCGCGAACCAGCGGCAACAGGGTTTCGGAATGCGACTTCCCCGGCGGGCAGGTGCGTTCGGTGACCACGCCATCGCGCCACAGCGCGCAGGAGCCAAGTTCGGTCGATGTTTCAAGGGCGAGGATCAGCATGGGCCGGCATTTTACCGGAGGCGCGGCCGTCCCGTCCCGGGATTCAGTCCCGGCGCCAGCCGCGGCCTTCGCCACGACGTTCGCGTTGCTCACCCCAACTGCGTTGCTCACGCTGGTCCTGCCAGGCGCGCTGCTCGCGCATGTCGTCGCGCAAACGACGGCGATCTTCCTGCGGCACATCGCGCCAGCGCGGCGCTTCATCGCGGCGGATTTCCCGTTCCTGCTGCCAGTGCTCGCGCATCTGCTGCCGCAACTGGCGCCGGTCTTCCGGCGGCAGGTCGCGCCAGTAACCCTGTGCCCAGACGCCACCAGCCGAGCCAAGCAGGCTCAGCAGCAACAGGCAAAGGGCGAGAGGACGTTTCATGGCTATCGGTGTGACAGTGGTTTCAGACGGAATCATTGTCCATCTGCTGGCGCCGGACAAGCGCGTCGAAATGTAAGAATATGTTTCCCGGCAGGGCTGTGACAATCCTTGTTACCATTCAGAACGTTCCATTCACTGTCCGCCCTTATCCTTGCCAGCATGAACGAACAACACCAACATATCCTCGTCGTCGATGACGATGCCCGCCTGCGTGACCTGCTGGTTCGCTACCTTGGCGAACAAGGCTTCGAGGTCAAGGCCGCGGCCGATGGCCAGCAGATGGACAAGCTGCGCGCCCGCGAGCATTATCACCTGATCGTCCTCGATCTCATGATGCCGGGCGAAGACGGCCTGACCATCTGCCGCCGTCTGCGCGGCCAGGGCGACCGCACGCCGATCATCATGCTGACTGCCAAGGGCGACGAAATCGACCGTATCGTCGGCCTCGAAATGGGCGCCGACGACTACCTGCCCAAGCCGTTCAACCCGCGCGAACTGCTCGCCCGCATCCATGCCGTCCTGCGCCGTCAGGGAAACCGCCCGCCCGGCGCGCCGGAGGGTGAAGAGGAAAAGATCACGTTCAGCAACATCGAAGTCGATCTCGCCGCCCGCACGCTGACCCGCGGCAACGAACTGCAGACGCTCACCACCGGCGAATTCGCCGTGCTCAAGGTGCTGCTCCAGCACCCGCGCCAGCCGCTGTCGCGCGACAAGCTCATGACCCTGGCCCGCGGCCGCGAACAGGGGCCGTTCGACCGTGCCATCGACGTCCAGGTGTCGCGCCTGCGCAAACTGATCGAACCCGATCCGGCCCAGCCACGCTACCTGCAGACGGTCTGGGGCTTCGGCTACGTCTTCGTGCCGGACGGCGCCGCCAAGGATTAACCTGGTGCTGATGCCGCGCACGCTGCTGGCGCGCACCTTCCTGCTGCTCGCCATGCTGGTGCTGCTGACCACGGCGGCGTGGCTGAGCCTGTTTCGTTACATCGACGCCGAACCGCGGGCACGGGAAACCGCCCAGTTGGCGGCTTCTGCGGTCAACCTCATTCGCGCCTCGCTTTTCGCCGCGGCTCCGGACAAGCGACTGGGCTTGTTCACCGAATTTTCCACCCGCGAAGGCATTCGCCTGCTGCCGGCCGAGCCGGAAGACAGGATCGAGGGGCTGCCCGATTCGCGCTTCATCCGCCTCCTGCAGCGCGAGTTGAATGCCCGGCTGGGCGACCACACGCGGATTGCCGCCAGCGTCGACGAGGTTTCCGGCTTCTGGGTCAGTTTTCGCCTCGACGACGCCGATGACGAGGAGTACTGGCTGGTCCTGTCGCGCGACCGTGCAACCCGCGATTTCGCCAGCCCCTGGCTGCTCTGGGGCCTGCTCGCCGTGGCGCTGGCCCTCGCCGTCGCCTGGATCATCGCCTCGCGCATCAGCCGGCCGCTCAAGGCCATGGCAAAGTCCGCCGAGACTGTCGGGCGCGGCCAGAAGCCGGCGCCCCTGCCCGAGGATGGCGCCGAGGAGCTGAGCAGACTGGCCGTTGCCTTCAACACCATGGCAGCCGACCTCGAACGCCATGAAAAAGACAGGTCCGAAGTACTGGCCGGTATCTCGCACGACCTCCGCACCCCGCTCACCCGCTTGCGTCTGGAGGCGGAAATGAGCGTCGCCGACAGTGCCCGGCAGGCCGTCGTGTCGGACATCGAGCAGATGGAAGCGGTCATTTCGCAGTTCATGGATTACGCCCGGACGGAATCCGGCGAGGCTCCGGTGGCAACAGATATCTCCGCCCTGCTCGCCGGCATAGCCGACCGTCAGCGCTACGTTGGCCACCCGCTGACGATGGAGATCGGGGAGCTGCCGGAAACGATGCTCCGGCCGAAGGCCATTACCCGCGCGATCACCAACCTCATCGACAACGCCGTCAAATACGGCGGTGGCGAGATCACACTGGCCGCTGCTGCGGTCAACGGCGAAATTCAGGTCGAAATCAGCGACCGCGGCCCCGGCGTTCCGCCGGGGGAGATCGAGCGTCTAAAACGCCCCTTCACACGGCTCGAAAATGCCCGCACCAATGCGACCGGCACGGGGCTCGGGCTGGCCATCGTCGAGCGCATTGCCACGCTGCATGAAGGCCGCCTCGATCTGCTGCCGAATCCCGGCGGCGGCCTGCTTGTTCGCCTGGTGCTGCCGGTCAGGCGCTGAGGCCTGCCGTCAGCGGAAATTCGTCGATGATCCGGTAGGACGAGCCAAGCGCCGACAGCGTCGAGCCAACGAGCACGAAACGCGCATTGCGCCAGACAAAGGGTGCTATCGCTGGCAGTGGGCGGCGTTCAGTCGGCGCAGTCGCCTCCGGTATGCGGCGAACCAGCGTGACATGCGGCACGAAATCCCTGCCCTCGCCACCGACGCGGAATTCCGCCCGCGCCAGCGCCTTGCGCAACTGGCCGGAAAGCTCGCCCAAACCCGCAACGGGCCTCCCGCATCCGGCCCAGATCAAATGGTTGTGCGACCAGAAACCGAGCTGGTCGATGTCGATGGCGAACGGTGCAACGCGAACACTGGCTGCGGCGGTTGCCAGTTCGGGCAAACGCGTTTCGGCAACGTTGCCGAGGAAGGCCAGCGTCAGGTGGATGGTATCGCGCCGGGTGGCACGGCCGCCAAACGACTGGGCGGCGGAGTCGGCGATGTTGCCAAGGCGCTCGGCAACTTCCGGCGCGGGCCAGAGGGCGAAGAAAACTCTGGCCGTGGCCGGTTTGGGCGGTTTCTGGTTTCGGCGCTCAGCCGACACGTTCCACCAGCGCGATGGCCTGCGCTTCGATGGCCTCCTCGCGGCCGAGGTAGCCGAGGCGCTCGTTGGTCTTGCCTTTGATATTGACGCAGTCGGCCGCGATGCCGAGGTCGGCGGCGACGTTGGCCACCATCGCCGCGGCGTGCGGGGCGAGCTTGGGTTGCTGTGCGATCAGCGTCGCATCGACATTGACCGGCCGCCAGCCACGTTCGGCCAGCAGGGCGACGGCAGCACGGAGCAGGACGCGGCTGTCGGCGCCCTTGTAGCGCGGGTCGGTGTCGGGAAAATGGCGACCGATGTCGCCGAGCGCGACGGCGCCGAGCAGCGCGTCGGTAATCGCATGGAGCAGCGCGTCGGCGTCAGAATGACCAAGCAGGCCGGTCGCGTGCGGAATGTCGACGCCGCCGAGGATCAGCTTGCGCCCTTCGACCAGCTTGTGCACATCGTAGCCCTGCCCGACGCGGAAATTCATTTTCTGGCCCTCAGAATCATGGCGGCCAAGGCGAGATCGGCCGGATAGGTGACTTTCAGATTGGTCGAATCGCCGCGCACGAGTTTCGGCTGGAGGCCCATGGCCTCGATGGCGCCGGCTTCGTCGGTGACGGCGATTTCATTTTTGAGCGATTTTTCCAGTTGACCGTAGCGGAACATCTGCGGCGTCTGCGCCTGCCACAAACCGTCGCGCGGCTCGGTGGCGGCAACGCGCTGCTCGGCATCGGCCCGTTTGATGGTATCGGCAACCGGCACGGCAAGGATGCCGCCGACCGGATCGTCGGCCAGTTCGGCAAACAGTGCATCGAGCATGGCAGCCGAGAGACAGGGCCGCGCGGCATCGTGCACGAGTATCCAGTCATCGTCGGCAGCGACCATCGCCGCTGCACCCAAACCGTTGCTCACGCTCTCTGCCCGGGTCGCCCCGCCGCAGCGCACGGTTTCAAGCTTGGGACCGAGTTCGCTCCAGTCGAAACGCGGCCACCACGGATCATCCGGGGCCAGCACGACCCACACCCGTTCGATGTCGGGACAGGTCGTCAAAGCCTTCAAAGTATGGAAAATCAGCGGGCGACCGAGCAGGTCGAGATACTGTTTTGGCTTCTCGCTGCCGAAGCGGGAACCGCTGCCGGCAGCGGGAACGATTGCGTAATGGCGTGGCATGGCTTAATTTTACTTAAGAACCATCGCAAAAGAGGATTCGTATGAGCTTCGTGGCCCTGGAACTGGCTGCTCCCGTCCAGGCATTTGGTACGGCGCTGGGCATAGGCCTGCTCATCGGCATGGAGCGCGAACGGCGCCCCGAAGCCTCCGCCGGCCTGCGAACCTTTGCCCTGGTGGCGATGCTGGGTTGCCTGTTTGCGCTGCTCGGCGAAAAAACCGGCGGCCCTTGGCTATTGGTGGCCGGGGTTCTCGTCATTTCCGGCAGCATGGTCGCCTCGAATTTTTCCGCGCAGCAGGAAGAGCAATATCGCGGCTTCACCTCCGAAGCCGCGGTCATCATTACCTACGGACTGGGCGCCGCCGTCTGGTTCGGTTATTCGACGCTGGCCGTCATGCTCGCCATCACGACCACCATCCTCCTCTACTTCAAGGCCGAGCTGCGCCAGTTCAGCGAACGGACGACACCCAAGGATATCAACTCCATTCTGCAGTTCGCCGTGCTCTCGCTGGTCATCCTGCCCATCCTGCCGAGTCAGGATTTCGGGCCGTACAACGCGATCAACCCGCGCCAGGTCTGGTACATGGTGGTGCTCATATCCGGTCTCGCGCTGGCCGGCTACCTCGCCCTGCGCATCGTCGGCGCCCGCCACGGCGCCGCGCTGCTGGGCATTTTCGGTGGTCTGGCGTCGTCGACCGCAACCACCATGATGTTCTCCCGTCATGCCCGCGACCATGCCCACCTCGTCCGTATGTCGGCCATCGTCATCCTGATCGCCAACATCATGGTCATGATCCGCATCGGCATTGTGGCCGGTATCGTCGCCCCAACGCTGATCCTCCCGGTCGCCACCGTCTTCGCCTGCGGCATCGTCCCGGGCCTGGCGCTCACGCTGTATAGCTGGCGCACCCTGGTCGCTGCCGGCGACCTGCCAATGCCCGAAGTGAAGAACCCGACCGAACTGAAAACTGCCGTTTCCTTCGGCCTGCTGTACGCCGTCGTGCTGCTTGCTTCGGCCTGGCTGCAGGACATCGCCGGCAACAGCGGTGTCTTCATCGTGGCCATGGTTTCGGGCCTGACCGATGCCGACGCCAGCGTACTGTCCAGCCTGCGCATGTTCAACCTGCAAAAACTGGCCGGTGACGGTGCCGTCATCGCCGTCACGCTCGCCCTGATGGCCAATCTGGTCTTCAAGATCGGCCTGGTCCTCAGTATCGGTGGCACCAATCTGGCTCGCCACGCCCTGCCCGGCCTGCTCGCCATCGGCGGCGGCATGGCGGCCGGACTCCTCCTCGTTTAAGGAGACGACCATGATCATCAACACGCGTCCTCCCGCCGTTGCCGGCAGTTTCTACCCCGGCGATCCGGCCACACTGTCAGCCACCGTCGAGCGTCTTCTCGCTGACGCCGACGCCGTTCCCGGCATTCAACCCAAGGCGCTGATCGTGCCGCACGCCGGCTACGTCTATTCCGGCTCGACTGCCGCCACGGCCTACGCCACGCCGGCACCCTGGGCGAAAACCATCCGTCGCGTCATTCTGCTCGGCCCGACGCACCGCGTTGCCGTCGATGGCATTGCGTTGCCCGAGGCCGTGGTGTTTTCGACGCCGCTCGGGCCGATCCGGCTTGATGCCCAGGCCATCGCTGCCATCGCCGAGCTACCGCAAATCGTTTTCAGCGATCATGTTCATGCCTTCGAGCATTCGCTGGAGGTGCACCTGCCTTTCCTGCAGCGCGTGCTGGCGCAATTCACGCTCGTACCGCTGGCTGTCGGCCATGCCACGCCGGAAGCGGTCGCCGACGTTCTCGAACGGCTCTGGGACGGCCCGGAAACCCTGATCGTCGTCAGCTCCGACCTCTCGCACTTCCTGCCCTACAGCACGGCGCAGCAAGTCGATAGCAACACCTGCCGGCACATCCTGCAACTGGATACGCACATCAACCCCGAGCAGGCTTGCGGTGCCTACCCGATCAACGGCCTGCTGCTCGCCGCCCGCCGGCGCGGCCTGACCCCCGCGCTGCTCGGCCTGTGCAATTCCGGTGACACGGCTGGCGACAAGAACCGCGTCGTGGGCTACGCCGCGTTTTCCTTCACCGAGGCAGCTCATCATGCCTGAGCTCGGCACAACCCTGCTGACGCTGGCGCGCAATGCCATCGCCGCCCGTTTTGGCCAGGAGGGCGCTGCTGCGGTCGACTGCCCGGAATTGCACAAAATGGGCGCCACCTTCGTCACGCTGACCCAACACGGCGACCTGCGCGGCTGCATCGGCAGCCTCGAAGCCTGGCGACCACTGCTGCAGGACGTTCAGGAAAACGCCATCGCCGCTGCCTATCGCGACCCCCGCTTCGAGCCACTGACAGCCGAGGAGTTGCCGCTCACCCGCGTCGAAGTCTCGTTGCTGACGCCGGCCGAGCCGATATTCTTCACCAGCGAGGCCGATGCACTGGCCCAGCTCCGGCCGGAGATCGACGGCGTGATCTTCACCGCCGGCAACCGTCGTTCGACCTTCCTGCCGCAGGTCTGGGAACAACTGCCCGGTCCGGCCAGCTTCATGGCCCACCTCAAGCAGAAGGCCGGGCTGCCGGCCAACTACTGGGGTTCGGATGTCCATCTTGCGCGCTATTGCGTCAAAAAATGGAAGGAGGCCGCACCATGAGCCCCACCGAATCGCTATTCCCCGGCCGCTGGTGGCACGCCCTGCCTGACGGCCGTATCCAGTGCGACCTCTGCCCGCGCGACTGCCAGTTGCATGAAGGCCAGCGCGGCGCCTGCTTCGTCCGCCAGATGGTCAATGGTGCCATGCAATTGACGACCTATGGCCGCTCGTCTGGCTTCTGCATCGACCCCGTCGAGAAAAAGCCGCTCAACCATTTTTACCCGGGCAGCAGCATCCTGTCCTTCGGCACCGCCGGCTGCAACCTGGCCTGCCGCTTCTGCCAGAACTGGGACATCTCGAAATCGAAGGACATGGACCGCCTGATGGACACGGCCAGCCCGCAAACAATCGCCGCAGCCGCCCGGCGCTATGGCGCCGACAGCGTGGCCTACACCTACAACGACCCGGTCATATTCGCCGAGTACGTCATCGACACCGCGCTCGCCTGCCGCGAACAGGGCATCCGCAACGTGGCCGTCACCGCCGGCTACATCCATCCGGCACCGGCGCGCGAGTTCTTCGCCGTCATGGACGCCGCCAACGTCGACCTCAAGGCCTTCACCGAAAGTTTCTATCACAAGCTCTGCGTCGGCCACCTGCAGCCCGTGCTCGACATCCTCGCCTACATCCACCACGAAACCGACTGCTGGCTGGAAATCACCACCCTGCTCATCCCTGGCCAGAACGACAGTGCGCAGGAAATCAAAGCGCTGAGCGCCTGGGTAGCGAGGGAACTCGGGGCGGACGTGCCGCTGCATTTCTCGGCCTTCCACCCTGACTGGAAAATGAACGATCTGCCGCCAACGCCGCCGGCCACGCTGATGCAGGCACGCCGCATCGCCCTCGACGCCGGCCTGCACCACGTCTTTACCGGCAACGTCCATGATCCGGAAGGCGGCACCACTTTCTGCCCGAATTGTCATGCCACGCTGATCGTCCGCGACTGGTACGACATCCAGCGCTACGACCTGACGGCAGAAGGCCGTTGCCCGCACTGCTCGACCGCCATTGCCGGCCGCTTCGGCAAGCAGCTCGGCCGCGATGGCAAGGCCTTCGGCCCGAAGCGCATGCCGGTCCAACTCTCGGCATGAACCGTTTCATCACGCTGCAAACGCCGCACGGCTCGCTGCACGGCCAGCTTGATCTGCCCGACAATCCGCGCGGCCTCGTCGTGGTCGCCCGCGCCCATCACACGGTGGAGGATGCAGCCATTTCGTCGTCGTTCGCCGAATTCGGCTGCGCCACCTTGTCGATGGAACTGCTCACCGCTCATGAGGTGCAATTCGCCGACGCCACGCAAAACGTGCCACGCCTGACCCAGCGCCTGATCGACATCCTCGACCTGGCCCGCAACGACGGCGACATGGAGAAATTGCCGCTCGCCATCTACACCAGCGGCGACGTCGCGCCGGCTGCCATCCGTGCCGCCGCACAGCGCGACACGCTGGTCAGGGCCGTCGCCTGCCATGGCGGGTTGATCGACCGGGCTGGCGTGCAGGCGCTCGAGCTGCTTGTCGCGCCGCTGCTCATGCTCTTTGACGCCAACGACCTTGCCGGTCAGACGGCCTGCCAGCGGGCGACCAGGCACCTGATCTGCACGCACACCACACAGGTTCTGGACATCGGCGATGACCCAGCGGCGCCCGCAGCGAATTGGTTTTTGAGCATTTTTTCCGGTTGACCGTGGAATTCCGGAATGGCGATGGCATTTTGCAGAATGCCGACTAGACTGAATACGTAACCAACAATTCAGGAGACTCCGATGTCCTTCTTCGATTCCCCACTCGCCAGATGCGAAGCCGTCCGCCAAATGGTAGTTACCGATGAAACCCAGGCTGAATGTGCCCGCGAACATGATTGCCCGCCCGGCTTCAAATGCCCGTTATGCGGTTACTTCACCGAATCCAGCGGCATCAGTGAAGAAGCCAGCGAGCAGGTGCTCAGTGCTGCTCAGTCGGTGACGCACGCGAAGCACTGACATCAGGCGCCAGCGGCGTGGCATTCCGTGCCCCGTCACGCACTGGCCGGCTCAGCCAGGCCTTGCCGCAATCCACGCCCAGATTGAACAGGCGACGCTCGATATTGATCCGCCGATCGATAAACCCTGCGGGCATGGCGACGTCTGCCCGGCGTCGTTGTTCCCGTTCGCGGCGCTCGCTATTCAGATTTGACTCACTCATGTCGTTCCGTTGTTGATTGAATATCCCTGACTGTTCGATTGCCGAGCAAGTCAATGATTCCCGATTTCCGATATGGGAAAAAACCTCATGCGGCCCGGATGATACCACTCCAATTTACCTGATCATCATTTCCCCGGCCAGCGCGGCGGACTGCCCGATCTTGAAGCACGTTTAGCTCGACACCTCTACGCTTTTCCCGAATTGCCTGTTTTCCACGCTTTGAGCCCGCCAGCGGAAATCGATGACGGCAAAACGCTATAATTCGTGCCCCGAAACGCTGCCTTGCCCCGAGTGTCCGCTCCCCAGCCCCTGCTTTCCCTGCCAGCCCTGCCCAAGGCCGGCAACCGAATCGATCTGCCGCTGCTGGCGGGGTCTTCCGACGCCTTGGCGCTGGCCGAGCTGGCCACGCGCAACCCGGGCAAGTTGCTCGCCGTCGTCAGCGCCAGCGCCGCCGATGCCCAGCGCTTGCTCGATGAAATTCCGTGGTTCGGCCCGGCGCTGCGCGTTCGCCTGCTGCCAGATTGGGAAACGCTGCCCTACGATCACTTCTCACCGCATCAGGATCTCGTTTCAGAGCGCCTGGCCACTCTGTGGGCAGCCACCCAGGGCGAAATCGACATTCTGCTCGTGCCGGCCTCGACGGCCGTCTACCGGCTGGCGCCGCCGGCCTTCCTGGCTGCCTATACCTTCGCATTCACGAAGGGGCAGAAACTCGATGCTGAGAAATTCCGCAGTCAGGTCACGCTGGCCGGCTACGCGCACGTCACGCAGGTTGTTTCGCCCGGCGAGTACTCGATTCGCGGTGGCTTGATCGACCTCTTCCCAATGGGTTCGCAACTGCCTTACCGGCTTGACCTGTTCGACGACGAGATCGAAAGCATCAAGACCTTCGACGTCGATACCCAGCGCACCGTCTATCCGGTGCCCGAAGTCCGCCTGCTGCCGGCCCGCGAATTCCCGATGGACGACAAGGGCCGCACCCATTTCCGCCAGTGCTTCCGCGAACGTTTCGAGGGCGACCCGGCCAAGTCGGGTATCTACAAGGATATTTCGACGGGCATCGCCAGCGCCGGCATCGAGTACTACCTGCCGCTGTTCTTCGATGAGATGGCGAGCATCTTCGACTACCTGCCCAAGGACGCCGTCTTCGTCAGCCACGGCGATGCCCCGGCCGCCATCGCGGCATTCTGGAACGACACCCGCTCGCGCTATAACCTGTTGCAGGGCGACAAGGCGCGGCCGCTGCTGCCGCCCGACGAGCTCTTCCTGTCCGACGAAGCTTTCTTCACGGCGGCCAAATCCTACGGTCGACTGGCAATTGAGGGCAAAAATGGCGAACTCGCCAGCAAACTGCCCGCCGTGGCCGTCGACCGGCGCAGCGACGATCCGCTCGGTGCGCTGAAGAATCACCTCGCCAGCTTCAAGGGCCGCGTGCTGCTGCTGGCCGAAACGGCCGGCCGCCGCGAAACGCTGACCGCGATGTTCGCCGAGCACGGCCTCAAGCCCGAAGCCATTGCCGACCTGCCCGCTTTTGTGAGCGGCAAGGCGCAACTGGCCCTTGGCATCGGGCCCTTGCAAGCCGGCTTTGCCCTCGAAAAACTCGCTTTCATCACCGAAACCGAGCTTTTCGCCGGCAGCCCACGCCGTACCCGCCGCGAAGCAGCGAAGAAAGCCACGTTCGACAACTGGCTCAAAGACCTCACCGAACTCAAGGTCGGCGACCCGGTCGTCCATGAAAGCCACGGCATCGGCCGCTATCAGGGTCTGGTTCGCATGGACCTCGGCCTCGGCGAACAGGAGTTCCTGGAGCTGCACTACGCCAACGAGGCCAAGCTGTTTGTCCCGGTCGCCCAGTTGCACGTGATTTCCCGCTATTCCGGCGCCGACCCGGAAAGCGCGCCGCTGCATACCCTCGGCTCTGGCCAGTGGGAAAAGGCCAAACGCAAGGCCGCCGAGCAGGCGCACGACACCGCTGCCGAACTGCTTGCCCTCTATGCCGCCCGCGCCGCCCGCCAAGGCCACGCCTTCGATTTCCAGGAAAACGATTACGAAGCCTTCGCCGACGGTTTCGGCTTCGAGGAAACCAACGATCAGGCGCAGGCGATTCTCGCGGTTATCCAGGACATGCGCTCCGGCAAGCCGATGGACCGTCTGGTCTGCGGCGACGTCGGTTTCGGCAAGACCGAAGTCGCCCTGCGTGCCGCTTTCTGCGCTGTCGCCGGCGGCAAGCAGGTCGCCGTGCTGTGCCCGACCACCCTGCTCTGCGAACAGCATTTCCAGACCTTCGCCGACCGCTTTGCCGACTGGCCGGTCAAGATTGCCGAAATCTCGCGTTTCAAGACCGCCAAGGAATCAGCGCAAGCCTTGCAGGAGTTAAGTGAAGGCAAGATCGACATCATCATCGGCACCCACAAGCTGATCGGCAAGGACGTCAAATTCAACCGTCTCGGCCTCGTCATCATCGACGAAGAACACCGCTTTGGTGTGCGCCAGAAGGAAACGCTGAAAGCGATGCGCGCCGAAGTTGATGTCCTGACCCTGACCGCGACGCCGATCCCGCGCACGCTGGCCATGTCGATGGAAGGTTTGCGCGACTTCTCAGTCATTGCCACAGCACCGCAGAAGCGCCTGGCGATCAAGACCTTCGTCAGTCGCTTTTCAGATGGCATCATCCGCGAAGCCGTGCTGCGCGAACTCAAGCGCGGCGGTCAGGTATATTTCCTGCACAACGAAGTCGACACCATCGACAACATGCGGGAAAAGCTCGAAAAGCTGGTGCCCGAAGCCCGCATCGTCATCGGCCACGGCCAGATGAATGAACGCGAGCTGGAGCGCGTCATGCGCGACTTCACCGGCCAGCGCGCCAACGTGCTGCTGTGCACGACCATCATCGAAACCGGCATCGACAACCCGCACGCCAACACCATCCTGATCAACCGCTCCGAGAAGTTCGGCCTGGCGCAACTGCACCAGCTGCGCGGCCGCGTCGGCCGTTCGCACCACCAGGCCTACGCCTACCTGCTGGTCCAGGACGAGAAGGCGATGACCAAGCAGGCCAAGCAGCGGCTGGAGGCGATCCAGATGTCCGAGGAACTCGGCTCCGGCTTCTTCCTGGCCATGCACGACCTGGAAATCCGTGGCGCCGGCGAGGTGCTCGGCGACAACCAGTCGGGCGAGATGCAGGAAGTCGGCTTCAACCTGTTCACCGAAATGCTCAACCGCGCCGTCGCGCATTTGAAGCAGGGCAAGGCCATCGACACCGTCGACCTGACCCAGCCACTGGGCATCTCGACCGAAATCAACCTGCGCACCCCGGCGCTCTTGCCCGACGCCTACTGTCCGGACGTCCATGAACGCCTGACGCTGTACAAGCGCCTGGCCAACTGCGAAAGCGCCGAGGAAATCGACACGCTGCAGGAAGAGCTGATCGACCGCTTCGGGGAACTGCCGCTGCAAGGCCAGTCGCTGCTTGCCACCCACCGCCTGCGCATCCTGGTCAAACCGCTGTGCATCCAGAAGCTGGATGCCTCGGCCGATCAGATCCTGATTCAGTTCGGACCGGAGTTTTCGAAGAATCCGCCTATCGATCCGATCAGGATAATCAATTTGATTCAGAACAATCGCAGCTATAAGTTGTCCGGACAGGATAAAATTTCCCTTTTACGCCACTGCCCGGCCTTGAACGACAAGGTCGCCGCGGTGAAAGACATGATTCGCGAGCTGACCAAATGACCAAATCCCTCGAAAACGTAAACGTCTCCGCCTTTGACACCATGCCGACTCCGGCGGAAATCCACGCCCGCCTGCCGATCTCGGACAAGGCCAGCAAGACCGTCAATCACGGCCGCAACCAACTGCGCCACATCCTCGACCGCAAGGATCATCGCCTGTTCGTCGTCGTCGGCCCCTGCTCCATCCACGACCCGGTCGCCGGCATGGACTACGCCCGCCGCCTGAAGGCCCTGGCCGACGAAGTCGGCGACGTGCTGCAGATCATCATGCGCGTCTATTTCGAAAAGCCGCGCACCACCGTCGGCTGGAAGGGCTACATCAACGACCCGTTCATGGACGACTCCTTCCAGGTCAATGTCGGCATGGAAAAGGCCCGCGACTTCCTGCTCCAGGTCAATGAGCTCGGCCTGCCCGCCGGCACCGAGGCGCTCGACCCCTACGGCCCGCAATACTACGGCGACCTGATCACCTGGACCGCCATCGGCGCCCGCACGACCGAATCGCAGACGCACCGCGAAATGTCCTCCGGCCTGTCCACCCCGGTCGGCTTCAAGAACGGCACCAGCGGCG
>ERZ724516.1393-NODE-1393-length-14224-cov-4.062601_pt1 | contig 14224 bp, 16 predicted proteins | sample MGYA00376049_ERZ724516 | MGnify/ENA primary metagenome ERZ724516 (study PRJEB28724, sample SAMN07190886) | activated sludge metagenome | isolation source: activated sludge of sewage treatment plant in Hong Hong | place: USA: Christiansburg, Virginia | collected... | reverse complement strand
GGCGCTTCGATCGGCAGCACGTCGCCGGGCGCAAGCTGCACCGCCTGCGCGAGCGGTAGCTGACGTTCATGCAGCACCGCGCGCAGCGGCAGCCCCGTCGCGCCGAGCAGCGCGCGCATGCCGCGCGCCCAGGCGATATCGGTGCGCGGGCCGGCCGCAGACTGTGCGACTTCGGCAGCGTCGGGAGCGGCAACAATCAAGATGATCGCCGCGCTCAGGTCGCCGGCGCTCGCGGTGAAGCCGTGAGACGTACCAACCACCGGCGCGCCTGCAGGTTGCCAGGCTGAATCGTCGACGGGCCATGTCGCATCGACGGCCTCGAGGCAGGCCGTCACCCAGCTGCGCTGCGCCCGGCGCTCGGACGGCGTCAGGGTTTCCGATCGCCCTGACTCGGCGCTGAAACTGCCGCCGAGCGACAGGCTGACTAGCGCTTCGGCGAGCTCAGGCGCGACATCGACCGCGCAGCGCAGCCCGTCGCTGCGCAGCATGGCCACCGCCACACGGTCCGCCGGTGCAGACGTTGGGACAACGGCACTGGTCAGCGTCAAGGCCGGCACCAGCCGCGCGAGCGCGGACCCGAGGCGCGTTGCCAGTTGACCGGCGCTGTCGGGCTTGTCGTCGGCGACAGCGCCGCGCGTTGCGGCGAAGGGAAAGGTCATGGCGTTCATTGCAGCGCCTATTGAACGACGAGCGAGGTGAAATAGACTTCGTCGACACCCGCAGTGCCGGCCTTGCGCCGCAGCACGTCGTTGATCGCCGTGCGGATATTGGCACGCAGCCTGTCCTTGGCGGCACGGTCGCCGACATCGGGTTCACCCGCCTCCCCCAGCACGGCGAGCACCGCCGATATGATCGCCAGCTTGTGCTGCTCGATGGCCGCGGTGACCGTTGGACCGCCGCGCGTGGACAGCGCGATGCGCAGTTGCAGGTAGCGACCGGTATCGACAAGATTCGAGGTGAAGGCGTTGTCCAGTTCGACATAGTCGACCTTGGCGGGCGCGGCCGACACCGGCGCCTCGGCTTCATGCTTGGCCGGCGCGCCGCCGATCAGCCCGCCGAGCGAGCCAAGCTGCGACAGTGCAATCACTGCGCCACCGCCGCCGGCGGCGATGCCGGCACCGAACATCGCAATGAGCATCAGCATGCGCCCGATTTTGGCGCGCTTGCCGGTTGCAGGCGCCGGGAGTGCGGTATCAGACATGGGCGTGGTCCTCAGGCAAAGCGGTCATGGGCGGAAGTCTGCGCGTGGCGCGGCGGCGGTGCCGGCTGGAATGGACGTGGTGTGTCCTGCGCGCGCGGATCGCGCGTCGGCGGACGCTGGCCACCGCCATCCGAATGCGATGCCGGGGCGCGCGTATCGGCCCCAGTTGCAGCGCCGCTGCGCACGTCACCACCGCGCACATCGACCGACAGCTGATCGAGCCGTGTGCCGCCTGCCTGGAGCGCGCCGTCGAGCAAGCGCGCCGAATCGAGCAGCGCGTGCGCAGTGCTGGCGCGGTCGACGGTGAAATGGACGTGCAGCGCCGCATCTCGCCGGTCGAGCGCAATCGTGACGTTGCCGAGTGCCTCGGTTTCGACCTGGGTCGGCTCGCGTGCCGCTGGCGCCGCAACGGCGCGCGGCAGCGTTGCGACAGGCTCAGGGATGTCGGGCTGCTGGAGCGCTGGCGGCGCGGCAGCGATGTCGGCGATCTGCTGCGGCATCGGACGCGGCGGCATCCGGCGCTGCGCCACCGGCTCGTCGCGCTGCGGCGGCAGCGACTGCGCCACCGCTTCCTTGAGACGCGGCGGCACGGCCTGCACGACAGGGCGGGCTATGGCTTCGCGCGGTGGCATCAATGCGGTGCGACCGGCTGACGGGGCTGGCGCGGCAGCAACGGCCGGATTTTGCGCGGCGCTGACGGCAACCGGATCGGCGGCCTTGCGTTGTGTCGGTAATTCGGGGGGCGTCGCTTCGACAGGCGCCTCGTCGGCCGTCACGCCGATAGGCGACTGTGAGACGATCGTCGCCGCGGCTACCTGCACCTGCGCCGGCACGGCCAGACGCGACAGGTCGGGCGCGGGCGCGGCAGATACCAGCGGGGCGACGGCTGCGGCTTGCGCAGGGGTCGCCAACGGCTGGCGTGCTGCAACGGGTTCTGCGGCGGGCTGCGGCGCAGCCGCGGGCGCTGCGGGAGCGGCGGATGCCACCGGCACCGGCATTGGCACGGCGACGGGTATTTTCGGCAAAGGCACTGGCTCTGTCACCGCCACCAGGTCAGGACCGTTCTGCGCCAAACGCCGCTCGGGACTTTGCCGCCGGGACTGCACAGGGGCCTCGGGCAGCACTGCCCCGGCTTCAGCGGGTTGCCCCACCGGCACAGCGGACAGCGCCAAGGCCCGCGGCAATGCGTTGCGATTGGCAGTGTGCGGCTGCACCGCAATATCCGCCACCGCAAGCGGCGCGTCGGGTTCCGCGCGCCGCTCTTCAGGCGGGGCGCGTTTCTCGGCAACATCCACGTCAGCGTCGGCGTCTGCCGCCAAAGCCACCGGCAAATCCGCATCTGGCGCGGCAACGCGGCGGGGGCTTGGCGGCTCGCTGGACGCTGGCCTTTGCGCCGAGAACGTTTGCGGCTGCGGCTGCAAGCGCTGTGTCGACTGGGCTGGCGGCAGCGGATATTCAATCAGCAAGACCGGAGGCGCTCCAGTGGCCACAGGCGCGGCCTCGATTGCCACCGCCCTGTGCGCCCCTGTCTCCGGTGCTAATGCGGCCTGTGCCACTGCCGCCGGTGCAACCGGTGTCACGACCTCGGGTACCGCTGCCGCCGGTGTCGCGGCAACCGGCGTAGCTGCCATCAGCAATGCAGCAAAGGGCAGCGGCGCCGGTGCGCCTTGCGGCAGCACTTCCGGCGCCACGACATCGAACAGTGCGAGCGGCATAACATTCATCACTTTGGTTCCCGGCGAACGGGTTGTGCGTCGCGGGCGCGTTCGATGGCGCGCTCGACAGCATCGGCAGCGGCGTGATCGGCGCTGACGGCAGCAGCGGCGCCGGCGCGACGTTTCAGCGCTTCGGCGGTGCGGATGCGTTGGCGGGCGTTGGCATCGCCAAGCAACGCACGCGCTGCGGTCAGCGCCTTGGCCTCATAGCCGGTCAGCAACTGCACCGGCAGGCCAAGGTCGTCGCGCAGTCGCTCGATGCGCGCTGTAGTCGTCTGCAACTGCGTCACCACCGCCGATGCGGCAGCCAGTCGTCGTCCCGCGGCCTGCAGGCGCACGCGCCGCACGGCCAGCAAACGCGCGAGACGGCGTTCGGCGGGGCTCATGCTGCGCCTGCTGCGACGACGGCATCATCGGGCTCGTCGGCAAAGCCGGCGCGGCCGAGGCTATCGACGGCTTCATCCATGCCGCAAACCTGATCGCGCGGCTGCGTGCGATAGGCCTCCATCGTTGCCCGCAGCGCCAGTGCGACATCGAGCTCGGGGTCAGCGCCGTGGCTATAGGCACCCATCAGCACCAGATCGCGGTTCTCCTCGACCAGCGCATGCGCGCGGCGGAAGCGCGCGGCGGCGCGACCATGTTCGGGGGTGACGATGTCGGCCATGACGCGGCTGACCGATGCGGAAATGTCGATGGCCGGATACAGCCCGCGCTGCGCGACGCCGCGCGACAGCACGATGTGCCCGTCGAGCACACCGCGCGCGGTATCGACGACCGGGTCGTTCATGTCGTCGCCGTCGGCCAGCACGGTGTAGATCGCGGTAATTGCGCCGCCGCTGGCGCCGTCGTTGCCGGCGCGTTCGATCAGCCGCGGCAGCAGCGCCAGTGCCGACGCCGGATAGCCGCGCGACCCTTGCGTTTCACCCAGCGCCAGGGCGATCTCGCGCTGCGCATGCGCGACGCGCGTCAGGCTGTCGACGATCAGCACTACCGAGCGCCCGAGCGACCGGAAATATTCGGCAATCGCGGTGGCGCGCATGACGCCGCGGACTCGCAGCAGCGGTGCCTCATCGGCGGCGACTGCGACGATGATCGTCCGGGCGCGCGCCACGTCATCGAGCTGGCTCGCGACGAAATCCGAAATTTCGCGCCCGCGTTCGCCGATCAGCGCGACCACAACGACATCGGCGGTGACGTTGCGCACCATCATGCCGAGCAACACCGACTTCCCGACGCCGCTGCCCGCCATGATGCCGACGCGCTGGCCTACACCGAGTGTCAGCAGCCCGTTGATGGCGCGCACGCCGACATCGATCGGACGCGTCACGCTCGACCGGCGCAGCGGGTTGCCGACCGCAGCTTCGAGCGGCCAGAACGCCGAGGTTGCGATGCGCGGACCATTGTCGAGCGGCCGGCCGCTGCCATCGATGATCCGCCCGAACAAGGCCGCGCCGACCTGCGCGCGCGGCTCCGAGCCGAGCGGCAGCACCGACGCGCCTGGCACCACGGCACCAAGTGCCGCCAGCCCCATGAACAACGCGCGGCCGTCGCGGAAGCCGATCAGTTCGGCGGGGACTTCATGCGGCCCGACACCACAGACGCTGCCGACGGGCAGCTCGATGCCGCTCGCCTGCACCGTCATGCCGTCAAAGGCGGTGACGCGGCCACCACGCCGAGGATGCAGTACCGACGGCGCAGGAACCGCGGTAATCAAGCTGGACAGTGCCTGTGTCAGTTGCATGGCAAGGTCTCCAGCACCGCGGCGAGCCGGGCGCGGAAGCTGTCGGCAATGACAAAGTTCGGCGCCTCGACCAGCACGCTGCCGCGCGCGACACTGGCATCGGGCAGCAGTGGCAGCGGCAAGACGTCGATGTCTTCGAGCAACGCGGCATCGAGCGGGTTTAGCCGCAACACTGCCGCGCTATCGCAGGTGATTGCCGCGACGGCCGGCTCGACCAGCGCCAGCACATGTTCAGGGGCCAGCCGCAGTTCGGCGGAAATGACGGCGCCACAGAGCTGCGTCACCAGTTCGGCAAAAGGCGTGTGCAGCGCTGCCGCGTCGATTTCACAGGCGCGCCGCAGCGCCACAACGCCGGCTTCGAGCAACTCCTGCACCGGCACCAGTTCGGCGCGCGCTGCCGCCAGCCCGGCCGCCTGCCCGCGCGTCCAGGCATCCTCGGCGAGTGCGGCCGGATCGGAGGCAGCTTCGGGCACGACTTCGGCAACCCAGGCCGGCGCGCTGCGGCCCGCAAACAGCGCTGCGAGCTGCGCGCTGTGCACCGGCAGCGCTGGATCAAAGCCGCTAGACATAACCGTCGGCCCGGCCCGGCAGCATCAGGCCGCCTGCATCCGCCAATCGCCGCACCACGGCAGCGACGGCAAATTGTGCGGCATCGACATCGGCGCGCTTGAGTGGCCCGAGTGCGGCGAGATCGTCCTGAACCTGCGCCGCTGCCCGTTGCGACATCGCCGCGAAAAATTGATCGCGCAGCGCTTCGGACGCGCCCTTGAGTGCCACCACCAGCGTTTCGGGTTCGACCTCGCGGACCAAAGTCTGCATGGCGCGATTGTCGAGGCGTTCGAGGTCGGCAAAGACGAACAGGTTTTCGGCAATGCGTGCGGCCAGCTCGGCATCGAGGCTGGCGAGACCGTCGAGCAACAGCTTCTGGTCAGCCGATTGCGTCAGCAACTTGGCGACAATGTCGGTGCCGGCGAACTTCGGCGGTTCGGGGGCGTGAACGGCAGCGGCGAGTGCGGCCTCGAACGACTGCTCGAGGTCGGCGAGCGCGGCGCCATTGATGGGCCCGAGCCGGGCAATGCGCAGCAGCACGTCGGGCTGACGCGCCGGCGGTAGCAGCGCCAGCACCGCCGCCGCCGTCTCCTGCGGCAGATGCGCCAGAATGACGGCTGCGGCCTGGCTGTGTTCACGCGCCAAGGTCGCGGCGATGACCGGCGCTTCGGCCCAGTCGAGCGCGGCAAAGCGCGGCTGCGTCAGCGGCGGCCCGAGTCGGCCGAGCACGCTGCCGGCGCGGTTTTCGCCGAGCGCGCGCACCATCACCGACCGTACCTGTGCACCACCCTGCCCGAGCGACGCGGTGCTGCGCGTCGCCACCAGAAATTCGTCGAGCACCGCATCAATGGCGCGCGGATCGATTTCCGCGACCGACATCATCGCCGCGCCGACAGTGCGCACTTCTTCCGGCCCCAGCGACTGCAGCAATTCCGCAGCCTCCGCCTCTTCGAGCAGCAGCAGCAGCACCGCGCACTTCTGCGCCCCGGTCAGCATCACCGTCATGCCGGATCGGCCCGCATCATCTGCCGCACGACAGCCGAGGCGCGCCCGACATCTTCGGCGACCAGCGTGCGCGCCTGCGTCAGCTTGGCGCTATAGTCGATGCCCATGAACGGCAGCACCGTGCCGTCAGGCGTGATGACCTGGCCCTGTGCGGCGGCGGCGGCCTGCGCTTGGGCAATCGCGGTGCGGCGCTGCAGGATCGGGCGCACGACACCCAGCAGCAGCAGCGCCAGCCCGGCGATGGCGGCAATCGCCACGCCGCTGTCCTTGACGACGGGCTTTTCATACCATTTGCCCGCGGCATCATCGGCGGCAGCAGCGAACGCCCGGCCTGCGACCGTCACCACATCGCCGCGACGAGCATCGAAGCCGATGGCGCTGCGCACCAGCCCGGTCAGCGCGTTGATCTGCGCCGCCTGGCCCTTCGCCACGCCGAGGCTGGTGTCGCGCACGACGACCGCAACCGACAGCCGCCGGACTTGCGCGCCGGGTGCACGCGTTACCGATACTGCGCGGCCGATTTCAAAGTTGCGGGCATAGGTTTCGCTTTTCGGGCCGGCGACGGGTGCGGCGGCGGCTGCATCGGCGGCCGGCGGTGTCGCGTTGGCCGTGGCCGTGCCGGGCACCGAATTGCTCAGCGCGCCAGGGATGCCCTTGGCGGGCGGCGGTGCGCTTTCGCTGCTGCTGCTGCCCTGCTCGCTGCGCAGGACGGTGCCCTCGCGGTCGAAGTTTTCGCGCGTCGCCTCGGTCTGGGTGAAATCGACGTCGGCGGACACTTCGGTCGAAAAATTGCCGCTGCCGAGAATGGGGGTGAGCAAGGTGACAATGCGCTGGCGGTAGAGCGCCTCGACGCGCGACTGATAGGCGAGCTGCTTGCCGCTTTCGCCCGCCAGCCCCGCGCCGGGATCGCCCGACAGCAGCGCCCCCGATTGATCGACGACGCTGATGCGGTCCGGCGTCAGCCCGGCGATCGACGAGGCGACCATATAGACGATGGCGCGCACCTGTGCCTCGCCGAGCGCACGGCCCGGCGCCAGCGTCACGAATACCGACGCGCTTGGTTCCGAGCGGTCGCGGATGAACACCGAGGTTTCGCCCGCCGCCAGATGCACCGAGGCGTGGCTGACGCCGTCGATTGCTGCCACGCTGGCGGCAAGTTCGCCTTCCTGGCTCTGGCGCAACCGCGCTGCCTCGACAGCGCGACTGGTGCCGAGCGGCATCGCGCCGAGCAGGTCGTAACCGGTCGCCGCCGCCTTGGGCAGCCCCTGCCCCGCCAGCATGATGCGTGCCGCCGCAGCTTCGGCGGGGACGATTTCGACGGCACCGTTTTCGGGGTTGATGCGCGCATGATAGTTGCCGGCTTCGAGCGCGGCGATGACCGCGGCGCGGTCGGCTTCGGGCAGCGCCGGAAACAGCGGGCGATAGTCGGGGGTGCGCAACGTCATCCAGCCGACAACACCGATCAGCACGACCAGCCCGGCAATGATCAGCGGCAAAGATTTGCGCACTGCCGGCTGGCCGAGCACGCTGCTGCCCCACAGCCGCGCCCCGGCAAGCGCCGCGGGCATCTGGAGAACCGACTGGGGGACCAGCTCACTCATGCCATTACACCGGCATGCTCATGATGTCCTTGTAGGCGGACAGCAGCTTGTTGCGGACCTGCAGCGTCGCCTCGAAACTGATCGAGGCCTTTTGGCGCGCCAGCATGACGGCGGCGATATCGACGGTGTCACCGCGTTCATAGGCGGTACTGACTTCACCGGCGCGGACTTGGGCACCATTCGCGGCAGCAAGCGCGTCGCTGATCGCCGCCTGGAACCCGCCTTGCACCGGCGCCGCGACGGGCGGCGCCAGCTTGCCCGTCAGCGCGGCATTGCGTTCAAGGATGGCGCTGCGCAGCGCCAGCACGCCGCGTGTGTCGAGGCCGCCGACGGGAGGTAGGCTCACTGGATGGTTTCCAGCGCAGCGGGTGCGCGCAGCGGCGTCGGCATCGCGCCGGCCATCGCGGCGAGCTTGTAGCGCAGCGTGCGTTCACTGATGCCGAGCCGGTGGGCGGCCTCGCCGCGCTTGCCGGCACAGTCAGCGAGCACGGCGCGAATGGCATCGCGTTCGCGTTCACGCACCAGTCCGGGCAGCGACGGCGTGACCGCAGCTTCGACTTCGCCGCCCGCATCGAAGCACAGGTCATGCGCTTCGATGCGTTCGCCATTGGCGAGCACCTGCGCGCGCTGCAGGACATTATCGAGCTCGCGGACATTGCCGGGCCAGGCGGCGGCGTGCAGCCGCGCCAGCGCCGCAGGCGTCGGCCAACGCAATCCGACACCACTGCCGGCGGCGCGCAGCAGCAAGGTGGCGGCGAGCGCGCAGATGTCTGCCGGGCGCTCGCACAGCGCCCGCGTCGCCATCGGGAACACCGCGAGGCGGTAATAGAGATCGGCACGGAAGCGGCCGGCGCGGACTTCGGCTCCGAGGTCGCGGTTGGCAGCGGCAATGACGCGGACGTCGATGGCGACCGGCGTCGTTGCGCCAATCGGTAGCACCTCGCGCTCCTGCAACGCGCGCAGCAGCTTGGCCTGCAACGCCAGCGGCAATTCGGCGATTTCGTCGAGCAGCAGCGTCCCGCCGTGCGCGGCGCGGAACAGCCCGCGGGCGCTGGTCGCGGCGCCAGTAAAGGCGCCGCGCTCGTGTCCGAAGAGCATGGCTTCGAGCATGGCTTCGGGGAGCGCGGCGCAGTTTACCGCAACGAGAGGGGCGTTGCGGCGGGGGGAAAGGTCATGGATATGACGCGCCAGCACTTCCTTGCCGGTGCCGGTCGGGCCGCCGATGAGCACGCTGACGTCGCGCACGGCCACGCGGGCGGCCATGTCCATCAGCACGCGTGTGGCAGGGTCCGCCACCGCGGGTGCCGGGCCGCGCACCAGCGCGGCGATCAGCGCGGCGGCGAAATCGGTATCTGTGGCTGAAAATGAGATCGAAGCGGGATCGCCGCCACTCGCGGTGACCAGCACGGGGACGTCACTATGGCCGACGACAATGACGTCGCGCCGACCGGGTATATGTTGATCGGCTGTCACGAGCTCGGTTACGGCATTGGCTTGCAATACAAGGCCGGCGCTGACCAGCGCGTTGCCCAATCCCGGATGCAGGCGCCTGACGGCGGCGCTGATCGTGATCGACGGCGTGCAATTCCCCATGGCCTGGCTCCCTGCTGGCTACGCAAGATGCCTCGCAAGCATCGTGCCAGTTGAGGGGCAAAGGAGAAGTCCGGCGCGTGGTGCCCTCGCGACTGCCCATGCGTCAAAAATCCGTCGGCACAGGCGTCAAGGAATTGACGCGGCTGTCAAAAATTTGACGCCGGGATCAGGCCACTATGGCGGCGGCAACTGTCGTGGCAATCCAGCCGCCGCCGAGCACGCGGCTGCCATCATACACCACCGCAGCTTGTCCGGGGGACACGCCAAATTCGGGCGTGGCGAACTCGATCCGGAAGACGCCGCCGGCATCTCGCGTCATGCGGGCAGGCGCAGCGGCGGCCATCGATCGCACCTTGACCATGACATCACGCCCGGCGCCCAGGTCGGGACCGATCCAGTTGGGCTCGTCGAGCGTCAGCGCCGCGACCGCCAGCGCAGCGCGCGGGCCGACGACAACGCGCCGCGTTTCAGGCTCGATGCGCACGACATAGACGGGGGCAGCAAGTCCGCCGAGTTCGAGGCCGCGGCGTTGGCCGACGGTGAAGTTGATCAGGCCGGCGTGGCGGCCCAGCACCGTGCCGGCAAGGTCGACGATATCGCCCGGGGCTTCGGCTTCGGGGCGTAGCTTGCGCACGACCGCCGTATAGTCGCCGTTCGGGACGAAGCAAATGTCCTGGCTGTCGGGCTTAGCGGCGACGCTGAGACCCAGCCGCGTCGCGTGCTCGCGCACTGCGCGCTTGTCGAGACCGCCGAGCGGAAAGCGCAGATAATCGAGTTGCGCCTGCGTCGTCGCATACAGGAAATAGCTCTGGTCCTTGCCCGGATCGATGCCGCGATGCAGCTCGGCGCCGGCAGCCCCCATCACCCGACGTACATAATGGCCCGTCGCGAGGCAATGGGCGCCAAGGTCGCGCGCGACGCCGAGCAGGTCGCGGAACTTGACCGTCTGGTTGCAGCGCACACAAGGCACCGGCGTACGTCCGGCAAGGTAGCTGTCGGCGAAGTCATCAATGACGCTGTCGGCAAAGGCGCTTTCATAGTCTAGGACATAGTGCGCGATGCCGAGCCGGTCGGCTACGCGGCGCGCGTCATGGATATCCGATCCGGCGCAGCACGCCCCCTTGCGCGCCAGTGCCGCTCCATGGTCGTAAAGCTGCAAGGTGACGCCGATGGCTTCACAACCGGCCTCCGCACACAGTGCCGCCACCACGGAGGAATCAACACCGCCCGACATTGCCACGACGACGCGGCTGCCGCGCGGCGGCAGTTCAGGCATTGCACTGGATTTGTCGAGCAGCGTCATTCGCCCGACTTAAGCGCACCGGCCGCGAGGTCAACCCCGCATGGCGCCGCAAGCCTGCAGCAACAGACCGGCGCTTAACCACGAATTGGTTTAGGCTGCCGGTGTCGGCGCCGTTTTTCGTGACAGTGTTTGTTGCGTAAAGGCTTCACCAATGGCGACACGTGCGTTGGACTCGCTCCATAATGGATTCCCTGATTCAGTGATCGGGCCACTCGGTACACCACTGACGTTGGCACAACTGCCACCAGCCGATACGCGACGCTGGGTGGTACGCCGCAAGGCCGAGGTCTTGGCCGCAATCCGTGGCGGGTTGCTGACACGTTCCGAAGCGTGCGGTCGGTATCGTATAAGCGAAGAGGAGTTGCAACTGTGGGAACGCGCGCACGACTGCGCCGGTGTGCCCGGGTTGCGCGTGACCCGCGTGCAGGTCTACCGTCCGGTGTTTGAACGAAAATGAGCGAATTTAATGAGCCGGGAGGGCTAAACAAATTTACATAATTCTGCTTAACTTATCTTAAATTAAACGGTATAAAGAAAGGAATTGAAAATTCTGCCACCTCGGTTTAGCATTCCTGTGGCAGCGACGGGGAATGTATCGTGAGAATATTACTGGTAGAAGACGACAAACTGATGGCACGGACGCTGGCTTTGATGTTGAGTCAGGCAGGATTCGAGCATGAATCCGTAGAAAGCGGCGAAGAAGCCATCGAAATGGCGCGTCTATATGACTACGATGCTATTCTACTCGATCTCAATCTTCCTGACGTTCATGGCTATGAAGTTCTTCGGTTACTCCGCCTGTCACGAATCATGACGCCCGTTCTCATACTATCGGGTGACACCGAGACTTCCGCAAAGGTTTCCGGATTCAGTTTCGGCGCCGACGATTATGTGACCAAACCCTTTCATCGCGACGAAATTTTGGCACGCATCCATGCACTGATCCGTCGCGCCAACGGTCATAGCAACTCGGTTGTCCGTACCGGCCCGATTTCGCTCGATCTGGCTGCGCGTACTGTCGAAGTTGATGGCAATCGCGTTCATCTGACCGGCAAGGAGTTTGCCATCCTTGAAATGCTGTGCCTGCGCAAGGGCATGACGCTGACCAAGGAAATGTTCCTCAACCACCTTTATGGTGGCCGCGACGAACCCGAACTCAAGATCATCGACGTTTTCATCTGCAAGCTGCGCAAGAAGCTGCACCTTGCCGGCGCGGCGGCCAATGGCTGCATCGAAACCGTTTGGGGCCGTGGCTATGCGCTGCGTGACCCCGAGGTAGAAGGCGTCGCGCGCGTCGCCTGAGGCTTAGCGCGGCAACGGCACACGCGGCTCCGGTGGCACCGGGGCCGGCCCCATCTCGACACGCTCGAACGCCAGCACCAGCGTTTCGCTGACAATGGCGGGCCGGTTCGCATCAAGCGGCCCATAGTCCAGACTGACCGGTCGCGTCTTGATGAAGCGCCAGCGCAGCACGTTGGTGCGCAAATCGTGCGACAACAGATCGATGGTCACGTTGCGCAGCCCGCTCTTGGGATCGCGGCGGGCATTGTCCCACCAGCCATAGAGATCGAGTGCGCCAGTGGCGGCGCGGCGCAAGCGCAGCAGCGGTGGCTCCAGCGTATCGGGGTTAACCGCAAACGGCGGGAACACGACCTCGGCAAAGCCGGTATTGCTGCCGTCGCCGAGATCGACGGCGAAGTTGCTGCCGCTCGGGAGCTGCTGCGTGACTGGCACCTCAGTCGATTTCGATGCGTTCGCAGGCGAGCGTCAGCGATTCAATCGCCACTTCATTGCCTGTCGCCTTGAACGCTGCCGCTTCCCATTTCGACGGCCAGGCGCGCAGCAACAGCCAGCGTAGCACCGGCGTATGGGTTTCATCGAGCAGCACGATGGCGACGTTGCGGACATCGGCGCTGCCCTGCGTGACGGCGCGTAGCCAGGCGAACAGCGCGGTGTCACCGATCATGCCACGCTTCAGTGTGACGTCGCCAACCTTGTGCAGCCCCGGGAGTTTGCGGACGCTGTTGGCCTTGTCGTTGCCATTGCGATATTCGATGACGCCGACTTCGACCGAGAGCCCCGACACCTCGCTGAATCCGGCGCTGGTCACGCCGTCGATTTCAACCAGGAAATTATATGCCCCATAGGGATTGTCGCGCGCTATCGCCATGCCCTGCCCTTTCGATTGCGGCGCCATTCTAACACCAACAGCCGCCGCTACCAATCGGCAGACTCAGTCCTGTGGGGTGACTTTGGGACGACGCTTGCCTGCCAGCGCATGGACGATCCCGCGCAGTGTGCGCACTTCATCCTCACTGAACGCTGGTCGCGTCAACAGGTTGCGAATATTGCGTTTTGATTTCTGAACCCGGCCCGCGACATTGAAATAGTCGGCGGCTTCGAGAACCTCGTCCACGGCGACGATCAGTCGTTCGAGTTCGGCATGTGCGGCCGGACCGGCATAGTTTTCGAGGCTCACCGCAGGCGTCGCATCGCCCGCCTTGAACCATTCGAACGCCGCAATCAGCACCGCCTGCGCCAGATTGAGCGAGCCGAATTCGGAGTTTACCGGCACCGACAAAATCGCGTGCGCAACCGCAAGATCGTCGGTTTCGAGGCCCGCACGCTCGGGGCCGAAGATCAAGCCCGACGCGCCGGCACGCGCGCGGATTTCGACGGCGGCACCGGCCGGCGTCAACACAGGTTTGGTGATGCGGCGCGGGCGCACTGTCGTCGCATAAACGTAAGACAGGTCGGCAATTGCTTCGGGCAAGGTCGCATAGACCCGCGCGGCATCGAGGACGCGGTCAGCACCGCTGGCACGCGGCCAGGCTTCGGGATTGGGCCAGCCGTCGCGCGGCGCCACCAGCCGCATATCGGTCAGCCCGAAATTGAGCATCGCGCGCGCACAGGCGCCGATGTTCTCGCCGAGTTGCGGGCGCACCAGAATGACCGCCGGTGCGGGCGTGGAAGCACTCATTCCTGGTCGTCGTCGTCCAGCCGGCTGCGGCCGGTGGCACGTAGCGGCATCAATCCGCCGACAAACGTCTCGAAGTCGCGCGCCTCGCGGAAGTCGCGATAAACACTGGCGAAGCGGATATAGGCGACCGGGTCGAGCGCCTGCAGCCCCTCCATCACCATCTCGCCGATAATGGCACCGTCGATTTCGCTGTCGCCGAGCGACTCGAGCCGCCGCACCACGCCATTGACGAGGCGTTCAATACGTTCGGGTTCGATCGGGCGCTTGCGGCAGGCGATTTCGATCGACCGCGCCAGTTTGTCGCGCTCGAACACCTCGCGCTTGCCCGACTTCTTGAGCACCACCAGCTCGCGCAACTGGATGCGTTCAAACGTCGTGAAGCGCGCGCCGCATGCCGGGCACTGTCGCCGCCGTCGGATGGCGCCGCCGTCCTCGGTGGGACGGCTGTCCTTCACCTGACTGTCTTCGTTGGCGCAGAAGGGACAGCGCATTTCAGGGCCTCCGGCGGGCAGGCCTGAGGCCTGCACCCAATTGTT
>ERZ724516.1392-NODE-1392-length-14236-cov-5.427332_pt1 | contig 14236 bp, 8 predicted proteins | sample MGYA00376049_ERZ724516 | MGnify/ENA primary metagenome ERZ724516 (study PRJEB28724, sample SAMN07190886) | activated sludge metagenome | isolation source: activated sludge of sewage treatment plant in Hong Hong | place: USA: Christiansburg, Virginia | collected... | reverse complement strand
ATTTCAAAGGACAGAAGAGTCATAGCATCGTCGAGCAGGGTCTGTTGATCCTGAAGAATCTTGACCATCGGGGTGCTGTTGGTGCGGACCCGTTGCAAGGCGACGGTGCCGGTATTCTGTTGCAGATTCCCGACCAGTTCTATCGCGAGGAAATGGCGAAACTGGGTGTTGAATTACCGCCATTGGGTGAATACGGTGTCGGCATGGTTTTCCTGCCGCAGGAGGCTGCTTCGCGCCATGCCTGCGTCGAGGAGATCGAGCGTTCAGTCAAGGCTGAAGGACAAGTAACCCTTGGTTGGCGGGATGTTCCAGTCAATCGTGAAATGCCTATGTCGCCGACAGTACGGGCGAAAGAGCCGGTGATCCGCCAGATTTTTGTCGGCCGTGGTCCGGATGTCTTCGTTACTGATGCTCTGGAACGTAAGTTGTACATCATTCGCCGCCGTGCAGCCAATGCCATCAAGTCACTGAAGCTCAAGCATGGTCAGGAGTTTTATGTGCCGTCCTTTTCGGCGCGGACGATTAACTATAAAGGTTTGTTGCTGGCCGATCAGGTTGGTGTCTACTACCTTGACCTGCAAGATAAGCGCACCACGTCAGCGCTGGCGCTAGTACACCAGCGTTTTTCGACCAATACTTTCCCTACTTGGGATTTGGCTCACCCGTTCCGGTATATCGCCCACAATGGCGAAATTAACACCGTGCGCGGCAACGTTAACTGGTTCAAGGCTCGCGAACAGGCGATTTCTTCGCCCATTCTTGGCGATGACCTGAAGAAAGTATGGCCACTGCATTATCCGGGTCAGTCGGATTCTGCATCCTTCGACAATGCCCTCGAACTGCTGGTAATGGGCGGTTATTCAATGGCGCATGCCGTGATGCTGATGATTCCTGAGGCTTGGGAAAAGCACACGCAGATGGACGAAAACCGTCGCGCTTTCTACGAATATCACGCTGCCATGATGGAACCGTGGGATGGCCCCGCTGCCGTGGCTTTCACCGATGGTCGCCAAATTGGCGCTACGCTTGATCGTAACGGTCTGCGCCCGGCGCGCTATCTGGTCACCGATGACGACCTCGTGGTTATGGCTTCCGAGTCCGGCGTGCTGCCGATTCCGGAAAAGAAGATCGTCAAGAAATGGCGTCTGCAGCCGGGCAAGATGTTCCTTATCGATATGGAGCAAGGCCGCATAATTGATGATGCAGAACTCAAGGATTCGTTGGCCAAGGCCAAGCCGTATCGCGAATGGATGGAAAAAATTCGCATAAAGCTTGATGCTATTCCGGCGCCAGCAGAGCAAACTGATGCTGTTACAACTCCTTTGCTTGATCGTCAGCAGGCATTTGGCTACACACAGGAAGACATCAAGGTCATCCTTGAGCCGATGGTACAAAACGGTGAAGAGCCGACCGGTTCTATGGGTACCGATTCTGCCCTGCCGGTATTGTCGAGCAAGAACAAAACGCTTTACACCTACTTCAAGCAGTTGTTTGCCCAGGTCACCAATCCACCGATCGACCCGATTCGTGAAGAATTGGTCATGTCATTGGTGTCTTTTGTTGGCCCTAAGCCCAACCTGCTTAATACCACCGACATCAATCCGCCGATTCGATTGGAGGTCTCGCAACCGGTGTTGACCGCAACGAATATGGAGAAGCTGCGCCATATTTCGAAGTACACCTCCAGCAAATTCAATTCCTTTGAACTCGATATCTGCTATCCACTGGCATGGGGTAAAGCGGGGGTCGAAGCACGCCTGGCTTCGCTGGCCGCAGATGCCGAGGATGCCGTTCGTTCAGGTGCCAACATCCTGATCGTTTCGGATCGTAAACTGGATGCAACCCACGTTGCCATCCCGGCACTGCTTGCAACCTCTGCTATTCACCAACATCTGGTGAAAAAAGGTCTGCGTACCAGTACTGGTTTGGTGGTTGAAACGGGTTCCGCGCGCGAAACGCACCACTTTGCCCTGCTTGGTGGTTACGGCGCGGAAGCAGTTCATCCCTACCTGGCCCTCGAAACAATTGAAGGCTTGGCCAAGGGTGATGCCGAGAAGGCTGACAAGTACGTCAAGAACTACGTCAAGGCGATTGGCAAGGGGTTGATGAAGGTTATGTCCAAGATGGGCATTTCAACCTACATGTCTTACACCGGCGCACAGATTTTTGAAGCTATCGGTCTGCAGAAAGATTTTGTCGAGAAGTACTTTACAGGCACGCCTTCAAATATTGAGGGTATTGGTGTCTTTGAAGTGGCGGAAGAGTCGATTCGCCAACATATCGATGCTTTCTCCAACGATCCCGTGCTGAACACCATGCTGGAAGCTGGTGGTGATTACGCCTACCGTATCCGTGGCGAAGAGCACATGTGGACACCGGACTCCATTGCCAAGTTGCAACATGCAACGCGCACCGGTAAGACCGATACCTACAAGGAATACGCCAAGCTGATCAACGATCAGACCAAGCGCCATCTGACGCTGCGAGGTCTGTTCGAATTCAAACCAACCGGCACGGCGATTCCGCTGGAAGAAGTCGAAACCGCAAAGGAAATCGTCAAGCGCTTTGCTACAGGCGCCATGTCATTAGGTTCAATTTCAACCGAGGCGCACTCCACCCTTGCAATTGCGATGAACCGCATTGGCGGTAAATCCAATACCGGTGAAGGTGGTGAGGATGCCAAGCGTTTTGCACCGGTCAAGGCTGGCACGATGCTGTCTGAAGTGATTGGCAGCAATCGCATTGAGCGTGACCTTGAACTGAAAGAAGGCGATTCGTTGCGCTCGGCAATCAAGCAAGTAGCATCCGGTCGCTTCGGTGTTACCGCTGAATATCTCGCCAATGCCGATCAGATCCAGATCAAGATGGCACAGGGCGCCAAACCGGGTGAGGGTGGTCAGCTGCCAGGGCATAAGGTTTCCGAGTACATTGGCTTCCTGCGCCATTCGGTACCGGGTGTTGGCCTGATTTCTCCGCCGCCACACCACGACATCTACTCGATTGAGGATCTGGCGCAGCTGATTCACGACCTCAAAAATGCCAATTCGCGTGCTTCGATTTCAGTCAAGCTGGTGTCTGAAGTTGGCGTTGGCACTGTTGCTGCAGGTGTTTCGAAAGCCAAAGCAGATCACGTCGTGATTGCCGGTTTTGACGGCGGTACGGGCGCATCGCCGCAATCATCGATCAAGCATGCCGGCACGCCGTGGGAGCTCGGTTTGGCGGAAACTCAGCAAACCTTGGTTCTAAACCGCTTGCGCAGTCGCATTCGTGTTCAGGTCGACGGTCAGATGAAAACTGGTCGTGACGTGGTGATTGGCGCCCTACTTGGTGCCGATGAATTTGGCTTTGCTACTGCGCCGTTGGTGGTTGAAGGCTGCATCATGATGCGCAAATGCCACCTGAACACATGCCCGGTGGGTGTTGCGACGCAGGACCCGGTCTTGCGTCGCCGCTTTACTGGCCAGCCGGAACATGTCGTGAATTACTTCTTCTTCGTCGCCGAAGAGGTTCGAGAAATCATGGCGCTGTTGGGTATCCGTAAATTTGATGATCTGGTTGGACGTGTCGACCTGCTCGATATGCGTGCTGGTATCGACCACTGGAAGGCCAAGGGTCTCGATTTTTCAAGAGTCTTTTTCCAGCCAGCGGTCCCGGCAAGTGAGCCGCGCCGTCATACTGAAATTCAGGATCATGGTTTGGCCAAGGCGCTTGATCACAAGTTGATCGAGCAAGCCAAGCCGGCCCTCGAAAAGGGCCAGAAGGTCCAGATCGAGGCCACCATCATCAACGTCAACCGTACCTGTGGCACCATGCTCTCGGGCGAGGTCGCACGTCGTTACGGTCATGCCGGGCTGCCTGATGACACCATTCAGGTCAAACTGACTGGTACAGCCGGTCAGAGTTTTGGTGCTTTCCTGGCCAAGGGTGTGACGCTGGAGTTGACTGGCGAAGGTAACGACTACGTGGGCAAAGGTTTGTCCGGTGGTCGCATCATTATCAAACCAAGTGCCGATTTTCGCGGTTCAACGCCTGAGAACATCATTGTCGGCAATACCGTCATGTATGGTTCTATCGCTGGCGAAGCATTCCTGGCGGGTGTTGGTGGTGAACGCTTCTGCGTGCGCAATTCAGGTGGTACGGCGGTGGTTGAGGGTGTTGGTGATCACGGTTGTGAATATATGACCGGTGGTACGGTTGTCGTGCTGGGTATGACCGGCCGCAACTTCGCGGCGGGTATGTCTGGTGGCATTGCCTACGTTCTGGACGAAGATGGTAGCTTCAAGCATCGCTGCAATCTGGCCCAGGTGGCACTCGAAAAAGTCATGCCGGCCAGCCGCCATGCAGTTGGCGAGCCCTTGCACCGCGGGATCGCCGATGAAGCCCAACTTAAGGATCTGATCACCCGTCACGGTGAGTATACCGGCAGCCAGACAGCCAAGGAAATTTTGGCCAATTGGGATGTTTACCGGGAGAAGTTCGTCAAGATCTACCCGCATGAGTACAAGCGCGCGCTCACCGAGATCGCTGCTGCACAAAAGGAGGCTGCATAATGGGTAAGCCGACTGGATTTATGGAGTTTGAGCGTCTATCAGAGGCTTACGAGCCGGTAGAGCACCGCCTCAAGCATTACAAAGAGTTCGTGCATACCTTGTCGGATGACGAAGCCAAGACGCAGGGTGCGCGCTGCATGGATTGCGGCATCCCGTTCTGCAATAACGGTTGTCCGGTTAACAACATTATTCCTGACTGGAATGATCTGGTTTACCGTGGTAACTGGAAGCAGGCGCTTGAGATTTTGCATTCCACCAATAATTTCCCGGACTTCACCGGTCGCATCTGCCCGGCACCTTGCGAAGCCGCCTGTACGCTGGGGATCAATCTGGCACCGGTGGGTATCAAGTCGATTGAGCATTTCATTATCGACAAGGGCTGGGAGTCTGGCTGGGTTGTGCCGCAGCCGCCGAAAACCAAGACCGGCAAGAAAGTTGCTGTCGTCGGTTCCGGCCCGGCTGGACTGGCTGCAGCTCAACAACTGGCGCGCGTTGGGCACGATGTTACGGTGTTTGAAAAGAGTGATCGCCTGGGGGGCTTGTTGGCCTACGGCATTCCAGACTTCAAGATGGAAAAGACGGTAGTCGATCGCCGTGTTGCCCAGATGGAAGCCGAGGGGGTTACCTTCAAAACCAAGGTGATCGTCGGTAGCAAGGATCTGCCTAGTGGCATTGCCGATGACTCGACCGAGTTCGTCTCGGCAGATCAGTTGAGCAAGACTTTCGATGTGGTGATCCTCGCTGTCGGTTCCGAAGTGCCGCGCGACTTGCCGGTCCCCGGGCGTGAGCTCAAGGGGACCTATGCGGCGCTGGAATTTCTGATTCCGCAAAACAAGGAAGTCCAGTTCAACAAAAAGAATCCGATCAATGCCAAGGGCAAGCACGTTATCGTAATTGGTGGTGGTGATACCGGTTCAGACTGCGTTGGCACCTCAAACCGTCATGGTGCGGCTTCAGTGACACAATTTGAACTAATGCCGATGCCGCCGGAAGAGGAAAACAAGGCGCTGACTTGGCCTTACTGGCCGTACAAGCTGCGCACCTCTTCCTCACACGACGAAGGTTGCACCCGTGATTTTGCCGTCGCCACCAAGGCACTGGTTGATGATGGCAAGGGCAACGTCAAGGCACTCAAGGCAGTTCGTGTTGAGTGGAAAGACGGCAAAATGGTTGAAGTCGCCGGTTCTGAATTTGAACTGCCGGCTGATCTTGTCTTCCTTGCCATGGGCTTTACCAATCCGGTCGCCAGCTTGCTCGAGGCTTTTGGTGTCGAAAAAGACAATCGCGGCAATGCCAAGGCAACGACCGATGGCGAAGGTTGTTATGCAACTAACGTCGCCAAGGTGTTTGCTGCGGGTGACGTCCGCCGTGGGCAATCGCTTGTGGTTTGGGCAATTCGCGAAGGTCGTCAGGCCGCTCGGGAAGTGGATAATTTCCTGATGGGTAGCACGACCCTGCCACGGTAGTTAATTAGCATCATGCGATAATTCGAAGGCGGCCAAATGGTCGCCTTCGTCATTTCTGGAGTTGGAAATAATGGCTGAAACCCCCGTACAAGTTGTAATCCTAGCTGCCGGCCAAGGCAAGCGTATGCATTCGAATCTGCCCAAGGTGCTGCATCCCGTTGCCGGCAAAGCCTTAGCCCTGCATGTCGTTGATACGGCGCGGGAATTAGGTGCCGAGAAATTGGTCGTGGTTTATGGCCACGGCGGTGAAGTGGTACGGTCGACGCTGGATTCGGCCGATATTTTTTGGGCCAAGCAGGAGCCGCAACTGGGTACCGGACATGCAGTCGCGCAAGCTTTGCCAGAAATTTCCGGCACCGGCCAGACTCTGGTCCTTTACGGAGATGTGCCGCTGACCAAGGCCTCTACCTTGAAGCGCTTGCTGCAGGCAGGTAGGGATGGATTATCTATTCTCACGGTACAACTCGCCAATCCAGCCGGTTATGGCCGCATCGTGCGTGACGCTGCCGGGAACGTCCAGCGCATCGTTGAGGAAAAGGATGCTACGGCAGAAGAGAAAGCCATCCGTGAAGTGAACACCGGCATCATGGCCATTCCCTCGGCCCGGCTTGCCGATTGGCTGGGCAATCTGTCCAACAACAATGCGCAAGGTGAATACTATTTAACTGACATTGTCGCGCTTGCTGTTGCTGAAGGAATGCCTGTACGCACTGCACACCCAGACGGTGAATGGGAAGTGCTGGGTGTGAATAGCAAGGTACAACTGGCTGAACTGGAACGCGTCCATCAACGCAATGTGGCAGACGCCATGCTGGTTGGTGGTGTGCGTCTGGCTGATCCGGATCGTATCGATGTGCGTGGTGAAGTGAGCTACGGTCGCGATGTTTCGATTGATGTCGGTTGCGTTTTTGAGGGTAAGGTTGAACTGGGTGATGCTGTCGAGATTGGCCCTTACTGTGTGTTGAAAAACGTCAAGGTTGGAGCCGGTTCGCGGATCGCTGCCTTCTGCCATTTCGAAGACGCAGTGATCGGACCTGATGGGGTACTTGGGCCATACGCCCGCCTGCGCCCCGGTACGGAATTGGGTGCAGAAGTGCATATCGGCAATTTTGTTGAAATCAAAAACAGCAAGATTGCAGCGCAATCCAAGGCCAATCATCTCGCCTATATTGGCGATGCTGAAATCGGCCAGCGCGTTAATGTTGGTGCTGGAACCATCACCTGCAACTACGACGGCGCCAACAAGCACAAGACCATTATTGAAGATGATGTCTTCATCGGCTCTGACACCCAGTTGGTAGCGCCGGTAACCGTAGGGCGCGGAGCAACCCTGGGCGCTGGCACCACACTCACAAAAAATGCCCCACCTGACGCGTTGACCGTATCACGTGCCAAGCAAATGACATTGGCCGGCTGGGAAAGACCCAAAAAGGTAAAGAAATAATGGATGCCGGATTCACTGCCTTTGTCTTCGTCGTCGCCATTTTGATCGCCGTAGGAGTTTCTCTACTCCTGGTCGGCTACGTTGGCACCTTGCCAGCATCCTTTACCTTTGGCTGGAAAAACTGGGTACCAACTCTTTTGGTGCCGATCGTTGGGCCGATATGGTTTGCCTGGCGGCATTGGTCGGATTTTTCACGGCCCGGAAAACAGCTGTTGGCTGGTGTTGTATTGATACTTGTCGCTGTGTTGATCTTGTACAAAGGTGGTCCGTACATTGTCGATAGGATGGGGCCAAGTATTCGGTAACACTTTATTTTCCCGTTTGGTGCCTATTAGTAACCTCTCGTCAGGCTCTGCTTGGATGGAGTGGATATACGGCTAAACTTTAAACAACAAAATTGGAAGGAAAGCCTCATGCGCGTGAATCGGGGATTTACATTAATCGAAATTATGATTGTGGTGGCTATCATTGGGATTCTTGCTGCGATTGCGATACCCAATTATTCCGAGCACGTTACTCGTGCAAAGATTACGGAGGCAACAGCAGCCTTGGCGGACGTTCGGGTCAAGATGGAGCAATATTTTCAGGATAACCGTACCTATGTGGGCTTTACGGATAAGAGAATGGTATTGGGTGATACTTGCGCGGTTACGACTCCTGACCCGTTAAAAAATTTCAATTTATCGTGCCAGACGCCCGCTTCGCCCACTCTTTCAACATTCACACTTACGGCTACAGGTGTTGACAGCATGGCCGGGGTTTCATATGAAGTTAATCATCTAAATGAGCGAAAAACAACAGGCCAGCCAGCAGGTTGGACAGCACCCGCCGCAGCTAACAAATGCTGGGTAACAAGGAAGGATGGGGCGTGCTAAGGCATGCTAAAAATTCGGGCTTTACGCTGATTGAGCTAATTGTTGTGCTGGCAATTTTTGGCATATTGGTTACCCTTGGCTTGCCGAATTTTAATGTCTGGACCCAAAATGCCCAGATTCGAACAGCCGCTGGAGCTATCCAGAATGGCCTCCAGCTAGCCAGATCCGAAGCTGTGAGGCGTAATGCCCAGATTCGCTTCCAGTTGACTGATACCACTGATAATAACTGCGCGCTGACGACCACAGCGACCAACTGGATTATCAGTTTTGATGATCCGACCGGCGCCTGTGGCGGGGCATTTGTGAACGAAGCGTTTCTCATCAGTGACGCGACCAATAATCCAGCACCTCGGATGATTCAAAGACGTCCGGCGGCCGAGGGCTCAAGTCGGGTGGTTGCATCAGCTAATCAGTCAGTCATCGTTTTCAATGGTCTTGGGCGGGCAGATACCGGCGCAGTCATTGATTTCAATCCAAGCACAGGGGCTTGTACTGCATTTCGTTGTTTGCGTGTGACCATATCAACGGGGGGGCAGATTCGTATGTGTGATCCAAATCTTCCGTCTGGCGACACTCAGGCGTGTTAGGAGATCAAGTGCGCAAGTCTCAATCAGGCGTAATGCTCCTCGAGGCTTTAATAGCCATTCTAATTTTCTCCTTGGGTGTCTTGGGGGTTATTGGCATGCAGGCTGCTGCTGTGAATGCCTCACGCGATGCAAAGTATCGGACCGATGCCGGTTTGCTGGCGAATGAACTCATCGGGCAGATGTGGTCTGGAAATAGAGACGGGGCTACCCTGCAGGCTAATTTTCAAGGTGATGGTAACCAAACAGGTCCGACCAATATTTTGACCGATGGACCAATTTACACAGCTTGGCAAGCACGCGTTGCAAGTACCTTGCCAGGAACGGTTGCGAATCCTTCAGTCGTAACGGTTGTCCCAGGAGTGGTAGGGCCGCCTCGGACAAGTAGTCTTGTAACTGTTACGGTTTCATGGAGTGCGCCAAATGAGCAGGTGGCCCACCGTTATCGTGTGGTCGTTCAAATATTTTAGGGGTTGCCTTGATCCAATCTGCTGACAAAGCTTCGTTAGGTGCTCTCGAGCGGCAGTTCATAACTCGGAACGGGCGTTTGGCGAACCAAATTTCTCCCGAGATGCGAGTGCATTCATCCGCCGGCTTTGGTCTTGTTGAGCTAATGGTCGCCATGGTCATCGGTTTGCTGGGCATCGTTGTCATGATGCAGGTCTTCAGTGTGGCTGAAGCGCAAAAGCGCACTACCACTGGTGGAGACGATGCAATCAGCAGTGGGGCAATTTCCTTGAATGGAATCCAGCGTGATATTCAGCAAAGCGGTTGGGGAATCAGTGATGTTCGGGTTATCGGATGCAACGTCAGTGGTCTGTTGTCAGGTGGTGCCAGTATTCCGTTGGTGCCGGTCACCATCAATCCGACGGGTATTACCGGGGATGCAAATACAGACACCCTGCTGGTTGTCTATGGCAATGGGAACGGGGCAGTGGAGGGGGATTTGATCAATGCCCAACCTGCTACAAATATATATGGTGTGAATGCGGCAACATCTTTCACTGCACCACAGGCGGGGCCGCCTGTGGTGCTAGCTGACCGAGTGTTTGCTATGCCGCCCCCGCCGCGCCCGCCATTTCCCACCCCGTGCAATTTGTCGATGACTACAATAACCGGGGTGAATCGCCCCAATGTGACCGTAAGCGCAGGTGTAGCTGTGATGCAGGATGGGCGTTTATATAACTTAGGATCGGCCCCCGTTGTTCGTGCATATGCGATTATTAACAGAGCATTGGTTGTATGTGATTATGTTGCAAGTAATTGTGCGACGAACCCTCTTCCTAGCCCTCCTCCTACTCCCAGTCCTTGGGTGACGATTGCGGATAACGTCGTTAGTCTGCGTGCTCAATATGGGCGCGACACGGCGGCTGCAAATATGGATGCGATTGTCGATGTATGGGATCAAAACATTGCTACACCGGCAACGCCGGTTAGTAATGTTGCTGCAAAGAATACCGAGGCATGTGGTCTGATGAGGGCTTCTGCGGTTCGCATTGCCTTGGTTGCACGAAGCAGTCAGCCAGAGAAAAGGCTGGATGGAACGTTGACCAGTGGGCAGTATGTGACACCTGCCACTCTAGATTGGGCTGGTAGCGATGCTTTGGCCATAGCGATTGATGCAACGGCAGCAGCGGCTGTTGCGATTAGTTTGCCAAACCCAAGTGGCACGTGGCCGACTTGGCAGGACTTCCGCTACAAAGTTTTCCAGACGATCATTCCACTACGCAATATTACTTCTCTCGGGGCGGTGACAGAATGCTAGCCCATCGATTTCCTGGTAAGCGTTTTGCACACCCTGCCAAGGAGCGCGGGGTGGTGCTCATGATTTCGCTGATCATACTGGTGGCGCTAACCATTGCCGGTATCGCCCTGATTCGCTCGGTGGATACAACCAACATCATTTCTGGCAATCTAGCTTTTCAGCAGGCTGCGGTTCATGCGGCAGAGGCCGGAACAGAAGAAGCTGTTCGCACATTTCTGGAAACCAGTACCCCAATCGCATTGCAAAATGACGATCTCGCAAAAGGATACGTGGCATCAACACCTGCATCTGGCAATCCGGCATCGTGGGACACTTACTGGTCAGCCACAATAAACCCGAATCCAGTGGGGATGCCTGTAGCGGCTAAAACCTGTGTTGATCGCGTGTGTACCTTGGCTACCGATGCCGCTGGAAATACGGTTTCTTACACAATTCAGCGTCTATGCCAGACAACAGGAGACCCCTCTCTTTCTCCTACGGGCTGCGCCAGTGATGCTCAGCAAGCTGCACTAAGTGGTGCAAGCCTTGGCTCTGGGAGCGTGCAGCTCAACCAAGTTCCAAAATACTATTATCGCATTACCTCACGTGTTGCCGGTCCGCGCAATACCTTGAGCTATGTCCAAACAATTGTTGCCAGATAATGTCGGGAGTCTGCCATGACTACGAATAACTCCATTAAAGATACCCTCCGTAGCCTGATCGGAACGCTTGCTTCGTGTGTGGTTATAGCGAGTGCCCATGGCGGCCCAACGGCACTTGGGACTGAGCCATTTACCTCGACAACCAAAGTAAATGCGCTGCCCAACGTCATGTTCGTACTGGACGACTCCGGGAGCATGCAAGCGGACTTTTTGCCGGATTGGGCTGGTCCCTATCAGCAAACAATTAGTAGCGTTCTCACTACTGTGACGCCGCCCCATCGCTTTTTCAACGGGATTTATAACGGGGTGGCCTATAACCCGGGAACCCGCTATCGGGCACCGGTTATGTATACCAACACGGGTGCCCTTGATACAACAACCTACCCTAGTCAAACTGGTGAATCCGTTGCCCAAGGGGGTGATGGAGCGGCAACCACGCTCGCACGAAACTGGAGGGCGGTAAAGGTTGATGGCTACGGTATCCAATCTACTTCAACTGCCAATTTAGAGGGCAATGCCTTTTCCTATACAACCCTGGCTGGCGAGCATTGCACAACGGGGCAGCTCAGAACTTGTACGGCGTCGGCAGTACCGACAGGGAGTTACATTTTTCCAGCAAGTTTACGCTGGTGCACAACATCGCTCCTTTCTGTTGATACAACAGTAAATTCCAATGGTGTGTGTCAAGCCAGCAATATAGCGAATACCCCGACAAATACGGCAAATGGGGTAACCAATTACACTTTTCCGCGTATGCCTCGCCCGCGTACCGCGACAATCACGCTACCCATTGCCGGAGGGACCGTTTCCGGAATTACTGTCGATGCCTTGCAGATACTTGCTGGCAGCGCTACAGGTTCTTCCGATAGCGCTTTGGCTGCTGCCATAGTTACCCAGGTTAATGCGTGTACCTTGACTAAGCCAAGTCCTTGTATGGTGGTGGGTTATAGTGCAGTGAGCCTGGGGGGGGTCGTTACCCTTACTGCACCGGGGGTAACCAGCTCCAACCCAGTTGTTACCGGTGTAACAGCTTCAACTAGCGCATTCAGTGGAAGCAGTGTTCCGGGAGAAACCGTGCTCTCGGTTATTACCCCCTCGGTAACCAGTTACGCCTTCCCGGGAAGTGCAACGAAAGGCTCGAACCGGAGCGATTGTGCTGGTACTACTTGTACCTACAACGAGGAAATGACTAATTACGCGAACTGGTACGCCTATTACCGCACGCGTATGCAAATGATGAAAACTGCATCCAGCATTGCTTTCTCTGCCGTTGATAACACGTACCGAGTGGGTTTTTACAGCATTAACAATGGGCTTAATGGCGCTGGATCTTATTTTATTAATCCAAGTGCTTTTGACGGTGCGCAGAAAAATCTTTGGTATTCAAAATTTTTTAGTGCTGTTCCATATGGTGCGACGCCTTTGCGTACAGGCTTGGCAAATACCGGTCGCCTTTATGCCGGCAAGTTGTCGACATTGAACTCGGTTGCCGTCATCGACCCGATACAGTATTCATGCCAACAGAACTTCACAATTTTGTCGACTGATGGTTACTGGAACGATGCTAACAATCCCAAGCAAATTGATGGCACCACCGATATAGGGCAGCAAGACGGAAGTCTTGATCGGCCTTATTTCGATGGAGGCACTCAAACGCGCACAGTCACCCAAACGCTTAAATCTGAAGAACAGTGGGGCACTAATACGATTTTGCTTGAAAGCAGAACGCAACAGCAACAAACCAGTGCCAGCAGGCTGCTTGAAACTGTCGTTACGACGGACACCTTCCCTTGGACGACGCAGACCACTGCTTTGCAGGAGCGCACGACTCCGTTGGACGTGACCCAGTACAATTTACGAAGCCGTACCTATCCTCTGACCTCGGATACGAAGGAATTGCAGGAAAGTTCGTTTAAATTGAACTCTACGCCGCGGATACTGCAAAGCTATATCAACAATCTAACCAAGACAACAACGCCTTTGGAGGCGAGGACCTACAAGGTTACCGTTGGCACGAGGCTTCTAACCAAGAAAGATTACAAGGTTACCGTTGGTACGAGGCTTCTGACCCAGAAAGATTACAAGGTTACCGTTGGTACCAAACTGCTGACCCAGAAAGATTACAAAGTTACGGTTGGCACTAAACTTTTGACCAAGAAGGATTACAAGGTCACATCGACGGCATCTCCACTGCAAAGTAGTACTTACAAACTGCAATCCAGTACTCGACAGTTGCAGAAAAGAATGGAGACCTCGGTCGATGGTGGTGATACTTGGCAGGATACGGGCTGGGTTAACGTAAGCAGTTGTACCACCGCGCTTTCGGGGCCGGGGTATGCGCGGAATACGATATGCCGATATGACGTTGCTGTCGTTGCTGGAAATCTGAATTCATGCACAACGGTTACTGCATCACCCTCTTCTCCTTATACCGTGGGTCAGGCTGTTACCTGTGCTTACGAAACGACGCCGACTGTCGCTAATGTTGGAACGTGTACCGTTGTTGCACAGTCTGGAACCTTTGCCGCACCGCAGGTGGCTTGCGGATATGGAGCTGCAACGGCCCCAGTCAGCGGTCTTTTAACTTGTACAGCAAAGAATCAGACTGGATCGGCCTCCATGACTGGCGACAAGGTTGTCTGTTCTTACGACGCGACGCCGACGACGACGACCAACTTGTCGAGCTGCCAGTGGAAGGTTCCTTCCCCTGCTGCTTCTGTACCGAAAACGGATTGCAGCTATCAGGCGGTAAGTAATTCGGCTGGACAGACGGCGTGTACGGCAGCAGCGATCGGCACGGTGACGACGAACCTCACGACGTGGAATACCGGAGTGGCATGCTCATACGACGCGACACCGACGACGACGACCAACTTGTCGAGCTGCCAGTGGAAGGTTCCTTCCCCTGCTG
>ERZ724516.1390-NODE-1390-length-14240-cov-5.478675_pt1 | contig 14240 bp, 12 predicted proteins | sample MGYA00376049_ERZ724516 | MGnify/ENA primary metagenome ERZ724516 (study PRJEB28724, sample SAMN07190886) | activated sludge metagenome | isolation source: activated sludge of sewage treatment plant in Hong Hong | place: USA: Christiansburg, Virginia | collected... | reverse complement strand
TGGATCAAATGCCCCAGTTGCGAGAGCGTGCTCTACAAGACCGATCTGGAACAGAACCAGAATGTCTGCCCCACATGCAGCCATCACCACCGGATTGGCGCGCGCGCACGCCTGAATGCGTTCCTGGATGGCGAGGGGCGCTACGAAATCGGCCAGGAGGTCCTCCCGGTTGATGCGCTCAAGTTCAAGGACAGCCGCAAGTACCCAGAGCGACTGAAGGAAGCCTTGGAAAACACGGGAGAAACCGACGCGCTGGTCGTGATTGGCGGCGCGGTTCACAGCATCAGTCTGGTGGCGGCCTGCTTTGAATTCGACTTCATGGGCGGCAGCATGGGCTCGGTGGTCGGGGAACGCTTTGTGCGCGGCGTGGAGACCGCGATCGAACAGAAGGTCCCCTTCGTTTGTTTCACCGCAACCGGGGGTGCGCGCATGCAGGAAGGTCTTCTGTCGCTGATGCAGATGGCCAAGACCAATGCAGCCCTCACCCACCTGGCCAAGAAGGGGCTGCCCTATATCAGCGTGCTGACAGACCCCACGATGGGCGGTGTCAGCGCGGGCTTCGCATTCCTGGGTGATGTCGTGATTGCTGAGCCGAAGGCGCTGATCGGATTTGCCGGTCCGCGGGTGATCGAATCCACCGTGAGGGTGACGCTGCCCGAGGGCTTTCAGCGCGCGGAGTTCCTGCAGCAAAAAGGTGCCATCGACTTCATCTGCGACCGCCGGGAACTGCGCAAGACCATCGCCAGCACGCTGGCCATGCTGCAACGCCAACCCGCTGACGCCGTCAGCTGAGACTCGCCAGGTGTGCCCACTGGCGTTGCGATCAGCGCAACACCGCTTGTTGCACCGTCGCCAGAATCATGGCAGCCACCTGAAGCACAACCAGTAACACCAAGGGCGACAGATCTACACCGCCAACCGACGGAACGATCTGGCGGATGCGTCCCAGCAGCGGCATGCATAGACGCTCGATCACCGTAGCCACAGGCGAACCGGTCTGAGTCCAGGAAAGGACTGCGTAGACGATGACAAGACCGGTCAGTCCGGAAATCGCCATCTGAACCATGCCAAACAGCGCCAGAACCGGCACCCAGGCCAACAACTTCAGTCCTCCGCCCATCAGGCCAAGCAACCCAAACTGGGCCAGCTTGAGCAGATACGCGCCCACCAGACTGGACAGGTCCCACGCCCCAGCCGACGGCACGAACCGGCGCAACGGCAGCACCAGCCAGTCGGTCAGCGCAAAGACAAAACGGCCCACCGGATTGGCAAAGGGTACCCGCTGGTGCTGCATGTACAGGCGCAACAAGCAGGCACCACCGACGAGGCTGACAGTGACTTCCAACAGGAAGAAAATGATTTGATACAGCATGGGAACAGCGTGAAGAAGCTCGTGGGATGATACGGCCAGGCATTTTCCGCCGTTCACCGCATGCCTTCGAGCGCACCGTGCCTGAAATCCTGACCCTTTCTTCGCTGCCCCTGTTTCCGTTGCAGACAGTGCTGTTTCCGGGGGGCTTGCTCCCACTGCGGGTGTTCGAGGTCCGCTATCTGGACATGGTCCGTCGGTGCCAAAGCGCTGACGCTCCGTTCGGTGTGGTGGCACTGAAGCGGGGCTCGGAAGTGCGGCAGGCCGGAGCACCACCCGAGGCCTTCCACACGATCGGAACACTGGCGACGATCCAGTCGCTGGACGCTTCACAGTCAGGCCGGCTGATGGTCGAGTGCCGCGGCGAACAACGCTTTGAGGTCATTCGCACCGAAATGCTCAAGAATGGCTTGTGGATGTCTGACGTTCGGCGGCTTGATGACGACCTGGCCGTCCCTGTGCCGCCAGACCTGACCTTCGTCGGGCAGGCCTTGGCCCGGGTTCTGGAATCCCTGCAGGCACGCCAAGGCTACGGCACGCCGGCACCAGTGAGTGAACCGATGCGACTTGATGACTGTGGCTGGCTGGCCAACCGATGGTGCGAACTGCTGCCGATTCCACTGGAACTGAAACAGCGGTTGATGCAACTGGACAACCCACTGGTGCGGCTGGAACTGGTCGGCGACATTCTGCATAGAACGGGCATCGCCGGTTAGATAATTCAATTTTCATAGCGAAGATTGACCATCCTGTGCTGGGATAAAGCCAATTTCTTTAGGAATCAGCCCTGTGAAGTGTATTCCGGGACCTGCTGACGCAACCAGTCACGCAACAAGGCGCGGTCGGGCGCCGGACCAACCGTGTCGATCCAACGCTGCACGTCGGCAGCATCGATCACCTGTTGGCCGCTGGTGCGGGCCACCCGCAGTTTCGGGTGCGGCGTGGGCGCCGTGGTCTCGTCGTTGGCCAGCAGTTCCTCATACAGCTTCTCGCCGGGCCGAAGGCCAGTGAATGCGATCGGGATGTCCTGCTCGGTCTTTCCCGAAAGACGGATCAGCATACGCGCCAGTTCCACAATCTTCACCGGCTCGCCCATGTCGAGCACGAAAATCTGGCCCGAGCGGCCCATGAGGCCCGCCTGCAGCACCAACTGCGCGGCTTCCGGGATGGTCATGAAGTAGCGCACGATCTCCGGGTGCGTCACCGTGACCGGACCTCCACGCGCGATCTGCGCCGTGAACAGCGGCACCACCGACCCGCTGGACCCCAGCACATTGCCGAAGCGGACGGAGACGTACTCGGTCCCGGCGAACTCGGCCGCCACGCCTTGCACGACCAGCTCCGCCATGCGCTTGCTCGCCCCCATGACATTGGTCGGGTTGACGGCCTTGTCGGTTGAAATCATGACAAAGCGCCGGGCGCCACATCGGCCTGCAACCCGAGCCGCATGCAGCGTTCCCAGCACATTGGTGCGCAGGGCCTCAATCTCGTTGAGGTCTTCCATCAGCGGGACATGTTTGTAAGCGGCTGCATGAAAGACCACCGAGGGCTTCTGTGCCAGGGCAATAGCCTCCAGCCGTCCCAGCTCACGCACGTTGGCGGTGTAATACAGGCCTTGCATCTGCGGATGCGCCGCGCGAAGCTCCTGCTCCAGCTGGTAGATTGCGTACTCCGACACATCGACGCAGACCAGCCGTGCCACCCCGAAGCGCGCAATTTGCCGGCACAGCTCGGAACCGATGGAGCCGCCCGCCCCGGTGACCAGCACGGTCTGGCCGGAAATGAGTTCCGACAAGCCCTTGACGTCGAGTTGCACCGGATCGCGCCCCAGCAGGTCTTCGAGCTCGACCTTGCGCGGCTGGGCGCCGTCCTGGCGCAGCCATTCGTCGGGGCGCGGCAAGGTCATGAGGCTCAGGCCGGCCTCGGCCGATTGCAAGAGCACGTCACGGCGCCCCGGCGCGCCCGGCGCAATCGCCATCAGCGCCGTGTGGACCCCTGCAGCACGGGCCACCGCTGACAAGTCATCCAGGCCGCCCAATACTTGCACCCCCTGCAAGGACCGGCCTTTTTCCGACCGCGCGGGTGACACGATACCGGCGGCATGCCAGTGGCCCGAGCCCTTGAGCGTCCGCAAGGCCTCGGCAGCCTCCTTGAGCGAACCCACGATCAGCAGCGGCCGCTCGCCCTGTGACACCGTGCTGCGCTCCGACAGGGTTCGCCAGCCGGCACGGGCAGCGCCCAACAGGACCAGCACCAGCAGCGGGTGCAGCACCAATACCGATCGCGGGAGATTCGGAATGCGCAGCATCAGCAGCACGGCCGCCGACACCAGGCCGCCGAACAACACTCCAGCGCCGAGCTGGCGCAGTTCCGGCAAGCCGATGTAGCTCCAGACATGCCGGTAGACCCCGGACGCCAGGAGCGTCACGGCAAAGCAGGGCAACACCCAGCGTATCGCCTGCAGGGCCATCGCCTCGAACTCCGCTGGAATGTCCAGGTTGAACCGAAGCCAATAGGCGGCCCACCAAGCGAGAAGGACCAGCAGCAGATCCAGCGCCAGGATCGGCAGAACGCCCTTATGCCGTTGCATGGCAGGTGTCCACTGCGCCAAGCGTTCGTCGCAGGTGCACGATGACGCGGTCCTGCTGTTCTTCACTCAGGTTGGAGCCCGAGGGCAGGCAGACGCCGGCCTGGAACAGCTGGCCGGATACGTCCATTTGCGCGCCATGCGGAAAGTACGGCGCGCCGGCAAACAGGGGCTGCAGATGCATGGGTTTCCACACTGGCCGCGCCTCGATGGCGTGGCGTTCCAAGGCTTCCATGACGGCCAGGCAGCGCGCGGGTGCATCGGTGCCATCCAAGGTGAAGCAGGTCAGCCATCGGCTGCTGCGGTAGCCGGTCGGCTCCGGCATCCAGCGCACCTGCGGCAGGTCGGCCAGTGCCTCCTGGTAGCGCTCGAACACACGGCGTCGCTGGTCCACGCGCTGGTCCAACACCCGCAGCTGGCCGCGGCCGATGCCGGCGAGCACGTTGCTCATGCGGTAGTTGAACCCGACTTCCACATGCTCATAGTGGCGGGCGGGCTCGCGCGCCTGAGTCGAGAGCTTGCGCGCGCGCGCCATCAGGTCAGGATCATCCGACACCAACATGCCGCCACCGGAGGTGGTGATGATCTTGTTGCCATTGAACGAATAGACGGCCAGGCGGCCGAACGCGCCACTGGAGCGGCCCTTGTACATCGCACCCAACGATTCGGCGGCGTCCTCGAGGATGGGCACCCCATAACGTTCGCAAATGGGCACCAGTGCATCCATGTCGGCGCTCTGACCGTACAGGTTCACGACGATCACACAGCGCGGCAGGCGGTTTTCGCCGCGCGCCCACTCGAACGCCCGTTCCAGCGCAGCTGGCGACATGTTCCAGGTGGCCGGCTCAGAGTCGATGAATACCGGGCGGGCCCCGGCATACAGAATGGGATTGCAGCTGCCAACAAAGGTGAGCGACGAGCAGAATACCGTGTCACCCGGCTGCACGCCCAGCAGCAGCAAGCCGAGGTGAATCGCCGCGGTGCCCGAACTCAGCGCCGCGGCATGGCCCACGCCCACGTGCGCGGCGAGCTCCCGCTCAAAACCATCCACATGTGGACCCAAGGGGGCGATCCAGTTGGTCCGGAAGGCGTCTTCTACAAATGCCGTCTCCTCGTCGCCAAGGTGCGGCGAGGACATCCAGATGCGCTGCGAGAGTTCACGCCGAAAGACGATATCCAGCACCCGGCCGTGCGCATCCAGCACCGGCACGTGGTCGATCTGGTGCTCGTCCATGACCGCCAGTACGCGCGCGGCGCCAGCGTCTTCTCGCACAGTGATCGGCTGCGGCCGATCTGAGAGCGCGCCCACGGCCGTCGAATCGTCCAGTCCCCGCAGGTGGGCGCGGCGCAGATCGCCGTCGGTCAGCGTGCGCAGCAGCGTGCCGTCACCGGAGACCACCAGCAAAATGCCGCGCGCCGTGGCATCCAGCCGCTGCAATGCCGCGCGTAGGGAACAGGCCGGTGCCACCCAAAGCGCCTTGAATTCATCCCGATTCATCTGATCCTCCTGGCAGGTGCGCCGACATATGTCCCTGCCTGCGTGATGTCCGCGCAAACCACCGAACCGGCACCGATCACGGCGTCGTCGCAGACGCTGAGTCCGGGTTGCACCACCGCGCCTGAGCCCAGTAACACCCGTACTCCCACCCGCACAGCGCCCCCCAGCACGGCCCCCGGCGCAATGTGGGTGTAAGAGCCCACCGTCCCGTCGTGGTCCACCACCGCGCCGTGATTGACGATAACCCCAGCGCCCAATTGCGCACCGGGTGCCACCACCGCCTGCGCGGCGACGAAACAACCCGGCGCCACGCCCGCATGCGGTGAAACGGTGGCCTGGGGGTGAACGACCGTGGCCAAGCGCTGTGTGCCCAGCGCCAGGCATTCTTTTTCACGCGCCGCATTGTTGCCGATGGCCACGTGCACCGGACCATCGAAATCCTGAGACACAGAGGGATCCCGCAAAGGCACGCCGGGCAGCAGTTGGCCCATGCACCGGGAGACATCCCGGTCGGAAGCCCACAGTGCGGGCCATTGTCCGGAGCGCAGCGCTGCGTCAGCGACCACGCGCCCGTGGCCACCGGCGCCGAACACCAGCAAAGCCGCTGCACCCACCGACTCAGTAGGCATTGGCCTTCTCCAGAAAGCTTGCATCCAACGGCAACTGCACCAGGCGATCGACGATGCGCGGACCGGCCTGTCCGTCCCCATAGCAGTTGATGGCCTCAAAACGGCCGTGGCGCAGAGCCTGATCCAACGCAGTCGACAATGCAGAGGCTTCGGGCGGCACATCAACCACGTTCGCGTTGCGCTCTCTCAGCCGCTGGCGGTCACCGACATTCACCACCGGCGTGCCGAAACTGGCCGCCTCGATGATGCCCGCCGATGAGTTGCCCACCATCACGGCCGCATGCCGCATGGCGCGTGCAAAAAGCGCACGATCCAGGTGGCGAACGCGCAGCGAGCCGCGCGGGAGAACCCCCTCGTCCAACGCTTGCAAGACGCCCCGAGCACCTGCATCGGCGTTGGGTTCCAGCCACACCACTGCCAGGCCCAGATGGTTCAGCGTGGTCATCAATTCAGCCGTCTGCACCCTGGCCTGATCGGCCTGCTGCACCACCGGATGAAACACCGCCAGGACGAAAGAGGTCCCGGGCGCCAGACCCAGCGCCGCCAGGGCGTCCTCCCGCGTGCCGTTGGCCAGCTCGGTCAGGCCATCCAGCCCAGGCGCGCCAACGACCCAAATTCGAGCCGGCTCTTCGCCCATGCGCTGCAGGCGCCCGGCTGACTCGTCCGTGGCCACCAGGTGCCAGGTGCTGAGCTTGCTGATGGCATGGCGAACCGGCTCGTCCACGGTGCCGGAGCGCTCGCCACCATGGACATGCACAGTCGGCACGCCCATGTGCAAGGCCGCAATGGCGCCGGCCAGCATTTCGCCACGGTCACCCAGCAGCAACAGCACATCGGGCCTTCGCTGGGCCAGCACGCGCGTCATGCCCTGCAGGCATTCGCCAACCCCCGATGCCATGCTGGCCGTGGTCCGGGTGGTCACGTCGATTGGGATTTCCGCGGACACAGACAACCCGGCCGCCCGGATTTCGTCCACGGTGTGGCCGTGCGAAGGGCTCAGGTGGGTGCCGGTGGCCACCACCTCGACGTCCAGCGCCGGATGCGCGGCGGCCCGCTGCAAAGCCGTTCGCATGAGACCAAAGTCGGCCCTCGTCCCGCTGAGGTAAAGCACGCGCCGCATCTGCCCGCCCACCATGGCATTCATCCTGCCGCCCCTTCGTCGAAGTCGGACCATTGCAACACCGTGCCCGCCGGGACGGCCCGCGCCATGCGCCGTCCGGCCAGCAAGGGCAGGTCGCGCGGGGCAATGCCAGTGGCGGGGCGCCGGCAGACCAGCATTTCCACAGCCAACGTCTCGCCGGCCTGCAGGTCTACCCCCGCCACCACGCTGCGGCGGGCCACCCGCGCAGTCTCCCGCTCGTCCGGGCGCGGCGCCTTGACCCCGTCACCGCGCATCGCGCTCACGCGCCGGATACCCTGCACCATGCGGGCAAAGAGTTCGGGCTCCAGCGAGGCGCTGTGGTCGGGCCCGGTCATTGCGCAGTCCAGCGTCAGGTGTTTCTCGATGACGGTGGCGCCCAGTGCAACGGCCGCCAGCGGCGCCTCGATGCCCAGGCTGTGATCCGAATAGCCGATCGGAAGCCCCAGGCGCCTGGCCATTTCATGCATGGCCGTCAAGTTCAGGGTCTCATCCGCTGCCGGATACGCGGAGGTGCAGTGCAGGACCACCACGTCGCGCAGGTGCCCGCGGGCGGATTGCGCCCAGCCGACGGCCTCGACGATTTCATCCATGGTCGCCATACCGGTGGACATCAGCAACGGCAACTGCGTGGCGGCCGCATGCTCCACCAGCGCCCGGTGCGTCAGTTCCCCAGAAGATAGCTTCAGGCGCTTCACACCAAGCCCGACCAGAAGGTCCACCGCCGGCAGCGAGAATGGGGTCGAAAAAAATTCGATGCCGATGGCGTCGCAATGGGTTTTGACCTGGCGATGCTGGGACTCGTTCAACTCCAGCCGCTGCAGCATTGCGTACTGATCCTGGTCGCCGGTCTGGCGTGACTGGTAGGCGGCCGTTGGCGCACCCGGGACCACCAGATCCTGGGCGCGGAAGGTCTGGAACTTGACCGCGTCGGCGCCCGCATCTCGGGCCGCCTCGCACAGGCGCAACGCCAACTTGACATCCCCGTTGTGGTTGACGCCAGCTTCGGCAATAACGAAAACATCCTGGACTGTTGTGCTCATGAAGCATCTCCCCCATGACGCCGGTAAAGCCAGAGGGCCTGCTCGAAGTCCTCCAGATCGTCGATATCGATGGACTTCCAGCGCGCCATCACAAATGGCGCGATGCGGACACTCCAGAGTCCATTAACGGCAGCGTGAGCCAGAGCAGCACGCTGCCAGACGTAGATGGAACCGTTCAGTACGTAGACCGCCGGCGCATCCTGCCGCCGGGTGTTGCCCTGCCCTTTGCTCAAATGGACCCATCCGTCCTCGCCGCGCTCCACCATATTGAAGTATGGGTTGTCGGTCGCCTCCTTCACGCTCACGACGAGATCGGCTTCCATATGACTCTGCATTGCCACGGAAATGTCGTCGGAACCGCGCAGTGGCGAGGTCGGCTGCAAATCCACCACACGGGATATGGCCTGTCCCTGCCGCTCAAGATGCCGAACCAGATGCTCAACTACCGGCAGCTTCGGTGCAGTGTCGCCGGCGAGTTCGGCAGGCCTCAAATATGGCACTGTAGCGCCGGCAGCCCGTGCGACAGCGGCAATTTCGGCGTCATCCGTGGACACATACACCGCATCGATCGCCGGACAAGCCAGAGCCTGTGCAATCGAATGGACGATCAGGGGTTTGCCGGCGAAGTCGCGCGTATTCTTGCCCGGCAGGCCCTTGCTGCCGCCCCGCGCACAAATGGTGGCAATGCTTCTGGGTGCGGACATGGACGCCTTCAAGTAGAGAGGAACTGTCGGAGAATCCCCAGCCCCACCTCGGCGCTGCGCTCGGGATGAAACTGGCACCCGTAAATTTGGTCCCGAGCCACGGCTGCGCAGATGCGAACACCGTGGTAGTCGGTATCCGCCAGGCGGTGTGCCTCGTACGTGGGAACCGGCGCATAGGAATGCACAAAATACACGGCGTCACCGGGCTGAACCGCCGCCAGGATAGATTGGTCCCACGCCACACGTGTAGGCGGAAGCACCAGGGCGCTCCAACCAATGTGCGGCACACGCAGTGGCCGCCCCGCAGGGTCGATCGCTGGGACGGGTTGGACCCGGCCAGGGATCAGCCCAAGCCCGATGTGATCACCATGCTCCTCGCCCACTTCAAAGAGCAGTTGCGCCCCCACGCAGATGCCGAGAAAAGGGCGGCCGGTATCGACATAGCGCTTGACCAGTTCATCAAAGCCCCGCGCCCGCAACTCGCTCATGGCGTCCGCGAAGGCGCCGACGCCGGGCAGCACCAGCCGGTCCGGCAAGGTGCTGACCTGCGTGGCCTGCTCGGCCACTTGCACCGTGGCACCACAATGCTCCAGCGCCCGAACCACGTTAAGCAGGTTGCCGATACCATAGTCGATGACGGTGACGTGGCATCCGCTCACAGCCGCACCTCCACACCCTGCGCCTGCGCATGTTGCTTGATATCGGACACCGTCATGCGACCCCAGTGCAGGGCGTCGGCGATGGCCACACCGGAGGCGCCCGCGGCGCTGGCTCGCTGCAAATCCGCCACGTCACCAAAGCCGCCGCTGATGATGACAGGCACATTGACGCGCGCATTGACCGCACGCAGCAGTTCGATGTCCAGTCCCTTGCGCGTGCCTTCCTGGTCCACCGCGGTCAGCAGAATCTCTCCGGCACCAAGCGCAACCGCCTGGACAATCCAGTCGATCACGTCCAGCCCGGTGTGCTCGCGGCCGTTGTCAGTGTAGGCCTCCCAGCGTCCCGGCCCGGTGCGCTTGGCCTCCACCGACAAGACAATGCACTGCGAGCCAAAGCGCCGCGCCACTTCGGTAATCAGGGCTGGACGGGCGATGGCTGCGGTGTTGATGGCGACCTTGTCGGCTCCAGAACGCAACATGTTGTGCACGTCGTCCAGTGACCGAATGCCGCCGCCCACGGTGATCGGAATGTAGATATGGTTCGCGGCACGCCGGATGATGTCCGACAGGCTGTTGCGCTGGTACAGGCTGGCAACGATATCCATGAACACCAGTTCATCCGCGCCTTGTGCGTAGTAACGCAAGGCAAACGCGTGTGGATCGCCCACCACACGCAACCCTTCCAGCCGGATGCCCTTGATCAGGTTCGGGCCTTTGATATCGAGCCGCGGAATGATGCGCAAACCAGCCATAGCCACTCAGACGCCGTCGAACACGGTGTGCCGCAGCTTCCATTGGCCGCTTTCGCGCTTCCAAAGATGAGGTGAACGGAACGTATCTGCCAGTCGCATGAAGTAGTCGCGATCCATGACCGGCGCTTCGAACATCTTGCTGGCGCGCCCGAATTCCTTCTCCGGGATGCTCAAGTAGCGAAAAATTTCCTCGGCAAAGCGCTCAGGGAACTCACCGTCGTACCGTCGCACCAATGCCACACCTTCATCTCGATTGATGTCGCCCGATCGGATTTCCTGCGCCGCATCGTAGGTCGCACGACCAATGCCGAACTTGGTGAAGGTGGTGTAGTAATGGAAGTCGTCGATACGGTCATCGATGCTGTTGTACTTGCTGTAGGTGCCGGGTGTGCGCTCGGGCGACGCCTCGAATCCGCCATGCTCCACCGCGTAGTAGTAGCAACTCTGCGGATGCCACTTGAGGTAGTAGCCCAGATAATGCACCTCAACCTGCTTGCGCTGTATCTGGGCTGGGTCGGCCGGCAAATAGGGCAGCAGATCCTGCTCTTCGAGACCGAAATCGTCATACAGACTCTGAACCGATGTACCGCCAAGGTAGATCTCAGCCTTGTTGGCCGAAGTGAAGTAAGACCAGTCCCGCTGGGCGCTCGAGGTGTCGCCGATCGGATTGCCGTACTCAGCCTCGTTTTCGCCATACACCACGAACGGGATGTCGTGCAACAGGGCCATCTTGGGCGCCAGTGATTTTTGGCCGAACATGAACGCCTGGAAGGGATGGAACAAGTTGTCCACTGCGAGGCGTGTCAACAACCGGTGCACCCTGCCATTGGGTGTCATCAGATAATTGTCAAACCCCGCGTGCAGCCAAGATTGAAAATTCTTCCAGCCCCATTCCGTGTAGACATGGGGTGCCCAGGTCACGGTCAGCGGATGCATGCCAAACCGGGTCTTCAGGATGTGCGATGCATAGAAGCTGTCCTTGCCGCCGGATCCTGGCAACAAACAATCGTAGCCGGACCGACTGCGGAATCTGTCACAGAGCGCGGCGAGTTGGTCTTCCCGGTCTTTCCAGTCGATGGTGCCGTGCTTCTGCTCGGCGAAGCGGCAGGCATCGCAGACACCCTGTTCATCGAACGCAATCGTGGCCTTCTTGCTGGCTTTCGTGTGCTGGTACTCCACGGCGGAATTGGGCCGCTGGTTGGAGATCACGCACTTCCGGCAAAAATGCACGTAGCGCGGCAAGCCGTACATCACCCTCGCATCGTCATCGCTTGCATCAAACGGCGAAAGGTCAACGGGCGCAGGATTGGGGATAAGTGACATTCGGGCTTGGGTGGAGTCGGTTGCAGGAGGACCGCTTGCTTCCTGCGATCCTGGGAGCGGAATCGGACGATTATAGGAATTTGCCCATAACGGCAAGCACCCGTTCTGCGGCTGAGGACTGCTCATGTGTTTCCAGACGTGGAGCATCGATCCATCGGTCCAGCGCTCCGGAGATTTCGTCGACCGGAACGGCCGCGTCAGCAATGCCAAAACGCGCCAACGGCATGGCGTGGTCAAAAACCGAGCCCAACACCTGAATCAGTCTACACCCGGCCAGATGGCCCTCCAGACCGACCGTTGAGTTGAGCGTCACCACCGCATCGGCTGCATGCAACAACGGCGCCAGGGGCCAATCCTGCCCGGTCACCAGGATACGGGTATCCGTGCAAACGTCCGTCAAGATCTCTCCCGCTCGGGGACGGATGCAAAGAACACAATCGGCACGGGCAAGCACCCATTGCTCCACTGCAGCCAACGCGCGCTGCGGCAAGCTAGGGTCGCCCGGACGCCCATCGAACGGGTGAAAGGCCGGCTCTACCTGCATAGGCCACAGAATTACGCGGCGATGAACCCAGCCACGTTCCTCGCGGATCTGGCGTCCCCGCGTCACTGCCGAGGGCGCATTGAGTGCGTCGAAGCCCGGATTTCCAGTCACGACCACCTGTTCTTCCGATCGCCCCGCCGCCAATAGGAATTGCCGCACGGAATCGTTCAGCACACAAACCTGATCCGCATAATCCCGGGCGCCGATCCACTTCACTTCGTCGATGGCAAACAGGTCCACCAAGCAGATCGAGGGAATGCCTAGTTGCCTCGCCGCCACGACCGCCGCACGCTCGGCACGCGGCGAGTTCGTGCAAACCACCAGATCGGGGCCTACCGCCTTCAGGATGCGCCTCAACATCGGGACGGGTAAGAACGCCTGGCGCCCAAACTGACTGTAGGCCCGCTCGGCTTCTGCGTGGCCCACATCAGCAATCAGATCGGCCATGGACAAGCCCAAGTATGCGATTGTTTCCTGAGGGTCCGCGACCGGCCCGCCCAGTCCCTGCATCAACTGCTGCCCCCGTTCCAGCGCCGCATCATCGTCGTCGGTGACGAAATCACGGAACTGGATCACATCGAGTCCGACCGCGCGGGCCACGGGCGCGGCCGTCGTCAACGCCAGCACTACGGGCTTCGCTTTACCAGTCACCGCCAGGGCCTGCGCCAAGGGCACGACCATCTTGATATGGCCACTGCCATAGGCGACAAAAAGGACCTTCTTCATGTCCGGTCGGGTCCGCCCACGCTACCTGAAGCCCACAACGCCACAGCTGCAAGCGCTCGCAGTTCGCGCGTGAAGTTGGCGTCGCCGCAGCGATGCCGTTCCAGCATTGACGCCACGGCGGCAGGTTCGAACAGTCGCGCGATCAAGTCGCTGCCTTGCAATGTGTCGCGCAACCATGCATAACTCTCCTGGCGGAACCAGTCGCCCACCGGCACGGTGAACATCTGCTTCTTTCGGTGCGCCAGATCTTCGCCGATCAGCGGCGCCGCGGCGCGCTTGAACCAGTGCTTCTTGTCGCCCTGCGCCGAGAGTTTGGTCGCGCCCCGCGAGCGGAAGGCGAATTCCATCATGCGCCAGTCCAGAAAAGGCGTACGCGCCTCGATGCTTACGGCCATGCCCATGCGGTCGGGCTTGACCAGGTTGTTGCCGCTCAGCAGCAGTTGCATGTCCAGGTACAGCGCCTGGTTGATGCGATCGAAGTGCTGCGCTTCGTCGAACCAGGGCCTGGCGGCATCGGTGAAGCTGTCGATGCCTGCCAGCTGCCTGCGCACCTCGGGCCGGTACAGCGCCAGCTTGGCCTGGGGAGAAAACAGCGAGATCGAGTCGAAGTAACGGCGCTGGAACTGCTGCGCAGGCATGGTGGCGGCTCCCGGCTGTGCGAAAAACGACGCGTACTTGTCGTAACCCGCGAACAACTCGTCGCCGCCGTCGCCGGTCAGCACCACCTTGACGTGCTTCGCCGCCAGTTCGCTGACCCGCAAGGTCGGCATGAACGAAGCATCGCCGTGCGGCTGGTCGAGGTGGTGCAGCACGCGCGGCCACTGCGCCAGCATGTTGAGCTCGGCGATCTCGCGGGTGTGTTCGCAACCGAAGCGCTGGGCCGCCTGCAGCGCAAACGCCGATTCGTCGTAGCGCGGGTCTTCGAAACCGATGCAGAAGGTCTTCACGGGACGGTCCACATGGCGCGCCATCAGGCCGACGATGGTGCTCGAATCGACGCCACCCGACAGGAAAGCGCCAAACGGCACGTCGGCGCGCAGGCGGATGCGCGTGGCGTCGTCTAGCGTGGCCATGAATTCCACTGACCAGTCCTCAAAGCTGAAGTCCTGCTCCCGCTGGTCGGCCAGGTTCCACCAGCGCCGGGTTCCCACTGGCGCACCGCGCGTGTATTTCATCCAGGTGCCAGGCATCACATGCCGCACGCCCTGGTACACCGTCCACGGCGCGGGGATGTAGTTGAACGTGAGGTAGTGGTGAATCGCTTCCAG
>ERZ724516.1389-NODE-1389-length-14242-cov-6.326778_pt1 | contig 14242 bp, 14 predicted proteins | sample MGYA00376049_ERZ724516 | MGnify/ENA primary metagenome ERZ724516 (study PRJEB28724, sample SAMN07190886) | activated sludge metagenome | isolation source: activated sludge of sewage treatment plant in Hong Hong | place: USA: Christiansburg, Virginia | collected... | reverse complement strand
TCTACAAGATTTACGCCGAGTGCTTCATCAACCCCGCCCATTTGCAAGCCATCATCAGCGACGCGCAAGCCATCGTCGATACGACACTATCCAAGGAATGTCCATGACCAACCCCGTGCCGCAACCCGAAAACGGGCCCGTGCCCGCGCCCGATCCCGCACCAACCAAAGGTGAGCATGACGCCCACGACCATGCGTCGGGCGGCCCGTTCGGAGAAAAATCTGAACTGATCTTCGCGATTCTCGCCGGCGTCTTTTTGGCAGTGGGTTGGCTGCTGGGGTGGCGCGAAATCGGCCCGGCCTGGTTGCCGACAGCGTTGTACATCGCTGCTTACCTGTTCGGCGGCTGGTTTACGGCCTTGGAGGCCTTCGAGAACCTGCGTGAGCGCCGCTTTGCGATTGACACCCTGACCCTGGTTGCCGCCATCGGCGCTGCGGCGCTGGGCAAGTGGGCCGAAGGCGCGTTGTTGTTGTTCCTGTTCGGCATCGGCCATTCGTTGGAGCAGTACGCGATGGGCCGCGCCCGCAAGGCCATTGAGGCTTTGGCCGAACTCGCCCCGGACACCGCTACGGTGCGCCGCGATGGCAACACCCAAACCATCGCGGTCGCCGAGCTGCAAGTAGGCGAAGTTGTCATCGTGCGACCGAACGAGCGGCTGCCGGCCGATGGTGTGGTTGTCGTCGGCACCACCAGTGTCAACCAGGCACCCGTCACAGGCGAGAGCGTGCCGGTGGACAAGCGCGCTACCAACGATGCCAAGGCAGCACTGGCCGCGTTCGACAAGCTGGGGCCTGAGTTCCGCGTCTTTGCCGGCACCATCAACGGCAGCGGCTCGATTGAGGTGATGGTGGCGCGGCGCGCCGAGCAATCAACTATGGCGCGGGTGGTCAAGATGGTGACCGAGGCACAGGCCCAGCGTTCACCGACCCAGCAGTTCACCGAACGTTTTGAGCGCATCTTCGTGCCATCGGTGCTGGTGTTGGTGGTCATTCTGCTGTTCGCTGGCTTCGTGATCGACGAGCCGTTTGCGGCCAGCTTCTATCGCGCCATGGCCGTGCTGGTGGCGGCCAGCCCTTGCGCGCTGGCCATCTCGGTGCCCAGCGCCGTGCTAAGCGGCGTGGCGCGGGCCGCACGCGGTGGCGTGCTGATCAAGGGTGGCGGTGCGTTGGAGAACCTGGGCTCGCTCACCAGCATCGCGTTCGACAAAACCGGCACACTGACGGAAGGCAAGCCCAAGCTCACCGATGCCGTGGCAGCACCCGGCGCGACCGAAGACGAGTTGCTGTCGGTAGCCCTGGCGGTAGAAGAGCAAAGCGACCACCCGCTGGCGTCGGCTGTAGTGGCAGGAGCACGCGAGCGCCTGGCAGACCGCATCAAGCCCGCGACGGTGGCCGACGTGAAGAGCATCACCGGGCGCGGCGTGCAGGCGCAGGTGGATGGGCAAACCGTTCACATCGGCAAGCCGGTGTTGTTCTCGGAACTGCCGGACTCGGCCCTGCCAGCAGCGGTGGCAGAAGCCAACACGCAATTGGTGGCGAACGGACGGACCACGATGGTTGTGCGCCAAGGTGCGCGCTTTCTAGGGGTGCTTGGCGTGATGGATACCCCACGCCCGGTCGCAGCGCAGGTGATGGCGGATCTGCGCGAATTGGGCATCAAGCAATTGATCATGATCTCGGGCGACAACCAGCAGGTGGCCGATGCGGTGGCCAAAACCGTGGGACTGACCGAGGCGCGCGGCGACCTGATGCCTGAGCAGAAAGTGGAGGCGATCAAGAAACTACGCGCAGAGCACGGCAAGGTGGCGATGGTTGGCGATGGCGTCAACGACGCCCCGGCCATGGCCAACGCCACGGTGGGCATTGCAATGGGCGCCGCCGGTTCTGACGTGGCGCTGGAGACGGCCGACGTAGCACTCATGGCCGACGACTTGGCGCAACTGCCGTTTGCAGTGGGCCTGTCGCGCAGCAGCAGCCGCATCATCAAACAGAACCTGTGGGTCAGCCTGGGTGTCGTGGTGTTGTTGATTCCCGCCACGATTTTTGGCCTGGGTATCGCGACGGCGGTGCTGTTCCACGAGGGCTCGACGTTGGTCGTCGTAGCGAATGCGTTGCGTCTGCTTGCCTACAGGGGCAAGTCAACTGCGCGAGTCGCGCCTGCTGTAGACGACCCTGCGGTGGGCGAGGCGCCTCCTTGAGGTTGGCTCAAGGAGGCGCCACCATCGGTATGCTGAGCGAGAGATCAACAATTAACCGAGCCGCAGGAAAACCATGCCTTACGCTTTACATTGGGACACGCACGGGGTTTGTAAAAAGTTCAGTGGCGTAGTCACTGGATTCGAGCTGCTGCAATCCGTGATCGACGTTGCCTCCGATGTCAAATTCCGAAGCTTGAAGTATGAGCTAACTGACTATCTTTCTGCGGTTGAAACGGTCTTCTCCCAGGATATGTTGAACGAAGTTCGGGCGGTGCGCCTTGGTTCGTTCAAGACGAATCCGAACATTAGGGTCGCGATTGTCACCATGGATCCACAGATTCAGCAACGGATCTATTCGACCATTGTCGCCAAGCTTACCTTGCACCAAACACAGGTGTTCAGCACCACGGCTGAAGCCAACGCCTGGCTGGGCCGGACGTGATCGGCGTCGCTGTAGAGGCTTTTGAGCTCGGACTGCGCAGCTCGGCTGAAATTGAGGCCCCACTTAGACGGAAGTGTCGGTAGGCTGCAATCAGGAACTGGCATTCAAAGGATGCTGTTAACTATTTGAATTGCGGTTAGCTCTTTGGCAGAGCTACTCGCTTGAAGGCTGCATCATGATAATGGCCATGCCCACCATGGCTATCGCTGCACCTGCAATGTCCCATCGGGTGAGTTGAATCCCATCAACCACCCTGAGCCAGACCAAGGCGACCGCGATGTACATGCCTCCATACGCTGCGTATGTCCTTCCAGCTGCCGCAGGGTGCAGCGTTAGCAGCCAAGCAAACAGGCCTAATGAAATCGCGGCAGGCACAAGTAGCAGCAGACTCTTGCCTTGCCGGATAGCCAGCCAGGGCAGGTAACAGCCGACGATTTCAGCCAAAGCCGTAACGGCAAAAAGAATGGCGATGCGCAGGAGTTCCAAGGGGGTTGACCGATGTGAAAGTTTTACGATTCTCTCAGGGTTCGGAGCGCTGCCGTTGAGCAGGCCGACTCGCGGTTGACGTCGCCAGCGATGTTCTAAGGTTTACGGAATTGGAGTCCCGTACCGGGCTGTTGAATTTCAGCGTCACCCGGTGCCTCCCAACTTTGCTTTGCTCCGTCGGGATTGAGTTCGTTGAAAGGCACCTTTCAAGGTTTACCCGGTTTGGGCTCAATACGTCAAACAACAAGCCAGGCCGAAAACTCCAGTTTGCAGCTGTCACAATTGATAATCCACCATTATCAATGGCTATAAATGTCTGTTTTTCAATCCTATTGACGTACGAAATAGTATGTAATATCATATTACGTATCGCGGTACGATATCGGAGTTTCACATGGGCAGAGCCGGAATTTACAAGTCTGAGGTAGTCCGCGCCCGCGATAGGTTGCTGGCCATGGGGCGCTATCCTTCCATTGACGCGGTGCGAACTGAGTTGGGCGATACCGGCTCAAAGGCAACCATTCATCGCTACTTGAAGGAGATCGAGGAAGAGCAAGGCGGCGCTACCGGTACGAAGGTTGCTGTCAGCGAGGCGATTCAAGATCTGGTTGGCAGGCTGGCGAGTCAGCTTCACGAGGAAGCGGAGTCACGGGTCACGGATGCTAGCGGCAAGCATGTCGCGAAGGTCCAGCAGTTGACCGAAGCCATTGCAGCACTGAAATCCGAGGCTGATTCAGCGCGCGCAGTGCGGGAGCAGACCCAGTTGGCCTTGGCCGCCGAGCAACAAGCCCATGCCAGGACCGCTGCGGAATTGCGCGACACCGTGCTCGATCGCGCGAAGTTGGCGCAAGAGGTCAGTGATTTGCGGGAGCGCCTGGCCAAAGAAGAAGAACACCGCCAGTCGCTGGAAGACAAGCACAAACAGGCACGCGAAAGCCTGGCGCATTTTCGGCAGGCTGCCAAGGAGCAGCGTGAACAGGAACACCGCAAGCACGACCAAGAAGTCCAGTATCTGCAAAGCGAGCTGCGCAATGTCAACCAGGCGCTTACCCAGAAACAGCAGGAAACCACCCACGCCCATCAGGAGTGCACGCGCTTGCTGGGGGAACTGGCGCATGCGCAGGCAGGCCTGCATGCCACATTGGAAGAAGTGAGGACACTGAAGGAGCAAAACGGAAGTCTTGCCTATGCGAAGAAACAAGCCGAGGAGTTTGGCAAGCATTTGGTGCAACTGCAGGCGACGGTTAAGGTACTGGAGGAATCAAAAGCTCAAGTGCAGGTATTGGCCGAGGGGATGGTCGGGGACAAGCGGCGTTTGGAGTTGGAGCTTGCCACGGCTCGCGCGACACTTGAAACTCAAAAGGTCATTACCGATGCAATTTTGCGGCGTTTCGATGGCGGAGATTCCGATCAGGCTCAGCCAAATGTCGAGCCACAGGGGCAGTTGCCGTTCGCTGAGACAAAAGTTACAAAAAACCGTTCAAAAACATAGGCTTAAGTCGTTTTTTGCCGAAAATTACATGAATCCCGGCCGACCCTCAGATTGCTTCCAAGCGCAACTAGGAGGCTGAGCGACCGAGCATTCTGCTCCGTGGTCGTGCCTCAACCAGAGGCTACGGCTCTTCAATCCGTCCAAGCCTGCGCTGGCAGGCTCGGAGCCGCGGATTTCAGCCCCGCCCGCTACGCGGGCTCCTCCTTGACCTGCGCAGAACGCTCGGTCGCCCAGCCTCCTAGGATTTGTGGTCCGCGAACTTCAGCTCTTGCGCCTTCGCTGTCGTGTTTTTTCGGCCCGGGTAGCTAAGCCAGGTCATTGCGATGTTGAGGTCTTGCACCAGGGTTTCGGCGTCCAGCTTTGCGCCGTTGCCCAGCTCCATGGTCTTGGTGGTGTGGGCGTCTTTGACCAGCGTTAGGTCATAGCCACGTTCCAGCGCGCCATAGGCCGTGGCCCGAATACACCAGTTGGTAGCGCACCCCGCCAGCACAATGTGGGTCGCGCCCAGCTCGGCCAGTTCCTGATCTAGCGGTGTCTGCTCGAAGGATGAGTTGAAATTCTTGTGGATCAGCAATTCGCTCGCAGCGGGGACGAGTTCGGGGACCCACTGCCACTCGGGGCTGTCCTTTACCAGTTCTTCGTCCGAATGTTGTACCCAGATGACCGGCACGCCCTGAGATCGCGCCCGCTCGACGGCAAGCGCCACATTGCCAACGATGCGGGTTGTATCCCACGCGCCCTTGACGACGTCGACCTGTACGTCAACGACCAACAAAACCGGCTTGCTACCTTCTCGGACAGTTGCCATGGTGATTGCCTTGGAATGGAGGGGTCGATGGTTACATCGCCTGTGTCAGCATAGCGCGATAGTCATCCGCAGTGGCCAGTCGTGGCCCGGTCTTGTGGCAGTGGTCGGCCAGGGCACCGGTGATGATCTGGTCAAACTGCGATGCCTGTACGCCCATTTCCGCCAGGCCACTGGGTAGGCCCAACCTGGCATTCATGTGCTTGATGGCCGGACCGATACCGTCGCTTGACGCCAGACCCATGGCCTGGGCCATACGCTGCAGACGTTTGTTTTGGACCATGGACTCGGCGTTGGCGTTAAAGGCGATCACCGCGGGCAAGAACATCGCATTGAGTGTGCCGTGGTGCAGGCGCGGGTCCACACCACCCAGGCTGTGGCTCAGGCTGTGCACACATCCCAGGCCCTTCTGAAACGCCATCGCGCCCTGCATGGACGCACTCATCATGTTCTGCCGCGCTTCGCGATCCTGGCCGTCTTTGGTGGCACGCGCTATGGATGCCCAGCCGCGCTCCAGACCGTCCAGCGCAATACCATCGGCGGGCGGGTTGAAGACCGGTGCCATAAAGGTTTCCATGCAATGGGCAATGGCGTCCATGCCGGTGGCAGCGGTTAGTTTGGGGGGCAGGCCAAAGGTCAGTTCGGGGTCGCAAATGGCGGTCTTGGGAACCAGGTGCCAAGAGTGGAAACCCAGCTTGCGGTGGTCGTCCACAATGATGATGGCACCACGCGCCACCTCGCTGCCGGTGCCACTGGTGGTGGGCACGGCGATGATGGGCGCCACACGCTCGGTGATGCGCGGCGAGCCGCCTTCAATGGTGGCGTAGTGGGTCAGCGGGCCTTCGTGGGTGGCGGCAATGGCCACACCTTTGGCACAGTCGATGGCGGAGCCACCGCCGACTGCAATCAAGCCATCGCACCGATTGGCCTTGTACACCTCCACCGCAGCACGCACGGCAGCCTCAGTCGGGTTGGACGGGGTCTGGTCAAACACGGCCACCGGCAGGCCGGGCAGGGCGTCCAGCGCCTTTTGCAAAACACCGGCGGCTTTGACGCCCGCATCGGTAACGATCAGCGGGCGGGTTATGCCGACCCGCTCACATTCCTGTTTCAGCAGTTTGATGGCACCAAAATCAAACTGAACCTGGGTGATGTAGTAGATCAAAGCCATAGTGTTCACCAGTGTAGGATTGAAAGCTGCACTGTAACAAGTCGATTGGACACCATGAGTCACCAACGTAACCCCAAGGCCTTGCTGACGCCTGCCATGCATGGCGTGCTGGATCGCATGGCCCGCGCGGGTCACATGCCCTTGCACGCCTTGACGCCGGTGCAGGCACGCGAAGCCTATGGCGCTGGTGCCAATGTTTTGGAGCTGCCGCCACCGGCCATGGCGCATATGGAGTCCTTCACGGTCAGTGCCACCGACGGTTACGCCATTCCGGTCCGGCTGGTGGCACCCAGCACCGCTGTCTTGCCGGTGTTGCTGTACTTTCATGGCGGCGGTTTCACCATTGGCAGCGCAGCCACGCATGACGGCTTGTGCCGACAATTGGCCCACCATGCGCATTGCGCCGTGTTGTCGGTTGACTACCGATTGGCACCCGAGCACAAATTTCCCACCGCCGTCAACGATACCTGGGACGTTGTTCAATGGGTCGCCCGGCATGGCGCAGAAAAGAACCTCAACCCCAGCCGGTTAGCCGTGGGCGGCGACAGCGCCGGGGGCACGTTGGCCGCCGTGTGTGCCATTTTGGCGCGTGATGCCCAAATCGGCTTGGCCTTGCAATTGCTTTTTTATCCCGGTACGTCCGCACACCAAAAAGCTGCATCACACCGCAAATTTGCCCATGGTTTTGTGCTGGAAGAGCCGCATATCCGCTACTTTTTTGACCACTACCTGCGCAACCCAAAGGACCGCGAGGACTGGCGTTTCGCCCCGCTCGATGGTCTGGATGCGTCGGGCCATCCGGTGGATCTGACCGGTGTCGCACCCGCCTGGGTGGGCTTGGCCGAATGTGACCCGCTGGTGGACGAGGGTGTGGACTACGCCGACCGGTTGCGCATGGCCGGTGTCCCGGTGGATCTGGAAATTTACGGCGGTGTGGTCCATGAATTCATCAAAATGGGCCGCGCCATCCCCGAAGCGGCGCGTGCCCACGCGGACGCTGCCCGCGCCTTAAGAACGGCTTTCAAGGAGACTGCATGACAAACCCCAATCCTTCGGCACCCACCATGCGCTGCTGCCATCGCCTGCGGGTGCGCTGGGCAGAGGTGGACATTCAGAAAATTGTGTTCAACGCGCACTATCTGATGTACTTCGATAGCGCCATGGCCGACTACTGGCGCGACCTGTGCCTGCCCTACGAGGCAGCCATGCACCTGCTGGAGGGTGATGTTTTTCTGAAGAAGGCGAGTGTGGAATACCACGCGCCAGCCCGTTATGACGACGTGGTGGAAGTCGGCCTGCGCTGCCAGCGCATTGGCACCTCGTCCCTGGTTTTTGACGGTCGTATTGTGCGTGGCGACACCTTGCTGGTGACCAGCGAGCTGATTTATGTGTATGCCAATGCAGCCAGCCAGAAACCGCAGCCTGTGCCCGAAGCGTTGCGGACCATTTTTGATAGTTTTGAGGCTGGACAGACCATGTCGGAGCTACGCCTGGGAGACTGGGCTGCGCTGGGCGATCTGGCGTCGGTGCTACGAACCGATGTGTTTGTACAGGAGCAGGGGATCGGCGCCCATATGGTGTGGGACGATGCCGACGCCAGCGCCGTTCACGCAGTGGTCGTCAACCGACTCAACCAACCGGTCGCCACCGGGCGGCTGTTGCAACACGCGCCCCAGATCGGCCGGATCGGGCGCATGGCCGTGCACCGTGGGCTGCGCGGATCACGGCTGGGGCGCGATGTATTACATGCGTTGGTTCAGGCCGCACGCGAGCGAGGGGACACCGAAGTGATGCTCCACGCCCAACGCAGTGCTGAAGGGTTTTACAAACGGCTGGGATTTGTGTCGCGTGGACAGCAATTTGAAGAAGCGGGCGTGCGCCACATTGAAATGTCGATGGTGCTCTAACGTGATCGCTTCATTCGACCTGTCAAATGTCTTCGAGCAAGGGATAAGGTAGTGGCAATAGGTGCAGGGCCGCGCCGTCACTAGTTTTTAGGTGCAAAGCCGCGCCCTCCATAGCGGAAACCTGGCCGGAGATGATGGCGTCAAAACCACCAGCGGGGGCGGGCGCCGCTTGCACCACGGTGGCGACTGGCTGGCTGTCATCCTCTGCGGTGAATATCTCGTCCCCGGGGGCCATGGTCACCTCGGCATGGGCCAGTGCCGCGCGTCGTTTGAGGGTGCCCCGGAATTGACTGCGGGCGACCACCTCTTGGCCGGGATAACAGCCCTTCTTGAAGTTAACCGCGCCGACCGACTCGTAGTTCAGCATTTGTGGCACATAGGCGTCCACAACCGCTGAAGTGACGGTGGCCACACCGCTTTGAACCTCGCCCCATTGCCAGGTCTCCAGGGATAAAGTCGCACCAGCGGGTGCTGGCGCTCCGGTGGGCAGAACATACAGTTGGCGCAGCATTCCTTGGGACGGGTGCAGATTAACCAGAACTCCTTCATCAAATTCACCGGTAGCCCCCGTCAATGCTTCGCCTTGCGCTATATTTTTAGTAGCATCTCCAGCCAGTCCGTAAATTTGAAACAAATCACTGGCGTCCTGCAAGCGGGCCTTGGCCCTGAGTACAAACATGGAGAGCCGCTTGAGCGTGGCGGCCAGGAGATCGCGGCTGCAAATGAGCAGAATTTCGTCCGGACCGCGTTTGAAGCCGACGAAGCTGGCTAACACTCTGCCCTTGGGTGAACAATATGCGGCCAGTCGGGCGGTATGCAGGTCCAGCAGCGAAAAGTCTTGCGTCAATTGGCCATGGATGAACTTGGCGGCGTCTTCGCCCTCAATTTTGATGACACCCAAATGTGTGAGCTGGGCAACGCCATGGAGGGGGGACATGTCTGTGGAATGGGAGGACTGCGGGTTGGTCATGCACTGAATTATCATTCCTCCCACGTTTTCTCAAGGGTTGTAGGGCTGTGCGTTTTTTTCTGGTTGTCGTATTTGTTCTGGTGGTGGGTGCTGCCGCGGTAGCCTATGGGTGGCTCAACGGGCCGTTGGAGCAGACAACAGATACGGTTGACCTGTCCATAGAGCCAGGTTCCAATGGCCGCGAGATCGCCCAGTCCGTGGCCGATGCCGGCATAGCGGTCCATCCGGACTTGTTATACCTCTGGTTCCGGGTGTCCGGTCAATCGCGCCAGATCAAGGCGGGCAGTTATGAAATCGACCGGGGAACAACGCCACAATCCCTGTTACGAAAATTGGTCCGCGGTGAGGAGGCCTTGCGCAGCGTGACCCTGGTAGAAGGTTGGACCTTTCGCCAGGTACGAGATGCCTTGCGCAAAGCCGACAGCCTGAAACCCGATTCTCAAGCCCTGTCCGCGGATGACACCATGGGCCGTCTGGGACGCGCGGGCGTTACTGCCGAAGGTCGATTTTTCCCGGACACCTATACGTATAGCAAAGGCTCCAGTGATCTGGCCGTATTGCAAAGGGCGATGCGCGCCATGGACAAGCGGCTCGATGCCGTCTGGTCGCAGCGCGATCCGCAGACCCCGTTGAAGTCGCCCGGCGAACTGTTGACCCTGGCCAGCATTGTCGAAAAGGAAACCGGCGCGCCGGCGGACCGGGCGGAAATTGCTGCAGTGTTTACCAACCGGCTGCGCATTGGCATGCGTCTGCAAACGGACCCGACCGTGATTTATGGCATGGGGCCAGCCTTTGATGGGAATCTGCGCAAGAAAGACCTGCAGACGGATACACCCTGGAACACCTATACCCGTGACGGACTTCCACCCACACCGATTGCCATTCCAGGCAAAGCGGCCTTGTTGGCTGCTGCGCGGCCCGCAACGTCAAAAGCCCTCTATTTTGTGGCGCGGGGCGATGGCACGAGCCAGTTCAGTACCAGCTTGGACGCGCACAATAGGGCGGTCAACACGTACCAACGTGGTCAATAGGCCATAGAAAGACGCAATGAGTGGAATTTTCGTCAGTTTTGAAGGCATTGACGGTGCGGGTAAGTCCACCCATATCGAACGCCTGGCGCAGGCTTTTCGGGAATGCGGGCGAACGGTCACTTTGACGCGAGAGCCAGGCGGCACACCTTTGGCAGAACAGTTGCGGCACATGGTGCTGAACGAAGCGATGGACCCGATGACCGAGGCGCTGCTGGTGTTTGCGGCGCGGCGTGACCACATTCAACGGGTCATACTGCCGGCCCTGCAGCGTGGTGATGTCATTCTGTGTGATCGGTTCACGGACGCATCCTTTGCTTACCAGGGGGCTGGACGGGGCTTTAACTGGGACATCTTGTCGGTGCTGGAAAATTGGGTTCAAGGCATGCCAACAGCCTTCGGTGGAATGTCTGGCCAGTCCGTGCTGCAGCCCGATATCACGCTGTGGTTTGACCTTGCGCCGGCAATTGCGGCGCAGCGACTGGCAGGGGCTCGTGTACCGGACAAATTTGAATCCCAACCGGTGGCCTTCTTTGAAAGCGTGGCGAGTGGTTATGCCCGGCGTATGGACGCAGATCCAACCCGGTTTGTACGTTTAAACGCTGACCAGAAGCCTGATGCCGTTTGGCAAGATCTGTTCGATGCCGTTCGGGTCAAAGGGCTTCTGGGATGAGCAGTATGCCCACGCCGTTACCTCCAGCGCCGTGGATCGTGGCGCAGGCAGAACAATTGCTGGCCCAGCGCGGTCATGCCTGGTTGCTGTATGGGCCTTCTGGCTTGGGGCATTACGCGCTGGCCATGGAATTGGCGCGCGCATGGTTGTGTGAGCAACCGATGGAGGCGGGCAGGGCGTGTGGCGCCTGTGCAAGTTGCCACGCCATCGACGTCCGAACCCATGCCGATTTGGCGGTACTGATGCCCGAGGTCACCCTGTTGGCGCTGGGTTGGCCCTTGGGTGAAAAGGCGCAGGCAGAAATTGACGACAAGAAGCGCAAAGCCAGCAAGGAAATTCGGGTCGACGCCATGCGTGAGACGGTGGAGTTTTCTCAACGCACCAGTGCACGTGGTCGCGGCAAGGTGGTCTTGGTCTTTCCCGCCGAGAACATGAACACCATCACGGCCAATGCGTTGCTGAAAACACTGGAAGAACCGCCTGGGGATGTACGGTTTGTGCTGGCGAGTGAGTCGGCCCATCAATTGTTGCCAACCATTCGCAGCCGCTGTATGGGGCACGCCTTGCGCTGGCCCGATGCGCAGGTCAGCGAACGGTGGCTGCAAAGCAATGGATTGGAGCTGACTCAAGCCCGCTTGTTTCTGAAAGCCATGGGGGGGAGACCCGAGGATGCACTGGCCTTTGCTGCCTTGGGTCATGATCCAGCCGCTTGGGGGGGGCTGCCCCGCGCCATGGCACGTGGGGATGTTGCCTACGTCAAAGAGTGGACAATTCCGCAGACGGTGGATGCACTGCACAAGCTTTGCCACGATTTGATGGCCGTGTCGTGCGGGGCCGCTGCCCGCTTTTTCGAAACAGCCGATCTGGTTGAATGCCCAGGGATACCTGCATTGAGCCATTGGAGCAAAGAACTTTCACAGACCATGCGAACCATGGAACACCCGTTTAATGCCGGTCTGATGCTGGAATCCCTTGTCGGCCAAGCCAAAACCGCTCTAAACTCCAACAACAAAATCCGCATACGATGAGCACACCACCCACCGCAACGCCAAGACCCAGTGTCATTCAGCTCTCAATCAAGGAGAAGGCGGCACTGTACGCAGCCTATATCCCAATATTTGCCGAAGGCGGCGTTTTTATCCCGACGGCCCGAGAGTACAACTTGGGCGATGACGTGTATGTATTGCTGTCGTTGCCGGAGGACATGCAACGGTATCCGGTGGCCGGAAAAGTGGCTTGGGTCACGCCTGCTAAAGCCGCCGGCGGGCGCACCCAAGGGGTTGGAATCACCTTTCCGAAAGACGACAAGTCGCGTGCGCTCAAACTGAAGATCGAAGAAATATTGGGCGCCCATATGGCGTCCGAGCGCCCCACACAGACCATTTGAGCCGCGCCGATCTGGCTCTATTCATGTTCACCGATTCCCATTGCCACTTGACGTTTCCCGAATTGGCAAACGCACTGCCTGAGATCCGCCGGTCCATGACCGAGGCGAAGGTCGACAGAGCCTTGTGTATTTGCACAACCCTCGAAGAATTTCCGCAGGTTCATCGCCTGGCGATGGCGTATGACAATTTTTGGGCAACGGTTGGAGTGCACCCTGACAACGAAGGGGTTACCGAGCCCAGCCTGGAGGACTTACTGGAACGCGGCAAGTTGCCGCGGGTCGTCGCTATCGGTGAAACGGGGTTGGACTATTACCGCCTTGGTACCCGCACTGTGGACGATATGCATTGGCAACGGGAGCGTTTTCGTACCCACATACGTGCTGCGCGCCGTTTGCAAAAACCTCTGGTGATTCACACACGCAGTGCCTCAGATGACACTTTGGCGATTTTGCGCGAGGAGGGTGAGGACGGCTCCACTGGCTCCGCAGGCGGCGTGTTTCACTGTTTTACCGAAACTGAGGCCGTTGCACGCCAAGCGCTCGACCTCGGTTTCTACATTTCTTTCTCCGGCATTCTGACCTTCAAGACGGCACAGGACCTGCGTGACGTTGCTTCCTGGGTCCCGATGGACCGCCTGCTGATTGAGACCGACAGCCCCTATCTTGCGCCGGTACCTTATCGCGGCAAGACCAATAATCCGTCTTACGTTCCGTATGTTGCACATCAGTTGGCGATGCTGCGAAATTGCAGTGTTGAGACCATTGGTGAGACCACCAGTCGCAATTTCTCTGCTTTATTCGCTGGTGTTCACTCATGAGAAATTGGTTTAGATATTTAACCTATCTATTTGTTTTTGTTTGGGTTTCTGTCGCCCATTCTGGGTCATATGATGACTTTTTTTCGGCAATTCAAAATGACAATGTGAGCGTGATGCGTGGACTGCTAGCCCAAGGATTCGATCCCAACACCTTGGGCCCTGGTGGTGATTCCGGTTTGCTGAAGGCCATCCGTGAACCGACATTCAAGGCAATTGATTTGTTACTGGAGCATCCGCAAACCCGGGTTGAGCTTCGGAACTCGAAGGATGAAAGTCCTTTGATGCTGGCTGCCTTGAAAGGGTATCTGATTGTTTGTCAAAAATTGATTGCTCGTGATGCCGATGTCAATAAGCCCGGTTGGTCACCGTTGCACTATGCCGCAACCGGTGGGCACACTGCGGTTATGCAGTTGTTATTGGATCACTATGCCTACATCGACGCTGCTTCACCCAATGGCAGTACACCCTTGATGATGGCGGCTGGTTACGGTTCGTTGGATGCGGTAAAACTGCTATTGGATGCTGGTGCAGACGCACGATTGAAAAATGATCGGGGTCTCACTGCGATTGATTTCGCGACACAGGCGCAGCGCGACGATGCGGTCGCGTTGATTGCCGGTGCGATCCGCAAGCGCAACTCAAAGAATGGATGGTAGGTATTCTGCCCAATCAACGCAACTACACACTTCATACGATGTATATTATGTTAAGTAACATATTCTCAAGTGATCGGTGTAAACCAGTCGGATGGACCTAAGGCATATGCAGCTATTGAAACTATAGTTAAGCTGGGTGAGACAACGGCTGATTCTAGGGGTCGTCTCAGAAAACGGAAAATAAAGCACGCTAAGCCGGTTGCAGCGGCC
>ERZ724516.1388-NODE-1388-length-14247-cov-4.127748_pt1 | contig 14247 bp, 16 predicted proteins | sample MGYA00376049_ERZ724516 | MGnify/ENA primary metagenome ERZ724516 (study PRJEB28724, sample SAMN07190886) | activated sludge metagenome | isolation source: activated sludge of sewage treatment plant in Hong Hong | place: USA: Christiansburg, Virginia | collected... | reverse complement strand
TCGGCTACCTGCAATGGCATTTCCGCACCCGCAGCGCCGGCCTGCCGCCCAGCCCGATTCTGCGCGACTTCAAAAATATCGAATGCCGCGACGCCGTGTTGGAGCACGACGGCAGCGAACTGGTTTGCGACGAACACGGCGTCCCGCTCAGCCGTTGGGACGGCAAAACTCTCAAGACGCACGCCATCACCGGCGAACAAGTCCCCGACGACAACGCCCGCCAGCCCGTGTTGCGCTACCAAAACCCGCGTCGCGCCACTTGGCCGGCGGCGGATTACATCGTCGGCAACCCGCCCTTCATCGGGGCAGCCACCCTGCGCGCCGCCTTGGGTGACGGCTATGTTGAAGCCTTGCGCTCAACCTGGTCAGAAGTCCCGGAATCCGCCGACTACGTCATGTACTGGTGGCAACACGCCGCCGCGCTGGTCAATGCCGGCGCAGTTCAGCGCTTTGGCTTCATCACCACCAACAGCCTCAAACAAACCTTCAACCGCCGCCTCGTCCAGCAGGCAATAGACAACGGCCTGCACCTCGCCTTCGCCATTCCCGATCACCCGTGGGTGGACGCGGCTGATGGCGCAGCGGTGCGGATTGCGATGACGGTAGGCACGAGCGAAAAAATCGGCCCCGGAACGCTGTTGACCGTAACCAACGAGATTGAAGCCGGTGGCGAAGGGCTGGAGGTGACGCTGGAAGCGCGCAGCGGCAAATTGCACGCTGATTTGCGGATAGGGGCCGATGTGGCGGATGCCAAGCCGTTGCGGGCCAATGGCAATCTTGGTTCACGCGGCTATCAGTTGATTGGTGGCGGTTTTATCGTCACGCCAGAAGAGGCCGCACAACTCGAAGCAGACTCACCTATTAAGGATTACCGCAATGGCCGCGACCTGACCGACCGGCCACGCGGCGTAAAAATCATCGATTTATTCGGGTTGACCGCAACAGAAGTGCGCAGTCGCTACCCGGCGACCTATCAATGGGTTTTTGAACGGGTAAAACCTGAGCGCGACCAAAATGCGCGCGCTGGCTATCGCGACAACTGGTGGATCTTCGGCGAAGCACGCCGCGACATGCGCGCCCAGCTCAACGGCCTCCCGCGCTACATCGCCACCGTCGAAACCGCCAAACACCGCGCTTTCCAGTTTCTCGACGCCAACATCGCGCCGGACAACATGCTGGTTTGCGTTGCCATTGATGATGCCTACGCACTCGGCGTTCTCTACAGCAGCGTGCACGTTGCCTGGGCGCTGGCGGCAGGCGGCAGGCTCGGCGTAGGCAACGATCCGCGCTACAACAAAACCCGCTGCTTCGAAACCTTCCCCTTCCCAACCCCCACGCCCGAGCAACAAACCCGCATCCGCGACCTCGCCGAGCAACTCGACGCCCACCGCAAACGCCAGCAAGCCCAGCACCCCACGCTGACGCTCACCGGCATGTACAACGTGCTGCAAAAAATCCGCGCTTTTGAGCCGTTGACCGCAAAAGACAAGCTGATCCACGAACAAGGCCTGGTCAGCGTCCTGCAAACCCTGCACGACGAACTCGACACCGCCGTTCTGGCCGCCTACGGCTGGCCCGACCTGCTCCCCTCTCCCCTTGCGGGAGAGGGGCCGGGGGAGAGGGGGAACCGCAACGAAGCCATCCTCACCCGCCTCGTCGCCCTCAACGCCGAACGCGCCCGCGAAGAAGCCGCCGGCCACATCCGCTGGCTGCGCCCGGACTACCAAAACCCGCAAGCCCAGTTGGTGACGGTCAACCCCGAAATTGAGCCAAAAACCGCGTCGACCGTCAGCCTCACCACAACCACCGCCGCCCAAGAAAAATCCCCCTGGCCCGCCACCCTGCCCGAGCAAATGGCGCTCCTCGCCCGCCTGCTCAACAATCTTTCAACCAACGACAGCCCCCTCACCGAAGCCGCCATCGCAGCCCAAATCACCGGCAAAGGCCCCTGGAAAAAACGCCTCCCCGACCTCCTGCAAACCTTGGTCGCGCTTGGTCGGGCAAGGCAGGAGGGAGAAACCTGGCGGGCGGTTTAAAAATCACAACTTGCGATAAATCACATTCTGCTATAAATTAATCATGAAATTGATATCAAATAAGGCATTACGGGATTTTTCGACACGCTATCCCGCAGCGGAGATACCCTTGCAAAATTTGCGGCTGCTGGTTGAGAAAGGTCGTTTCTCCAGTTTTGGCGACTTAAAAACGACCTTTGGTAGCGTGGATAAAGTGGGCGAACGTTTTGTGTTCAATATCGGTGGCAATAAATACCGTCTGATTGCGGCGATTGCCTTCTCGCCACAACTTCTTTGGGTCAAGGCAGTGTTGACCCACGCCGAATACGATAGAGGAGACTGGAAATGACCGTTCACGAACTACTGGCCCCTTGGGAAAGTATCAACACTGCACTCGGCTTGTCCGCCCCCGTGCGCGATGGCGCTCATTACGCTGAACTGCTGGCCTTTGTTGACGAGGTGTTCGAGCAATTTGGCGAGAACGACCAACATCCGATCTTCACGCTGGTCGGCCTGGTTGCCGAACGGATACGCGAGTACGAGGATCGCACCGCGCCATGGCCCGACCACTCAACCCCAGCCAGCCGTCTGGCTTTTCTGATCGACAGCCATCAACTCAACCAGAAGGATTTGCCGGAAATCGGCCCACAGTCGGTGGTTTCCGAAATTCTCTCTGGCAAGCGCCAGATCAACCTCCGCCAAGCCAGCGCCCTGTCCCGACGCTTTGGTGTGCCGATGGAGGTGTTTGCGGGGTAAGTTTTAAAGAGCTATCTTGGAATTTCAGAATTGGCGGGGGAGCAATGGCACGCACAATTTACGATGCGCCGGATTTTTTCGCCAGCATGAGAGAGTGGCGTGAATATGAGCAAAAGCTGCTTGCAGAGACGCCAGATGCAGACAGCAAAGATTTGCCCTTTGCCATTCAGGCCGCCCGGCAGCACATTGAATTGATGGAGCGCGCTGAATTAAGTTTTTTATTGGGGCTGGAAAAGGAAACGCCTCGCTGGGAACACTCCCTGTCTACTCCGGTGCCGAAACACTTCAACAAGGTCAACCAACCGCGAGGCGCGCAGTGAATATAGCAGGTTTGCTAAAGGACGTGCCATGGCCACCAAAATCACCGGCAAAGGCCTCTGGAAAAAACGCCTCCCCAACCTGCTACAAACCCTCGTCGTCCTGGGCCGCGCCCGGCAGGAGGGGGAAATGTGGCGGGCGGTTTGATGATCTACAATGCGCTAATCACTTTTGCAGCGGAGTCATCCATGAACGCTAATCAGATTATTCTCGAAGCCAGCAGCCTGCCGCTGGAGCAGCGCGCGCATGTGGTTGACTGCCTTTTGCAAACGCTAAGCCCGGCAAGCGCTGAAAACGATGCGGCGTGGCTAGCTGTTGCGCGTCAACGTCTGGCTGAGTTTGATCGTGGCGAGGTGGAGGCGGTACCCGGTGAGCTTGTTTTTGAGCGGATATTGGGGCGCTACGGCGCATGACTTTTGTATTTCACCCCGCAGCAGAGGAAGAGTTTGCCGCTGCGGTAGCGTGGTACGAAGCGCGTCAGCCCGGTTTGGGTATCGACTTTGCCGTCGAAGTCAGGGCGGCGATCAGTCGTGCCGTCGCTTTGCCAAATGCTTGGGTTGAACTTGAGCCCGGTATTCGCCGGGTACTGACGCAACGCTTTCCTTATGGGGTGCTGTATTCACACGCTAAATCAGGAATTTTGGTGCTGGCGGTGATGCACCTTGCGCGAGAGCCCGGTTATTGGAAAGCCAGAGTTTGACGTTTTTGCTTGTCGTGCTGCGATTCAAACCTCGCGCCAGTCTTCGATCAGCAGTCCGCTAACCCGCCTGAATTCACCGGTGTTGGCAGTGACAACCGTCAGCCCTCGGGCAAGGCCACAGCCGGCAATCAAGGTGTCGTAGGCGCCAATCGGCTGCCCTTGGCGCTGTAGCGCAGCGCGAATGCCTGCGGCGGCCATGGCATCGGCTTCACCAAAATCGAGCGTGGTGATCGCATTGAGGAAGGCATTCAAAATCGGGGCCAGTTTTCGCGCACGTTCCGGGTTGAGCTGAAGGCCGAATTCGATTTCCATGCGGGTGATGCTTGAGACAGCAATCAGGCTGGGGGTCGTGCTTTTGATACGCGCCAAGACAGCCGGCTGGCCTTTGACAAAATCGCTGACGGTACAGGTATCGAGCAGGTATTTCATGCCAGTGGATCAGCGGCGGGCGGGGTGAGTTGGCTGCGACTGGCTTCAAAGGCAGGGATTTCCGGGATGCCTTGAAAGTTCAGGATGGCCTCCGGCCACTGCGGTTGCGCGTGACGAGCCAGCCATTCTGAAACCGCCCGGCGAATAACAGCATTGCGGTTTTCGCCAGCCTCTTGTGCGGCGAGCGTGAGTTGCTGGCCGGTTTCGTCGTCGAGATAGATATTGAAGTTCATACGCCCTCCGTATAACACATATATAGGTTATACCGCTTGAACAACTGATTCAAGGATTCTGGTACGGCCAGTCATTCGTGCGCGTGACTGGGGTGGCTCGATTTTTGAGCCATTGAGGGGCCATACTGATGCCTCATTAAGCTTCCAGCTTGCCTTGCCACGGTCAACCTTGAATCCGGGCAAAAATTTGAGGCGTTATTGATAATGCACACGAGACAACCCGCTTTCAATTTGCACTTTTCAGCCATCCCTGCATCGGCTGGGTGCCCGATGCTCAGGCGGCCAAGAATGTCCTTATCGCCACCCTCAGCGGGTTGGATGGATTGGGATTTTGATTGGGGAGAACAGAAATCCCGCATCATTTTGAGCCGTATTTTCAGGCTGGAAAATATTTGGTTTTGGTCTGTGGCCATCGCCCACCGATTACTGCCGGTGACGCTGGTAATCGATCAGGAAGGCGCGTTGGCGGAGTTTTGTGCCGAATGGGATAGCGTTGAGGATGACCGCATTCGTCTGACGCTGCGACATATCAATGACGACGATGTCGAATATGAGCGCCACGTCTGGTGCGATGACCGCGCGCGCAGGCTGAGGCGATTGGGCTATCTGTTTGATCAGCGGCTGGATGCCGATTTTGATTCTCAGGAGTGGCTGGGTTTATCCCCGTTGTGGCTGGAACCGTCCTGCTTTTTATCTTGGCAGTGGCCCGGCGCAATTGCTCACTGGACAGAATCGGATTGGCCACAAACACCCTTGCAATCGTGGTTTTTCGCCATGCTGGCGTTGAGCTTGGCGCCACTGGGTGATCAGTTTTGGGGGGCAGGAGTGGGCGGCGAAATGTTTGCGCGACTTCGCTTTCAGTTTATCAATTTGAGATTGGAGGCTGTTGCTGGGTTCTATCGGACGCTGGGGCGCGATGCCCCCGAACGGAGCGAGGCAGATCAATCGGCTTTTGGGCAATTGCGGGAGCTATTCGAAGAGTCCGATGACTCGGCCCCGGCGCTTGGCAGTCCGGAATCGGACAACAACGAGAGAAATCTGCAGGTAAGCCAAGAGCATTTCAATCGGTTGCTTCAAGCTTCCTGTGAATTTGATGACGTTCTGAAACGACAGTTACGAGAAGTTCAATCCGTCGACATCTTTTCATTTGAACCGGGTATGTGGGTTCGCGACCAGTTAATGCGCCCGGGGCAGGTGCTGGAATTTCGTGGGAGATTTGCGTTTGTCGACTGGGGGCGTTTGGGCTTTTGTTGGGAATATGGCTTGCTCGGTGCTTGGGAGCGTAGAGCCTGGCGCTGGCCAGCGAGGGATGCTGATGATTTTGAAAACTCCAGTCGTCCAATTTTTCTACGCTGGCGGGCTTTTGCCTTGGCCAAACAGACTTGGTTCTTAACTATTTGTCCCTGTTGTGGCTATCCGCATCTTGATGACGAATGCGAGATCATCGATTGCCCGATCTGTGGCTGGCCGCTTTATCTTGCAGTTAATCGCCCTTTGTTTGATCCCGATCGTCCGCTGGGAGATCAAGCTGGCAAGGCTTTTGAGGATATTCCTACGCTTGCCGATTCAAGACAATTTTTTGAGGCACATGGCGATGCTTTCCCTGCCGATGACCGCACGCATACAAGCTGGATAAGGCGCGCAGATATCGCATTGCTGCGTCAAAAAGTTCGTACCGCTTTTGATCAGTGGCTGCTGGTGGCGGAGGACGGCACACCGCTACCTCGCTTGGTTTGGGAGGAACTGGCCTGGATGCCCAAAGATGATGAAGACGATGATGATGCAAGCGATTGTTGAATGGGCTTTCGGCGGCCCGACTGCGGTCAACGCCGAAAATCAAGCAATATCCAAAACGATTGCGACTTGTATCTCATGGCGACACAATCCCCCCAAAGGAAGCTGAACTGGTCGATTATCAGGACTATCGTCAGGAGCCCCATCGCATGAGCCGAATGTTCAACCCAACCCCGCCCTGGTGACATCCTGAACGAGGAATTACTGCCGGAACTGGCCATTTCGTTAACGGATGCAGTACGTCAGCTGGGTTCGTTCCGTCTCGAGTTGACGCAACGACGCTCAAGTAGTTCTACATGCCGAGATAAGCCGCTCTCACCTGTTCATTGGAAATCAGTTCCTGGCCTGAACCGGAAAGGGTGATGTTTCCGGTTTCCAGCACATAGCCCCGATCGGCGATGGCCAGTGCGGCGAAGGCATTCTGTTCGGCGAGGATAATGGTCATTCCCTGCGCCTTCAGTGTCTTGATGACGTTGAAGACCTCCTGAACCAGCAGCGGTGCCAGACCCATCGATGGCTCATCGAGCAACAGCAGCTTCGGGCGACCCATCAAGGCGCGACCAATCGCCAGCATCTGTTGCTGGCCGCCGGACAGCGTGCCGGCCGGCAAGGCGCGCTTTTCCTTGAGAATGGGGAACATCGAGAACACCTTTTCCATGTCGCCTTCCACCTGCCCCTTGGGCTGCGTGTAGGCACCGAGGCGCAGATTGTCTTCGATGGAAAGCGGTCCGAACACCTGCCGTCCCTCCGGACTCTGGCAAATGCCACGGCGCATGCGCATGTCGGAACGCAGCTTGCTGATGTCTTCACCGGCAAAACGAATGCTGCCGGCCGACATCGGCTGGACACCCGATAGCGTGCGCAGCAGGGTTGTCTTGCCGGCGCCATTGGCACCGACCAGCGCCACCGTTTCGCCCTCGCGCACTTCGAAATCGATACCTTTGAGCGCCTTGATCCGGCCGTAGCAACTTTCCAGATAGGAAACCGACAGCAGAACAGCGCCGATACCCTTGCTTTGCCCCTCCGCCAGCTTGCCCGGCGTTTGCGAGCCGAGACCGATGGATTCGGGCGCCAGGCTGGCGATGCGATGGAAGAGATCGCGAAATTCCGCTTTTGCCGATTCACCGAAAAGCGGGTCCTCGTTATCGAGAAAAGCCCGGTCGATATCCGCCCAGTCTGCCGCCGTCAGCACCTCGCGGGCCAGCGGCATGGCATCCTTTTCCTCGGTCCGTATATGGTTTTTCAGGCTCTGCGTGTAGATGCGCAGGGCTGCTGCAAATTCGGCATTGCCCAATGAACCCTCTGCCGCGGCGACCAGCTGCCGGCGCAACGAGTTCAGGACTTCCGGCCCGTTGCGGTGTTCCGCTTGCAGCCGATCCAGAACGGCGGCGGCGGATTCGCTACGCGCCCTCAGTGCCGGGAAGAGATGCAGATCTTCCTTGGCGTGATGGCAGCCATCCATGAACTGCTCGATGTAATCGAAAATGGAGCCAAAAAAGGCCGGATCAACCTTGCTGCCGGCCTCCATCTCGTCCGCCACCTGATCGATGGTGGTAGCGATGCGCCAGAGGTTCTGGTGTTCTTCGGTAATGATGCGTAGCGCTTCCATGCTTTTCCTTTTCCCTTTCGCTCAGGCGTGCGCGCCAAGGTAGGCGGCGATCACGTCCGGGTTGCGGCGCACTTCTTCCCCGCTGCCTTCAGCCAGTTTCTTGCCATAGTCAAGCACCAGGATGCGGTCCGAGAGATTCATGACCATCTTCATGTCGTGCTCGACGAGCACCACAGTGACACCGGAATCGGCAACCTTGCGGACGAGGTGGTCGACGTCGATGGTTTCCTTCGGGTTCAAGCCGGCTGCCGGTTCGTCGAGGAAGATCAGGCGCGGCTTCATGGCGAGCGCCCGGGCGATTTCCAGACGCTTGAGCGCACCGTAGGGCATGGCGTCGGCCCGCGAATCGATGAAAGCATCGAGCCCGACAAAGCGCATCAGTTCGGCGGCCTCGGCGCGGGCTTCGGCATCCCGTTTCCGGAGGGTCGGCAGCCGTAACGCTGCCTTGATCAGGTTGCGGTCCAGCCGCAAGTGGGCGCCGACCATGACGTTCTCGATGGCGCTCATGTTCATGCAGATCTGCAGGTTCTGGAAAGTCCGGGCGACGCCGCGGGTGGCCAGTTCATTAGGGGATTTGCCGTGGATGGCTTCGCCGTCGAGCTTGATTTCGCCGCTGGTAGGTTTGTAGACGCCGGTGATCAAATTGAACAAGGTCGTCTTGCCAGCGCCGTTCGGTCCGATGACGGCATAGACAATGCCGGCATCGATGCTGAAGCTGACATTCTGAACAGCCTTGACACCGCCGAAGTGAATGGAAAGGTCCTTGACGTCGAGCAGGGCCATCTTATTCTCCCTTCCCGAACTTGTTGACCAGCGTCGGCACCAGGCCCTTGGGCATGAAGATCATGCACAACATCAGGATGGAACCGAAAGCAACCGTTTCCCACCCCTCGAAAGTTGCGAGCGCCTGGGGCAATGCCGTTAGCAGCACCGCACCCACCAGCGAGCCATAAACCGAAGCCATGCCGCCGATGACGACCATGGTGACGAGTTCGATGGAGTGGAAGAAGTCGGCCAGGTTGGGCGTCACGAAACCGACGTAATGCGCCGTGACGCTGCCCATCAGGCTGGCGAAGACGGCCGACATCACGAAAATGGCGACTTTGTAGCGGACGACATCGACGCCGACCACCTGCGAGGCAACCTCGGAACCGTGCAGTGCGCGCAGGGCACGGCCGAAGGGCGAATCGATCAGATTGAGCGAGGCCCAGACGCTGACCGACAACAGCAGCGCCACCACCCAGTACCAATGTTTGTCGCTGCTCAATTCGAAGCCGAACAAGCCCATCGCCGGCACCGGCATGCCGTCCGGCCCGCCCGTCCAGGTGGCTTCGTTGCGGATGGCAATATTCAGGATGATGCCCAGACCCAGCGTTGCCATGGCCAGATAATGACCTTTCAGCTTGAAGATCGGGCGAGCGACCAGGCCGGCCAGGATGGCCGTAAGGGTTGCACCCGCCCCCATGGCCAGCACCGGATGCCAGCCGAAATGCGTCGGCAGGATGGCGGAAGCGTACGCACCGATACCGAGGAAACCGGCGTGACCCAGACTGATCTGCCCGGCGAAGCCAATCAGCAAGTTAAGGCCGAGCACGATGACCGCATTGATGCCCATGCGGATGACGAGATCCAGATAAAAGCTGTTGGGCAGCACGAAAGGCAGCACCAGCAGGATCGCAACAACAATGTAAAGGCCGAAGTAGGCGTTCTTTTTCATGCTTACACCCGGTCCGTCGATTTGCCGCCGAACAGGCCGCGCGGCATGAAGAAGAGAATGAGCAGGATGAGCACGAAGGGGATCGCGTCCTTGTAGTTCGAGGAAATGTAGCCCGCCCCCATTGCCTCGAGAATGCCGACCAGCAAACCGCCGAGCACGGCGCCAAGGCCATTGCCCAGGCCGCCGACGACCGCTGCGACAAAGCCCTTGAGGCCGAGCATGATGCCGACATCGTAGGAAGTCAGCGTGATCGGCGTCAGCAGGATGCCACCCAGCGCTCCGAGCGCTGCCGACATCGCAAAACTCATGAACAGCACCCAGCTGGTATTGATTCCGACCAGTTCGGCGGCAACGCGATTGAACGAGGTCGCCAACATGGCTTTGCCCTGCAGCGTGCGGTTGAAGAAATACCAGAGGGCAATGACGACCAGTGCCGTTACCCCCAAAACCCAGAGGCTTTGCGGCAACAGTGTGGCACCGAGGATTTCAATCGGTGTATCGCCCGAGAAGGCGGGCAGGCTGTGCGTGCCTTTGCCCAGCCAGACCTGGATCAGACCGCGGATGACCAGCGAGGCACCAATCGTGATGATGATCAGGGTGACGGTTTCGGCACCCTTGACCGGCTCGATGGCCAGCTTCTCGACGAGCACGCCGACGATGGCGGGGATCAGGATGGCGAGCACCAGCGCGACGGGCAACGGCAGGCCGGCTTGCGTGAAAAAGACAGCGAGCATGCCGCCGAGCATGATGAATTCGCCCTGGGCGAAGTTGATGACGTTGCTGGCGTTGTAGATCAGCGTGAAACCCAATGCCGCCAGCGCGTACGTCGCACCGACCGTTACACCGGAAAAGAGGAATTGCAGGAATTGCGCAAGCATCAGCACACCTCCGCAGCAAGGCGCAAAGCCCGTTCAGTGACCGTGTCTCTCTCGTTCATGTCGCCTCCTGTTGTTATCAGCCGATGGCTGCCGAGAAGCCTAACTTCTCTATGGTGAAATAGATTCTGAAATACGGAATCGATTCTGTCAAGATAAATGATACAAATCTTGACGGTTCGTTGAATACTTATGTATCAACCAAAACCCGCCTTAAGGCGAACCGCATGGCTCAAAAGCGAGAAGGAAATTTTTGAAAAGCTGGAGAAAATCGACGCGGGGAGTTGCGATGAAACACCGGTCCGGGAACTGGCCGCAGAGGGCATTCAGAAATACCTGAATGCACGTACCTCACATCACAAACTGGTGTGCCGACGATTCGGCAACGATCGCCATGGTTGCCTTATCGCCGGGCGCAGGAAAAGGGCGAATCAGGATCAGAATGTCAGTTGCTCAGGACAGCGGCGTATAGCCCAGTCGTACCGACAACTCAGTCGCCGCCTGCTTCAGCGGGCCGACCACCGGCCCGTCGGGTGCCATGTCAAACATGCCTTTGACCCCAACCACCAGCATTGCGATGGTGATCTCGTTCTTGAAATTGAATACTGGTGCGGCCAGCGCCTCGACGCCAGGCACCCGGTGATAGCCGGATACCGCTGCGTAACCATCGGCCCTGACTTTCGCCAGCATGGCATCGACATCGGCACGCGTCTGCAGTTCGGGCGGCAAATCGCCCTCTTTCAACCGGCGGTCAATCAACCGGCCTATCGTTTCCTTGGGCAACCAGGCGGAAAAAACCCGCCCGCTGGCCGAGGTCAATGGATCCAGCGCCGTACCGGTTACCACATTGACGGTAATCGGGCGGCGCGGTCTTTCCCAACGCACGATGATCGGCCCGCTCTCGCCCCACACAGCCAGGGCAGTCGTTTCATTGATCTGGTCACGCAACTGGGCAATCGCCGCCAGCCCGAGGCGAATTCGGTCAAGCCGATCGATCGCCACCAAACCGATGTTCAAGGCAAAGGGCCCAAGATCGTAACGAGAAGTCATCGGATCCTGCTCGACCAGACCGGCGCGGATCAGGCTGACCAGGTAGCGATGCGCCTTCGAAGGCGGCATGTCGGCCGCTGCGGCAATGTCCTTGAGCATCATCGCACGTTGGCCATTGACCATGGCGCGCAAAATACCCATGCCGATTTCCAGCGACTGAACGCCATGTTTTCCCTCACCGGGACGGCTATCGGATTCGTCACTCATCTCAAACCCCAAAATTCTGCATGTCGAAACAACTTTTATTTTATAGAATTCTAAAACGATCTGTCAGGAGCTTTTTGTGAATTCGCTACGAGTTTTCGCCATCGATGGCATTGTACCGGTGGTCGACCCGACCGCCTTTGTCCACCCCAGCGCCGTGCTCATTGGTGACGTCATCATTGGCCCCGGCTGTTATGTCGGCCCCTGCGCCAGCCTGCGCGGGGATTTCGGTCGCCTGATCCTCGAGCGCGGCGCCAACCTTCAGGACACTTGCGTCATGCACGGATTCCCCGGCACCGACACCGTCGTCGAGGAAGATGGCCACATCGGCCACGGCGCGGTACTGCACGGCTGCCGCGTTGGCCGCAATGCCTTGGTCGGCATGAACGCCGTGATCATGGACAACGCTGTTATTGGCGAGTCATCCATGGTCGCCGCCAGCGCCTTCGTCAAGGCCGGCGCGCACATTCCACCCCGTAGTCTGGCAGCCGGCATGCCGGCCAAAGTCATCCGGCAACTCTCGGATGAAGAAATCGCCTGGAAAACCGAAGGCACGGCAACCTATCAGGACCTCACCCGCCGTTCGCTGGCCACAATGGTCGCCTGCGCCCCGCTTGGCGCCGTCGAAGCCGACAGAAAACGTATTCACATGCCAGAGGTCATTCCACTGGTTGCGTTGAAAAAACAGGGTGGCAAAGAATAAGCCCCAAAAAACCTCAGTAAGTGCATGTCGGTTAAATTCATCAAATTGGCAAGAGCTATCTGCCACTCGCGATAGCCACCATAGCCCATCATTTTTGGGCAAAAATTAGCGTTGACCGCAGCAGGCTGCCCCGACGACACTAAGTCTCGTCTAGTGCCAATCTCCTGAATGTCCATCGTCTTTTTTCTCAAAAACCTGATCGGTACTTTGCTGCTGCCGCCAGCGAATGGCCTGCTGCTGCTTTTCGCCGCGCTGATTTTTCGCCGGCGACGCGGCGCCTTGGCGATAGCGGTGGTGGGCGGCGCATTGATCCTTGTGCAAAGCCTGCCGATCGTCGCGAATGCGCTGATTGCCCCGCTGGAAGCCCGGGCGGGCGGCGTATTTGTCAGCGCTCAGCGGGCCGGAGCGATCGTCATTCTGGGTAGCGGCGTCAAGATTGATGCGCCGGAATATGCGGGCGATACCGCCAATGAGCGCAGCCTGATCCGCCTGCGCTACGGTTTGTCACTGGCGCGACAAACCCGCTTGCCGGTCCTGATCACCGGCGGTTTGGCCACCAATGCGAGCCGCTCCGAGGCCGAAGTCCTGGCGCGTATTGCCGAGAAGGAATTCGCGACACCCGTCCGCTGGCAGGAACGGGAATCGAAAGACACCGCTGAAAATGCTGCGCTGTCGGCACGCATTCTCAAGCAAGCCGGCATCCACCGCGTCGTGCTGGTCACCCAGGCCTTTCACATGCCGCGGGCCCGGCTACTGTTTGAAGCCGCCGGACTTGAAGTCGTGCCCGCACCAACCGATTTCATGAGTCGGCCTGACAGCCCGTATGCCGTATTTGATTTTCTGCCGCAACCGCGCGCTGTTCAGACCAGTTATTACGCCCTCCACGAATGGCTGGGGCTGGCCTGGGCAATGATACGGAACGCCTGATCCGGCAAGCGCTTGCCTGCAGCATTGGCGTATTCTTCAATGTGTATGAAAAATTTCACTACCCTCTTCCGCTTCCGTCACTTCCTTCCCGCCATGGCTGTCGCACTCGCCTGTGCGAGCCCCTTCCTCGCCAGCGATCTGCATGCCGAGCCACGCGAGTTGCGGGTGTGGGTTTATGCCAATGAGCCGAAAATCTTTCTCGGAGACGACATTCAGCCCTCAGGCATCCTTGGGGATTTGCTCAAGCAGATCGCCGAACGCGAGGGCTGGACCCTGAAGGCGATTGCCTGCAACTGGCAGGACTGCCTGAATGCGCTGCAGGCCGGGCAGATTGATTTGTTGCCGGATGTCGCTTTCAGCGAACAACGCGACCGCCATTTCGACTTCCATAAAACCCCTGCCCTGCACAGTTGGTCAGAAATCTACCGTCCGGAAGGCGTGGCTATCCGGACGATGCTGGATTTGCAAGGGAAGCGCGTCACCGTGCTGAAGGACTCGATACAGGAAACCTATCTGCACGAATTGCTGACCGGCTTCGGCATTCAGGCCACACTGATTCCCGTTGACACACTGCAAGGCGGTTTCGAGAAAGTGGCTCGCGGCGAGGCCGACGCCGTCGTGGCCAATCGCTTCTTCGGCGAACGCAAGGCTGGTGAGTTCAAGCTGCTCAGTTCGTCCATCATGTTCCAGCCGGCGCAGCTATTTTATGTAACCGGTCAGGGGCAAAACGCCCAGGTGCTGGCGGTCATCGACAAACACCTCGCAGCCTGGTCGGGACAGGAAGGTTCGCCCTATTTCCAGATCCTGGACAAGTGGCTCGGCCATCCGCCACGCACGCTGGCGCCAGCCTGGCTGTGGCCCGGCCTCGGCACGCTTCTCGCGACTCTGCTCGTCGACGTCCTCTACGTCCTGCGCTC
>ERZ724516.1387-NODE-1387-length-14257-cov-5.484157_pt1 | contig 14257 bp, 12 predicted proteins | sample MGYA00376049_ERZ724516 | MGnify/ENA primary metagenome ERZ724516 (study PRJEB28724, sample SAMN07190886) | activated sludge metagenome | isolation source: activated sludge of sewage treatment plant in Hong Hong | place: USA: Christiansburg, Virginia | collected... | reverse complement strand
GCACTTCAGCCACGGTCTGACCGGTGATGGTGATGCAGTCGCCGTGCAGCAGGCCTGCGGCCAACAATGTTTTCATCACCTGTGGGATGCCACCGGCACGGTGCAGGTCCACGGCCAGATACTTGCCGGAGGGCTTCAGGTCGCACAGCACCGGAGTCTTGACACGCACGCGCTCGAAGTCATCAATCGTCCACTCTACACCGGCGGCGTGCGCAATCGCCAGGAAGTGCAGCACCGCGTTGGTCGAGCCACCAATGGCCATGATGACGGCCACGGCGTTTTCAATCGACTTGCGCGTCACGATGTCGCGTGGCTTCAGGTCTTTCTGGATCGCCTCGATCAGCACCTTGGCCGATTCCTTGGCCGAGTTCATCTTTTCGTCGTGCGGGTTGGCCATCGTCGAGGAATAAATCAACGAAATGCCCAGCGCCTCAAACGCCGACGACATGGTGTTGGCCGTGTACATACCACCGCAGGAGCCGGTGCCGGGGATGGCGCGGCGCTCGATTTGCAACAGGTCTTCGTCGCTCATGCGGCCCGCAGCGTTTTCGCCCACGGCTTCAAACACGCTGACGATGTTCAGGTCTTTGCCCTTGTAGGTGCCCGGCAGAATCGTGCCGCCGTACACATAGATGGCGGGAACATTGGCGCGCAGCATGCCCATCAGGCCGCCGGGCATGTTTTTGTCGCAACCGCCGACCACCACCACGCCGTCCATCCACTGGCCCTGCACACAGGTCTCGATGCAGTCGCTGATCACTTCACGCGACACCAACGAATACTTCATGCCCTCGGTGCCCATGGCCATGCCATCGGAAATGGTGGGCGTGCCAAACACCTGGGCGTTGCCACCGGCTTCTTCAATGCCGGCAATGGCCGCGTCGGCCAGTTTTTGCAGGCCACTGTTGCACGGCGTGATAGTGCTGTGGCCATTGGCCACACCGACCATGGGCTTCTTGAAATCACCCTCTTCGTAACCCATGCCGTAGTACATCGAGCGATTGGGCGCACGGCTCTTGCCTTCGGTGATGTTTTTGCTGCGCGGGTTCATGATGACGGGTTTGGTGTCCATGGTGCTTGTCTCGTCTAAGGGTTGGGAGTGGTCTTGCAAAGCGCAAAGTATGCATGCTTGCAATCGCTTGTTCAAATATATTTAATCGGTTGTATTAATATGTACAGCATATGAATGAACATGGTGTTTCGCCGCCGGGCCGCCCCAAGGCGAAAAGTGCCCCCTCGGGGGGAAGAGAGTCGCACGAAGTGGGCGAACGTGGGGGCCTTATCGGCTTGCGCGTGTGGCGCCAATTTGTGGCGGTGGCGGAGGAATTGCATTTTGGCCGCGCCGCACTGCGCCTGCACATGTCCCAGCCGCCCTTGACCCAGGCCATTGCCTTGCTGGAGCAGCGCTTAAAGGTCAAGTTGTTTGATCGGACCAAACGTTCTGTGGCCCTGACACCTGCGGGAACCGCGCTACTGCCAGACGTGCGTGACCTGTTGCAACGGGCCAGCGCCCTGCCGAACCAGGCGCGAGCCGCTGCCGCCGGAGAATTAGGTCGACTATGCCTGGGCTTTGTCTCGACCGTGGGATTTGCACTGTTGCCTGAATGGGTGCGCGCTTTGCGTGAACACCATCCCGGTGTGCAATTGGAACTGGTGGAGGCCACCGGCGACGTGCAATTGCAGGCTCTGGAGCGTGGGGACATGGACGCCGGTTTTATGTTGCACTCGCCCGGTTTTGCGCCGGCCGGCCTGGCCTGCCGTTTGCTCAGCAGCGAACCCCTGGTCGTGGCCCTGTCTGATCAGCACCCGCTGGCACGCTTGACCCAATTGACGGTGGCCGACGTGCTGGCCGAACCGTTGGTCATTTTTCCGCGTCGTATTGCGCCCTCGCTGTATGACGCCATTTTTGCGCTTTACTATGGCGCTGGTTGTTTGCCGGTGGTTGCTCAGGAAGCGATCCAGATGCAGACCATCGTGAATCTGGTGTCGGCCGGGCTGGGGCTGGCCTGGGTTCCCCACAGCGTGCAGCAATTTCAGCGCCCTGGCATTGTTTACCGCCAAATTGTTGGCTCCGAGATCTCACCCGTGCCGCGTTGCGAGACCAGCCTGGTCTGGCGCAGTGCCACTGCCAGACCGGCCTTGTTGCGATGTATGGCATTGTTGCCATCGGTGAATCCTTGAGTGACGGCATGCACAATACGGCCCATGTTGATTCATCCTCAAATTGATCCGGTCGCCCTGCAACTGGGCCCGATTGCCATCCACTGGTATGGACTAACCTATTTAGCGGCGTTTGCGCTGTTCATGTTTCTGGGGCGCCAGCGCCTGCGCCACGCACCATATGCCGGCCTCCAAGGCCCCGGTGCATGGTCCTTTCGAGACGTTGAAGACATTTTATTCATGGGCGTCATGGGGGTAGTGCTGGGTGGTCGCCTGGGTTATTGCCTGTTTTACAAACCCGCCTATTACCTGTCTCACCCGCTGGAGGTGTTTTATGTGTGGCAAGGCGGCATGAGTTTTCATGGCGGCATGTTGGGTGTGATTGTGGCCATGGTGTGGTTTGCCCGGTCTCGCAACAAGCCTTTCTGGCAGGTGGCGGATTTTGTCGCGCCCTGTGTCCCCACCGGCCTGGCGGCGGGGCGGGTGGGTAATTTCATCAATGGCGAGTTGTGGGGGCGTCTGGCCGACCCGTCCCTGCCGTGGGGCATGGTGTTTCGGGGCGCTGGTGACTTGCCCCGCCACCCTTCACAGGTGTACCAGTTCCTGTTGGAAGGTGTGTTGTTGTTTGTGCTGCTGTGGCTGTATGCCCGCAGGGCGCCCAAGCAGGGTCAGGTTGCGGCGGCATTCTTGTTTGGGTATGGTGTCATGCGATTCATTGCGGAGTTTTTCCGCGAGCCAGATGCCCATCTGGGTCTGCTGAGCCTGGGCATGAGCATGGGCCAGTGGTTGTGTGTGCCGATGGTGCTGGCCGGTGCCGTCTTGTGGGCTTGGGCTGGGAAACGCAAAACTTTAAAGTGAAATAGTGCTCTAGCCCTCGAATACATTGCGTATCTAGCTATTATTTTGATAGTAGTTTGGTGTCATTAACAACAAAAGGAGACAATCATGCCGATAACAAATGAGGGCGTCAGCCGACGCCAGGTGGTGCTGGCCAGCCTCGCTGCCGCAGGCGTTGTGCCGGGTTTGGCCCGGGCGCAAACGCGATGGCCAGCCAAACCGGTGACCCTGGTGGTACCGTTTCCGGCTGGTGGGGGCACCGATGCATTCGCACGTCCGATGTCGGCCCAGTTCTCCAAGTTGAACGGGACCCAGATGGTCATCGACAACCGGGGTGGCGCCGGTGGCACACTGGGGGCCAGTGTTGCGGCCAAGGCGCTTCCAGACGGTTACACCTTGTTCATGGGTGCTGTCCACCACGCCATTGCACCGTCCATGTACCCACGGCTGGACTACAACATCGAGACAGACTTCATCCCGCTGGCGCTGCTGGCCAATGTGCCCCAGGTGCTGGTGGTTAACCCCAAGAATATCCAGGGTGACTTTGGCGCCTTTATGCGCCAGGTTCAGGCCAATCCGGGAAAATTGAACTACGCCTCGGCCGGAGCAGGCACTTCGCACCACCTGGCGGGGGAGCTGTTCAAACAGCAGTCCAAGACTTTTATCACCCACATTCCCTACCGCGGCGCGGGCCCGGCGCTGCAAGACCTGATCGCCGGCAATGTCGATATGTTGTTTGACGGCCTGGGTTCGTCAGCAGCACACATCAAAGGCGGGCGAATCAAGGCATTGATGGTATCCGGGGCCAAACGCAATGCGGCCTTCCCCGACATTCCGTGTGCCGCCGAACTCGGTCTGCCTGACTACACAGTGACCACTTGGTACGGTTTATGGGCGCCCAAGGGCACACCGGCTGAGGTGCAGGCCCGTATCGTGGAGGAAATTCGCCGTTTGGGCACCATGGACGAGATCAAAACTGCCTGGGCTGGCAACGGTGCCGAATTCCCGACCATGACGCCCCAGCAGTTCGGCAGTTTTGTCAGCGCCGAAGTCAAACGTTGGGCCGGTGTGGTGAAGGCGTCTGGCGCCAAACTCGAATAAGCCGGGTTTTTGCCATGGCTGGAACGGTTTCGGTAGTTTGGGATGGCGGTTTGGCAACCGTGACGTTAACCCATGCGGGCAAGTTCAATGCGATGTCGCGCAGCATGTGGCGCAGCCTGCGAAAGGTGTTTGAAGACTTCCAGGCCCAATCCGATTTGCGCTGTGTGGTGGTGCAGGGGCAGGGCGCACATTTCTGTGCCGGCGGGGATATTGCCGAGTACCCGGCCTTCCGGTTCGATGTTCAGCTGCTGCGTGACTTTCACGAAAACGATGTATGGGGCGGCTTGCAGGCCATGCTCGATTGTGATGTTCCGGTGATCGCCCAGATTGACGGCAACTGCATGGGCGCTGGGTTGGAGATTGCCAGCTGCTGCGACCTGCGTATCGCCAGTGAAGCGGCTCGTTTTGGTGCGCCGATTGCCAAACTCGGCTTTCCCATGGCCCCCCGGGAGGCGGCCTTGGTGATGCGCAGTGTCGGCGAGCTGACGGCCCGCGAGATGTTGTTGTCCGCCGCCGTGCTCGATGCCCAAACCATGCAACAGCGTGGTTTCCTGAACCAGGTCGTAAAAGACACAGAGTTGGCCGCGGCGGTTGCGGTTTGTGTGCAGCGCATGCGTCCTTTGGCACCGCAGGCGGCGCGCCTGAACAAACGGTCATTCAGGGCTCTAGCCCCCGTTTTATCTGAAAGCATTGCTTCTGATTTGATAGCGCATGCTTACCATTACGCAGATTCGCAAGAGCATCGCGAAGGCGTGAAGGCTTTTACCGAAAAGCGGCCCCCGCAGTTTTGATCCGAGTTAACCACATCCCTCCAGTTTTTTATCTCAACGTCCGCACCATGAACCAAGAGAACCTGTTTGCCGCCCTGCGGGCCGCTTTCCCCGACGACCTTGACACAACCGCCATTGAGACGGACCAAGGCTTGAACTACTCCTGGCGCGATCTCGACCGTGCGACTGCCATGATGGCCAATTTGCTGGGTTCGATGCACCTGCCAGAAGGTGCGCGCATCGCCGTGCAGGTGGAAAAGTCGGTGGAGGCCTTGATGTTGTATCTGGCTACGCTGCGCTCGGGGCTGGTGTTCCTGCCGCTGAATACCGCCTACCTGAGCGCCGAAATCGAGTACTTCATTGGTAACGCCCAGCCTGCGGTGGTGGTCTGCAGCCCCAAAAATTTTGGCTGGGTCAGCAAAATTGCCTTCAAGGCCGGCACCCAGCAGGTGTTTACGCTGGGGGATGACCGGACCGGTTCCCTGCTGGACCGCGCCGCCCATTGCAGTGACCAACACTTCGTGGTGCCCCGGCGGGCCGATGATCTGGCCGCCATTCTGTACACAAGCGGCACCACAGGGCGCAGCAAGGGGGCCATGTTGTCCCACGGCAACTTGCTGAGCAACGCCCGCACGCTCAAAGACTACTGGGGCTGGGTGCCGGGTGATGTATTGCTCCATGTGTTGCCCATCTTCCATGTGCACGGTTTGTTTGTGGCCGTGCATGGGGCTATGCTCAATGGCAGCAAGATGATCTGGATGTCCCGTTTTGAGCCCAAACAGGTCATTGAGAAACTGCCATCCGCCACCGTGTTCATGGGTGTGCCGACGCTGTACGTGCGCCTGCTGGCTGAAAGGGAGCTGGACAGCCAGGTCACCCGTCTTATGCGGCTCTTTATCGCCGGTTCGGCACCGTTGTTGATTGACACGTTCAACGAATGGATTGCGCGCACCGGCCACACCATTCTGGAGCGTTATGGCATGAGCGAAACCGCGATGTTGACCTCCAACCCCTACACGCCCGATGCCCGCTATGGCAACCAAGGTGAACGCCGTGGTGGCACCGTCGGGTTCCCGTTGCCGGGTGTGAGTTTGCGGGTGCAGGACGACGCCGGGCAAACGCTGGCTCCGGGCGAGGTGGGTGGCATCCAGGTCAAGGGCCCCAATGTGTTCAGTGGCTACTGGCAGATGCCGGAGAAAACCCAAGAAGAATTTACCGCCGACGGCTACTTCAAGACGGGCGACGTGGGAACTATCGATACCGACGGTTATGTCACCATCGTCGGGCGCAGCAAAGACCTGATCATCAGTGGTGGTTACAACGTCTACCCGGCCGAGATCGAGGGCTACATCAATGCACTGCCGGGTGTGGCAGAAAGTGCGGTGGTGGGGGTGCCCGATGCCGATTTTGGGGAGGTGGGGGTGGCGGTGGTGATTGCCAAACCAGGTTTCAAGTTGGAACCCCTCACTATTTTGGCAAATCTCAAGGCCACACTGGCAAACTTCAAAGTACCCAAGCGCTGTGATGTGGTGGTCGAATTGCCGCGCAATGCCATGGGCAAGGTACAGAAAAACGTACTGCGCAACCAATATCAGTCTCCATCGACAGGGGCACTACACGCCGCTAACGCAACAACGCTACAAAAAAAATAGCTGCCAGCCCCCATTGGACGGGGGCTTGAGTTACTTTTTATTTGAGTACGAGGACCGGTATCGTGGCGTGGGTCAATACATGCTGGGTCTCGCTGCCCAGCAGCAGGCGTTTGATGCCCTTGCGCCCGTGTGACGCCATCACGATGAGGTCACATTGCTGCTTTTTGGCGGCGGCCAAAACGGCATCGGACACCACGTCTGATTTCACGGTGATGGCCTTGGTCGTCACACCCTTTGCCAGTGCTGTCTTCTTGACTGCATCCACAACCGCCTGCCCTTCATCGGCCCACTGCGACTCCACCCGGCGCACTTCTTCGGGCTGCAATGCGATGCCGCCTTCAAAGTAGCTCTGCGGATAACGGGGAACGACCTTGACTGCCACCAATTCGGCGCCGCAGAGTGCCGCCAGGTCAATGGCGGCCTTGATCGCCTTTTTGGACAGGGTGGAACCGTCGGTTGCAACCAGTATGCGTTGGTACATGTCTTTTCACCTTGTAGTGGATGGTGCTTCAGGTTAACCTATGCAGCTTGTTCGATCTTGATCTACATCAAGTCGTGGACGATGCCCAGCCTGCACACTCTGAACCCATGTCTTCTGCTTCCGTTGTGCCATTGCCACTACCTATTGCGCCCTTTGCCGATCCGCCAGTTTTGCGTGAAGCGGCTGCAGAGCAATCCGCTTTGTCTGCTGTTCACTCCGTCGAATCCCTGCGCCTGCTGGACGACCCCCAGGAGTGGAGCGCTTTCAGCCGACCGTCCGAGCAGCAGCCCGGTTGCTGGGAGTCCAGTGTCGTAATTGAGGGTATGCATTGTGCCGCCTGCTCACTGACGGTCGAAGATGCCTTGAGACAGGTCCCGGGCGTGCTCAGTGCCGAGGTCGGTGCTGCCAGTCACAGGGCCAAAGTGGTCTGGTCCGACGCCCGCGTGCTCCCCTCTGCCTGGATCCAGGCTGTACAAGACAGCGGTTATCGGGCCGTGCCGGCCAACGACGTGTTTGCCAGCGAGCGGCGTAAACAGGAGACCCGCCAGGCGCTGTGGCGCTGGCTGGTGGCGGGACTTTGCATGATGCAGGTCATGATGTATGCCTACCCTGCCTATGTGGCCCAACCCGGGGACCTCACGGGTGAAATGGAGCAATTGTTGCGCTGGGCATCTTGGGTGTTGACCTTGCCGGTCATGCTGTTTTCGTGCGGGCCGTTTTTCCGCAATGCCCTGCGGGACATCACCCAGGGCTCTATCAGCATGGACCTGCCGGTGGCTTTGGGCATGTTGATCACGTTTGCCATCAGCACAGCCGGAACATTTGAACCCAATGGCACTTTCGGTCGCGAGGTGTATTTTGATTCCTTGACGATGTTTGTATTTTTTCTGCTGACGGGCCGCTGGTTGGAGTTGCGTCTACGGGACCGCACAGCGGGCGCCCTGGAGGCGTTGATGAACCGATTGCCCGACAGTGTGGAGCGCCGACAAAACGATGGCCAGTTTGAACGGGTGGCGGTGCGCCGCGTGGCGGTCGGCGACGTGATTCGCGTCCATCCAGGCGAGACGTTTGTTGCAGACGGTCTTATCCTGGAGGGCGCTACGTTGGTGGACGAAGCCTTGTTGACCGGCGAATCGCGTCCGCTGGAACGCGCAACCGGTACACAGGTTCTGTCGGGCAGCCACAACCTCAGCAGCACCGTGCAGGTTCGGGTCCAGGGTGTGGGTCAGGCCACGCGGTTTGCTCAGATTGTGGCGTTGATGGAGAGCGCCTCTGCTACCAAACCCCGGGGTGCATTGCTTGCCGACCGTATTGCAAAACCTTTTTTGATCGGTGTGTTAGTGGCCGCTGCCGGAGCCTGTGCCTGGTGGTGGGGACGTGATCCCGGCCACGCACTGATTGTTGCCGTGGCCGTGTTGGTCGTGACCTGTCCTTGCGCGTTGTCGCTGGCGACACCGGCCGCCATGTTGGCGGCTGCGGGCGCGCTGGCGCGTGGAGGAGTCCTGGTTCGGCGCCTGCAGGCGCTCGAAGACATGGCAGCGATTGATACGCTGGTGTTTGACAAGACCGGAACCTTGACGCGGGACGCCATGGTTTTGGGTCAGGTGCACGTGCGCACCGGACTGACTTCTGAACAGGCACTTGCGATGGCTTGTGCGCTGGCCAGCCATTCCCTGCATCCCGTGTCCAAGGCCTTGTGTGCTGCGCATCAAGTGTGTGGGCAAGATGTGGAGGGTGTCCTTAGCTACGCTGACGTCTACCGCTGTGGCGCCGTCACCGAGATCGCCGGGCAGGGTGTCAGTGGCCGTGTCCACCTTTCCAACGCTGGCCTGTCAAGTGTTGACGGCTTCAACCTGCGTCTGGGTTCTGCGGCATTTTGTGGTGTCGCGTCAATGCCGGTTACGGGTGTTGCGGCCTACCTTTCTGATGAGAAAGGCTGGCTTGCGACGTTCTCGTTGAAGGAGGACTTGCGCCCCGAGGCGATAGACGCGGTCAAGTCCCTGGAGGCCCGGGGTGTTTCGGTACACATATTGTCTGGGGATCGCGGTGAGTCGGTGGCCCGTGTGGCGGCACAAGGCGGCATTCGGAATGGGCGCGGAGGTTGTTCACCCGACGACAGGCTGTCGGTGATGCGGGCCTTGCAGTCCAGTGGGCACCGCGTGGCCATGGTGGGAGACGGGCTCAATGATGGACCGGTTCTCGCGGGCGCCAATGTGTCATTTGCCTTTGGCCAGGGGGCTCCTTTGGCCCAAGGCAAAGCAGACTTCGTGATTTTGGGTGAAAAGTTGACCGGTGTGGTGCAGTCACTGGACCTGTCTCGCAAGACCCTGCGTATCGTGCGGCAGAACCTGTGGTGGGCTCTGGCCTACAACGCGGCTTGTGTGCCGTTGGCGGTGGTGGGCCTGTTGCCGGCCTGGCTGGCGGGCCTTGGCATGGCCGGAAGTTCACTATTTGTGGTGCTCAATGCCTTGCGGCTTGCACGCCCTGTTGTTGTAACAAAGGAGTCCTAATGGACATCTTGTATTTATTGATTCCCCTGTCGGTGGTCCTGGTGTTCTTCATTCTGGGCGGTTTGTGGTGGGCCATCCACCGCGGTCAGTTTGAAGATATAGAGGCTGAAGGTGAAAGGATTCTGAAAGATTCTTAATAAATATTAAGAACATTCGTCGGTGTTTGACATGGGTCAACCCGAAAAACGACTCAACGGTAAAAATCGGCCCCAGGTTTCAATAGAGAAGAGGTAAAAATGGCATTTGCAAATCAACAAGCGACTGTCTACAACGATACTGTTGTACGTCAGTTCGCCATCATGACAGTGGTTTGGGGGGTGGTCGGCATGTTGGTCGGCGTTATCATCGCCGCCCAACTCGCCTGGCCGGAATTGAATCTGGGCATTCCCTGGCTAAGTTACGGGCGATTGCGCCCCCTGCACACCAACGCGGTGATATTTGCGTTTGGTGGCTGTGGTTTGTTTGCGGCGGCCTATTACGTCGTGCAGCGCACCTGCCACGTACGCCTGTTTGGCGACAAGCTCGCATCGTTCACATTTTGGGGTTGGCAACTGGTAATTCTGGCCGCCGCCCTGTCTTTGCCGCTGGGCTACACCCAGGGCAAGGAATATGCTGAGCTGGAGTGGCCTATCGACATTCTGATCACGCTGGTCTGGGTGTCATTTGCCATTGTGTTCTTTGGCACCGTGGGTACCCGCAAGGTCAAGCATATTTACGTGGCCAACTGGTTCTTCGGCGCCTTCATTCTGGCCGTTGCCATTTTGCATCTGGTCAACAGTGCGGCCATTCCGGCCGGCATGATGAAGTCATACTCGGCCTACGCGGGTGTGCAGGATGCCATGATTCAGTGGTGGTATGGTCACAACGCCGTAGGCTTTTTCCTGACCGCCGGCTTCCTGGGCATGATGTACTACTTCATCCCCAAGCAGGCGGGTCGCCCGGTTTACAGCTACCGCCTGTCCATCGTCCACTTCTGGGCGCTGATCTTCACCTATATGTGGGCGGGTCCTCACCACCTGCACTACACCGCCTTGCCTGACTGGACCCAGTCTGTGGGTATGGTGTTCTCCCTGATTCTTCTGGCCCCCAGCTGGGGCGGCATGATCAACGGCATCATGACGCTGTCAGGCGCTTGGCACAAGCTGCGCGACGATCCCATCCTGCGCTTCTTGATCGTGTCCCTGTCCTTCTACGGCATGTCTACCTTCGAAGGTCCGATGATGTCCATCAAGACCGTCAACGCGCTGAGTCACTACACCGACTGGACCGTGGGCCACGTGCACTCCGGCGCTCTCGGTTGGGTGGGTCTGGTGACCATGGGCTCGATGTACTACCTGATTCCCAAGCTCTTTGGTCAAAAGCAGATGTACAGCGTGAAGGCGATTGAAGTTCACTTCTGGACCGCGACCATCGGTATCGTGATCTATATCGCCGCCATGTGGATAGCCGGTGTGATGCAGGGCCTGATGTGGCGCGCTATCAATGCCGACGGCACATTGACCTACACCTTTGTCGAGTCCGTGAAGGCAACCTTCCCGTTCTACGTCTTGCGTCTGTTGGGTGGACTGCTGTACCTCAGCGGCATGATCATCATGCTGTGGAACGTACTTAAAACGGCGACGGCCGGACGTGCCGTGAGTGTCAACGTCACAGCCGCTGCAGCGCACGCTTGAAAGGGATTACAACATGGCTAACAACAACGCAAACTCCAGCTTTTCGCACGAAAAGATCGAGACCAACAACTTCTTGATGATCGTGCTGATTTTGCTGGTCCTGCTGGTCGGTGGAATGGTCGAAATCGTTCCACTGTTCTTCCAGAAGTCCACAACCGAGCCTATCAAGGGTGTGCAGCCGTACACCGCATTGCAATTGGCTGGGCGTGACATTTACACCCGTGAAGGCTGTTACAACTGCCATTCGCAGATGATTCGTCCGTTCCGGGCCGAGACCCTGCGGTATGGCCACTACTCGGTTGCCGGTGAGTCGGTGTATGACCATCCTTTCCAGTGGGGTAGCAAACGCACAGGTCCCGATCTGGCCCGCGTTGGTGGCAAGTACAGCGACGATTGGCATCGCACCCACTTGATCAACCCGCGTGATCTGGTGCCCGAGTCCAACATGCCAGCCTACCCCTGGCTTGAAAAGACCTTGGTCGACGCCGCTGTGATGCCAGCCCATATGAAGGCGCTGCGCACCGTCGGGGTTCCTTATACCGATGAGCAAATCGCCAAATCGGTGGAAGAGGTCAAAGGCAAGACCGAGCTGGACGCAACGATTGCGTATCTGCAGGTCTTGGGCCTGGCACTCAAATAAGCCCGGGAGTCGCACATGGACATCGATATCAACACCCTTCGGTCTCTGGCCACCGTGGCCAGCTTTATTACCTTCATCGGCATTGTGTGGTGGGCTTGGTCCAAACGTCGGGCCAACGACTTCTCTGAAGCTGCCAACCTGCCGTTTGAGCAGGACTGACCCCAGAAAAAGGATTTGAAATGAGTGACTTTACAAGCAACTTCTGGTCGATCTACGTGGCCGGCATCACGCTGGTCAGTATCGTGGCTTGCATCTTACTGCTGTGGTTCAGCGGTAAGGCAAAAGCCATGACGGCCAACGACAACACCACTGGCCATGTCTGGGACGGTGACTTGCGTGAGATGAACAACCCCTTGCCCCGTTGGTGGGTGTGGCTGTTTGTCATTACCATCGTGTTCGCCTTTGTGTACTTGGCAATGTATCCAGGCTTGGGCACATTCGCTGGAAAACTTGGCTGGAGCCAAGCGGACCAATACAAGGCCGAAGTAGAAAAAGGTGAGCGGGAAGTGGCTCCGCTCTACAGCAAGTTTGCCAGCATGAAGCCGGAAGACGTGGCGCGTGACCCGCAGGCCCAGGCCATTGGTGAGCGTTTGTTCATGAACAACTGCTCGCAATGCCATGGCTCGGACGCACGGGGTGCCAAAGGTATTCCTAACTTGACCGACGCTGATTGGTTGCATGGCGGAGCCCCCGAGGTCATCAAGGAAACCCTTGTCAAGGGCCGCATGGGCAATATGCCCCCCATGGCCGCAGCAGTGGGTACAGCCGATGATGTCAAAAACGTAGCCCACTATGTGTTGAGCCTGTCCAACAGCCCCAATGACTCTGTCCGTGCCAATCTGGGCAAGGAGAAGTTTGCGGCCTGCGCAGCCTGCCACGGCATGGACGGTAAAGGCAACCCGGCTCTGGGTGCCCCCAACCTGACTGACAACATCTGGCTGCACGGATTTGGCGAGAGTGCGATTGTGGCCATGGTCAACAACGGCAAAATCAACCAGATGCCCGCACAGGCTGACCGGCTGAACGATGGCCAGATCGGGGTGCTGGCGGCCTACGTATGGGGTTTGTCCAACAACGCCAAAGCCAAATAAGCTACGGTTCTTGAAAGAATAGACATTTGAACCCCAGGAGCCCATTACCGCGCAAGGTTATTCCGATTGTTGCGTCACAAGAGGGAGTGGTTGCGCAGCCCTCTGACGACGATGCGGTGATGGTGTCTCTTTACGAAGCGCACAAGAAGATCTATCCGCGCAGTGTTTCAGGCCTTTTTTCGAATTGGCGTTGGGGCATGGTGTTCTTGACGCAGTTGGTGTTTTATGGCCTGCCTTGGCTGGAGTGGGGCCAACGCCAGGCGGTTTTGTTTGACTTGGGAGCCCGACGCTTCTATATCTTTGGTTTGGTTCTTTACCCGCAAGACTTCATCTATCTGACCGGGATTCTGGTCATTTCGGCACTGTCATTGTTTCTCTTTACGGCGGTCGCGGGACGCTTGTGGTGTGGGTATGCGTGCCCGCAAACGGTCTATACCGAGATTTTCCTGTGGCTGGAAAAAAGGACCGAGGGTGACCGCTCAGCCCGTATGCGGCGAGATGCTGGTCCCTGGACGGCAGACAAGACCTTGCGCAAAGCCGCCAAGCATTTCTTGTGGCTGGCCGTGGCTTTGTGGACCGGGTTCACCTTTGTAGGCTACTTCACGCCCATCAAGGAATTGGGTGTTGAATTTGTCCAGGCGCAGATGGGGTCGTGGGAAATTTTCTGGTCCTTGTTTTACGGTTTTGCCACCTACGGTAACGCCGGTTTTATGCGGGAACAGGTGTGCAAACACATGTGCCCCTATGCCCGTTTCCAGAGCGCCATGTTCGACAAGGACACCTTGATCGTGACCTATGACGAGGAGCGTGGGGAGCCACGTGGTGCGCGTTCACGCAAAGCGGATCCGCTGACCCTGAATTTGGGCGCGTGTGTGGACTGTAGTTTGTGTGTGCAGGTTTGCCCGACCGGCATCGATATCCGCAAGGGTTTGCAGTACGAATGTATTGGTTGTGGCGCGTGTGCCGATGTGTGTGACACGGTGATGGACAAAATGGGATACCCCCGCGGTCTGGTCAAATACTCCACGCAAAACGCTGTCAACCAGCACTGGACCAGCGCTCAGGTCATGCGCCATGTGTTGCGGCCGCGGGTGCTGGTCTATTCGGCAATTCTGGGCACAGTGGTGTTGGCCATGGTGATCAGCCTGGCCACACGCACCCCCTTCAAGGTGGATGTGGTCCGTGATCGCGGTGTATTGGCACGTATCGTCGAAGGCGGCCGCATCGAAAACGTGTACCGCCTGCAAATCATGAATGCCACCGAGTCGGCACAGCGCTATACGCTCTCGGTCAATGGTTTGCCAGGATTGGCTGTGGCCTCGGAAGCCGAGGTCAGCGTTGA
>ERZ724516.1385-NODE-1385-length-14261-cov-6.489652_pt1 | contig 14261 bp, 11 predicted proteins | sample MGYA00376049_ERZ724516 | MGnify/ENA primary metagenome ERZ724516 (study PRJEB28724, sample SAMN07190886) | activated sludge metagenome | isolation source: activated sludge of sewage treatment plant in Hong Hong | place: USA: Christiansburg, Virginia | collected... | reverse complement strand
TGAACCGACCGATGGAACGGATGACGGCGAAGGACTTCGATCAGGAACTGCTGGAACTGTACGATTTCTACGCGCACGGGAAGATTTCGAAGCGCGAGTTTCTGGACCGAGCCGGGAAATGGGCCGTGGGGGGTGTCACGGCGGCGATGCTCTTGAACATGCTGTCGCCGAATTATGCCCTGGCCCAACAGGTGGCGGTCGATGATGCGGGGATCGTGGCCGAGCGGGTCACTTACCCCTCGCCGAACGGGCATGGCACGGTGAACGGCTATCTGGTGCGGCCTGCGGGGCCCGAGGGCAAGCTGCCCGCCGTGCTGGTTGTGCATGAGAACCGGGGCTTGAACCCCTACATCGAGGACGTGGCGCGCAGGCTCGGGCAGGCCGGGTTTCTGGCGCTGGCGCCGGACGGGCTGACCTCGGTCGGCGGCTATCCGGGCGACGACGAGAAGGGGCGGGAGTTGCAGGCGACGGTCGATCCGGCGAAGCTGATGAACGATTTCTTCGCCGGGGTGGAATGGCTGCTGGCGCATGAGGGATCGACCGGGAAGGTCGGGGTGACGGGGTTCTGCTATGGCGGCGGTGTCGCCAATGCCTGCGCGGTGGCCTACCCGGAGCTTTCGGGCGCGGTGCCGTTCTACGGGCGGCAACCGGCGGCGGCGGATGTGGCGAAGATCAAATGCCCGCTGCTGATCCACTATGCGGAACTGGACGAGCGGATCAACGCGGGCTGGCCGGAGTACGAGGCGGCCCTGAAGGCGGCGGGGATCAGGTACGAGGCCTTCATCTATCCCGGCGTGAACCACGGCTTCCACAACGACACGACGCCCCGCTATGACGCTGCGGCGGCGGAGCTGGCCTGGGGTCGGACGCTGGACTTCTTCAGGGCGAACCTCGCCTGACCGTTGCAGCTTGATCGGTGCCGGATTGGCCGGATAGAACCCTGCCCATGGCAGGGGAACGCATTGCGCTGTGCGGCATCGTCCGGAACGAAATCCGGGGGGTGGTGGAATGGCTGGCGCATTACAAGGCGCTGGGGTTCACCGACTTCCTGATCTACGACAATGCCAGCAGCGACGGCACCACCGAGGTCTTGCAGGCGCTGGACGAGGCCGGAGAGCTTGTCCATCTGGACTGGCCGCACGAAATGGGCCCGCGGCCGCAGCGGCGGGCCTATGATCATGCAAGAAAACATGCCGACGTCGACTGGCTGGCCTTCTTCGATGCCGACGAGTTCCTGCTGCTGCACGAGGATGCCGACATCGGCGCCTTCCTTGCGCGGTTCGAGCGGGACGTTTCGGCGATTGCCGTCAACTGGATCGTGTTCGGGAGTGGCGGGCAGGCGGTCTATCGCGCGCAACCGGTGACGGAGCGGTTTACCGATGCGTTGCCGCCTGAGGCTCGCGAAAGCCGGACGATCAAGGCGATCGGGCGACGGTCTTGCCTGGCGGGGACCGGCATTCACCGGGTTACGGTGGCCGAGGGAAGATATGTCATGCCTTCGGGCCGGGAGGCCGTGTTCGACGGGCTGACAGCGGTGGTGGAGCCGGACGTGGCGGTTGCGGCGCTGCACCATTACGCGGTGAAATCGCTGGAGGAATTCGCGGAGAAGCGGGCCCGGGGCCATGCGAATTCGCAGCATCCCGAGGTGAAGCGGGCGCGGCTGGACGCGCGCTTCGCCGAATTTGATGCGGGCGGTGTGTTGAACCCCGACCTTGCCCGGCGGTCCGCCCCGATGCGGGCCGAGGCGATGCGGCTTTGCGGGCTGTTGCGGGCGGCGGGGCTGGAGTATCCGGTCTGGCCCTTCGTCGAGGCGGGCTAGTTGCAGTTGCCCCAGCTCTGCGTTTCGGGCTCCCAGCACTGGCCGATCCCGGCCTTCATGAACGAGATCGTGTCGAGGCCATGCGCGACGCTGCCCCGGTCGCAAGTGGGGCTGGCGAGCATTGTCTCGCCCTCCATCACATAGACCCCGCCTTCGAGGACGGCGTTTTCGTCCATCTTGTCGAAGCTGGTCCAGACTTCGTAGGTCACGCCCGCGTTCCGGAAGGCGACCGTATCCCAGATCGCGCGGCCGATACCGGGCCAGGGGGTGTAGGCGACAGTTTCAAGGGGCTCGGTCAGGATCAGTTCGGGCTTGCCGTCGCGGCCGTAGCTGTAGGTCAGCATGCCCTTCCAGTAGCAGACCTCGAGGGTTTTCTGGCCGATCTTGCAGGAAAAGGCCTCGTCGCCCTGGCAGGCGGCGCTGGCGGAGGTGGCGGCGAGGAGGGCAAGGATCAGGGCTGCGCGCATGGGGGGCTCCGTTTGCGGGCAGTGTGGGGCGGACGTCTCTGGGGCGCAAGGCCGGGCATCCGGACGGGCGCCCGGCCTTGCTGCGGTTGATGCTACCGGCCGAGATGCAGGGCAACCTCGCCCGACCAGGGCTCGGTCACGCCGCGCCCGCCGCCGAGGTCTTCGAGGATCGGCCGGAGCTTGTCGAGGCTGGCGATCATCATCGGCCGGGCGGCCACCATCGACGCCATGTCGTCCCATTCGCCGACGACGATGAAGCTGCGTTCGCCCGACTTTACCAGCCAGAAGTTGCGGCCCCCCGACCAGGACGTGACGTCGAGGTCCTGGTGCAGGCGGACGTATTCCTCTTCCATACCCGGCTTCACTCGCATGTGCACAACGTTCATGACGGTCATGGCATCCCCTCCCCGGTGGTGCAAGCGGCGGGAGGATAGCATGGATGGGGGTGAGTCGGGGGCTGGTGTGCGAGTCGGGGTGAACCCCGACCTACATCTTGGCCGGGCCATCGTTTGGTGATCAAGGCCGCGCTGGCGGAGGTGATCCCGTTCCATCTGGAGGGCCTGCGGGCCGGAGGCGATCCGGTGCCGGAAGCCGGGACGGTTGTGGAGTGGGTGGACGTGTAGGGGGTTTGACCCACCTTGGTGCGGGTGGTGGGCACCCGCCTTAAGGTTTCTATTTGTGTCCGAAAATGCGAGCGAACAATCCCCAAAAGACAACAGTCGCAATGATCAGGCCAATCCATTTCCAAAACCTGATCCGCAGTTCTCTTTCTGAAATTGGCCGCGTGAAGGGGGATGGTTTCTCGTTCAAGAGATCGCAGGCAATTAGGTACGCACGATGACCTCGTTCCGAAGGTGTTCCGACGTTTCTTCCGCGCATCTCGATTAAAGGCTGAAATAGAGTTCCATCTGGATGACGTCCGAAAGACTCGTCTCGACCCAATACTGCTGAAATTGCCCCAGTTTCGTCTCTCACGACGGTGCGGACCCGCTCAAAGCCCGCCCCCGTGAAGTTGTCGCGATAGATGACTTCTAAAGTGCCGCCATCCTCAATCAGTGCCACGAGCCACGGCGGACCAATTTCCAGCCCCATGAGTCGCTTGCCTCACTGGTCCAAGAAACTCCGCAGCTTCCTGCTCCGGCTCGGATGCTTCAGCTTCCGCAAAGCCTTCGCCTCGATCTGCCGGATGCGCTCCCGAGTAACACTGAACTGCTGGCCAACCTCCTCCAGCGTGTGATCCGTGTTCATCCCGATCCCGAACCGCATCCGCAGGACCCGCTCCTCGCGCGGCGTCAAAGATGCCAGCACCCGGGTCGTCGTCTCCTTCAGGTTCTCCTGAATGGCGGAATCCAGCGGCAGGATCGCGTTCTTGTCCTCGATGAAGTCGCCGAGTTGCGAATCCTCCTCATCCCCGATCGGGGTCTCCAGCGAGATCGGTTCCTTGGCGATCTTCATCACCTTGCGGACCTTCTCCAATGGCATCTGGAGCTTCTCGGCCAGTTCCTCGGGCGTGGGTTCGCGGCCGATTTCGTGCAGCATTTGCCGCCCCGTCCGCACCAGTTTGTTGATCGTCTCGATCATGTGGACCGGGATGCGGATCGTGCGAGCCTGGTCGGCGATGGAGCGGGTAATGGCCTGGCGAATCCACCAGGTCGCGTAGGTCGAGAACTTGTAGCCGCGGCGGTATTCGAACTTGTCGACGGCCTTCATCAGGCCGATGTTGCCTTCCTGAATCAGGTCCAGGAATTGCAGGCCCCGGTTGGTGTATTTCTTGGCAATCGAAATGACCAAGCGCAGGTTGGCCTCGACCATTTCCTTCTTGGCCTGCCGCGCCTCTTTCTCGCCCTTCTGGACCTGATTGACGATCCGGCGGAATTCGGAGATGTCGACGCCGACATATTGCCCGACCTGCGCCATTTCATTGCGCAGCTCTTCGACCTTCTCACGCGACCGTTCGATCAGCGCCTGCCAGCCGCGACCGGCCTTCTGGCCCATCCGCTCCAGCCACGAGGGGTCAAGCTCATAGCCCTGGTATTCCTGGATGAATTCCTGCCGGTTGATCCGGGCGGCATCGGCCAGTTTCACCATGCCGGAGTTGATCGACATGATCCGCTTGTTGATGCCGTAAAGCTGGTCGATCAGCGCCTCGATCCGGGAGTTGTTGAGGTGCAGCTCGTTCACCAGAAGCACGATTTCCGAACGCAGCTTCTGATAGGCGGCCTCGTCGGCGGTGGAAAACCGCTGGGACGAGGACAGCGTCGCGTTCATCCGGCTTTCCTGCATGTCGGCCAGCTTGTCGTAGTCGCGCGCGATCAGGTCGAGCGTTTCGAGGACGCGCGGCTTCAGCGCGGCCTCCATCGCGGCGAGCGACATGTTCGAGGCTTCGTCGTCCTCGTCCTCGTCCATCTCGGCCATGATCGGGTTGCCGTCGGCGTCAAGCTCGGGCTCGGCGCTGTTCGCGCGGCGGGGGGCGGCTTCGCCGACGCCGACCTCGTCGAGCGCCGGGCCGTCAAGCTCGCCTTCCTCGCCGTCGAGGCTGCGGCCGAAGGTTGCCTCAAGGTCGATCACGTCGCGGAGGAGGATTTCCTCGGACAGAAGTTCGTCGCGCCAGATGATGATGGCCTGGAAGGTGAGCGGGCTTTCGCAGAGCCCGGCGATCATCGTGTTGCGGCCGGCCTCGATCCGCTTGGCGATGGCGATCTCGCCCTCGCGGCTCAGAAGCTCGACCGAGCCCATCTCGCGCAGGTACATCCGCACCGGGTCGTCGGTACGGTCCAGCGTTTCGGTGGTGGTCCCCGCCACGGCGATTTCGCGGCTGGTGGAGGTTTCCACCAGTTCGCCCGCTGCCGGGGCCTCGCCTTCCTCGACCTCTTCGTCCTCGATGATGTTGATGCCCATCTCGGACAGCATCGACATCACGTCCTCGATCTGTTCCGAGGACACCTGTTCGGGCGGAAGGACGGTGTTCAGCTGGTCATAGGTGATGTAGCCCCGCTCGCGTGCGTCGGCGATCATCTTCTTGACCGCGGCCTGGCTCATGTCGAGCGAGACGTCCGCGTCTTCGGTTTCCGGCTTGGCGTCGTCGGTGTCCTTGAGGGCCATGGAGTCTCCTATCGGCGCGAATCGGTGCGGGGGCTGGTCGAATCAATAGCGCGAATCAGGCCGGGGGAAAGGCCGAATCAGCGGTTCTTCTTGACCCAGACCTGATCGTCGATCAGCCGTTGCAATTGTCTTGACAGGGCGGCCCGGTCTTCGCCGAGGTCGGTGCTGTCGCTTGTGCCGCTTTTTTCCGAGCGGTGGCGGGCTTCGGCGGCCTGGCTGAGACGCCAGGTCAGGCCCTCGTCGGGAAGGCCGTCCATATCCTCCATCGCGTCTTCGATTTCACGGCGCGCGCCCCGGCGGGCTTCGAGTTTGGCGAGTTCCTCGGCCAGGCAGAGCGCGGCAAGGTCGTCGTCTTCCCGGTTGCGGACCGGGGGTGCGATGGCGACATGGGGGCGCTTCAGCACGGCGTCAAGGGCGGTGGGCGCGGACTGGGCGATCTTTGCGTGGAGGTCGGGCATATCGGCGCCGGCCAGGATCATCTGGCGGAGCGTGTCGTGGTCGTCGCCGGTCAGGTCCAGCCGTTCGAGGGCGGCTTCGAAGCGGTGGATCAGCGCGGGGTGGAGGATGAGGGTCGCAAGGATGACGGCCTCGCGCAGGGTTTCCTCGACGGGGCCCTGGGCTTGGGCGAGGAGGGAGGAGCGGGTGGTGGCGAGTGCGCCGCCGGGGGGGGCGTTGCGGCGACCGGGGCGGAAGGGGCCGGGCTGGAACGGGCGGACCTGTGCGGTGCCGAAAAGGTCGAGCCGCAGGCGCTTCATCTCCTCGGCGTAGTGGGTCTTGATCGAGGGGTCGGTGATGCGGGCGAGATGGGCGCGGAGCGTCTTGTCGAGCGCGGCGCGGCGTTCGGGGCTGTCGAAGACGCGGCCTTCCGTCTCGCGCTGCCAGAGGAGCTGGACCATGGGCCGTGCGCGGTCGAGCACTGCCTGCATGGCGGGGGCGCCTTGCGCCTTGATCAGGTCGTCGGGGTCCATGCCGCCAGGCAGGATGGCGAAGCGGAGCGCCTTGCCGGCCTCCAGCATCGGGAGCGCAAGGTCGATGACGCGCTGGGCGGCCTTGAGGCCCGCCGCGTCGCCGTCCAGCGCGATGACGGGTTCGTCCGCGATGCGCCAGATCATCCGCAGCTGGTCTTCGGTGACAGCGGTGCCGAGGGGGGCGACGGCGGCGGTGAACCCGGCTTCGCTGAGGGCGATCACGTCCATGTAGCCTTCAGCGACGATCAGCGTCTTGCCCTTGCCTGCGGCCTCACGGGCTGGGGCGTGGTTGAAGAGGTTGCGGCCCTTGTCGAAAAGTTCCGTTTCCGGCCCGTTCAGGTATTTGGCGCGGGCGTTGGGGTCGAGGCTGCGGCCGCCAAGGCTGATGATCCGCCCCCGACCGTCGCGGATTGGGAAGATGATGCGGGCGTGGAAGCGGTCGTAGAGGCGGCCGGTGTCGGATTTCGCGACGACGCCGGAGGCGGTCATCAGGTCTTCGGGGATGCCCTTGGCCTTCAGGTGGTCCACCACTGCTTGCGCATTGTCGGGCGACCAGCCGATGTCCCAGCGATCCCAGGCCTTTTCATCAAGGCGGCGTTTCTGGGCAAGGTAGGTGCGGGCGGCGGACCCGGCGGCGGTCTTCAGTTGCAGGCGGTAGAATTTGACCGCCTCGTCCAGAACCTGCTGCACCTCGGTCCGTCGGTCGGCCTTTTCCGCGGCGCGGGGGTCGCGGGCGGGCATCTGCATCCCGGCCTCACCGGCGAGAACCGTGACCGCCTCCATGAAGCCGAGGTTTTCCGATTCCTTGACGAAGGTGACGGCATCGCCCTTCGCGTGGCAGCCGAAGCAGTAGTAATAGCCCTTGCGGTCGTCGACGTGGAAGCTGGCGGATTTTTCCTGGTGGAACGGGCAAGGCGCCCAGAAATCGCCCTTGGCCAGGTTCGACTTGCGCATGTCCCAGGTGACTTTCTTGCCCACGATGGAAGAAAGCGTGACGCGAGTGCGCAGTTCGTCGAGGAATCCGGGTGGAAGCGACATGGGACAGGTATGCCGCCTGCCGCGGGTCGAGTCGAGGGGCAGGGGGCTATGGGAGCAGGAGCCGCCGGCTGGTCGTGGGGAAGTGACGCAGCATGTCGGGCGAAATCCCGCGCCCGAAGGGCCGGGGCGCGAGGGTGACGGTCTCGCCGGTCCGCGCCGCCTGGTCGATGGCGAGAAGCGCCCGCATGTCGGCGAGCCCTTCCTCGCCATCCGGCGCCGGGGGGTGGCCTTCTGCGATGCAATCCGAGAAATAGGCGATCTGGCCGGCGAAATGGTCGACCTGCGGGAAGGTCTCCACCGTCTCCCCGCCGTCCTGCCGGATCGTCAGGCGCATCGTGGATTCGAAGCGGAAGGCGGGGTCGAGGATCATCTCGCCCGTGGTACCGATCACGCGCAGGGTTTCGGACAGCGCCGATCCGAAGGAGCAGAAGAACTGCGCCAGCCGGTCGCCCGGAAAGCGCAGGGTCACGGCCAGGCTGGCGTCGATCTCGGCGAAGCGGGCGTCACCCGCCGGGCGGCTGGCCATGGCCTGCACGGCAAGCGGCTCGGCGGCGAAGACATGGCGGGTGGCGTTCAGGCAGTAGACGCCGACATCGGGCAGGGCGCCGCCCCAGTGCCCGGCTTTCAGGCGGTGATTGCCAGCTTGCGTCTGGAAGCCGAAGGTCGCGGCGACGTAGACCGGGTCGCCGATCCGGCCACTGCGGAGGGCACCCAGCATGGCATGGGTGCCGGGTTCGCAATGCAGGCGGTAGGCGGTCATCAGGAAGGCGCCGCTGTCGCGCGCGGCGGCGGTCATCGCCTTGCTTTCGGCAAGGGTGGTGGCGAGCGGCTTTTCGACCATCACATGCTTGCCTGCCTTGAGGGCGCGGATGGCGAAATCGGCATGTAGGTCGTTCGGCAGGGCGACATAGACCGCGTCGATCCGGTCGCTGGCCAGGAGCCTGTCATAGTCGGCGTAGGGCAGCACCTCGGGCACGTCGTGAAACGCGGCGAGGCGCTTCGCGGTCTCCGGGCTGCCAGAGACGATGGCCTGAAGCCGGGAGTTCCCGGTCGTGGCCACGGCGGGCAGGAACGCCTCTTGCGAGATCCAGCCTGCGCCGACGACTGCGTATCTGATCATTGGGTCCGTCCTTCTGTCCTGCCGCTCAAGCGTTCGGCGGGGTGTCGGCGAGCAGCGTCGCAACATAGTCGAGGCTCGCGCGCAGATGGGCGGCAAGCTGCGGGTCGGCCTGCACGTCCGGGCTGAAGGGTTCCATCGAGACGAAGCCGTCATAGCCCGCCGCCTGCAAGGCACGCAGCTGCGCGATGTTGCCGACCCGGTCGCCGACGAAGATCAGCTCGCGGTCGGGTTCGGTCAGGTCGCCGGGAGCCAGATCGGTGCGGGTGATGCCGGACATGTGGGCCAGCCCGATCCGGTCGGGGAAAAGCTGCGTGTCGCCGCAGCGGTAGAACTGGAACGTGTCGTAACACAGCCGGAAGTCATCCCAGCCGTCGATGTCGGAGACGGCGGCCACGGCCATTGCCTGTCGCTTCATCGTCGAACCCCGCATGCCCAGCGGTTCGACATAGCCGGTCACGCCATGGTCGCGCAGGATCGGGCGCAAGGCGCGCAGCCCGTCGCGCAGGTTCTTCTCCGCCTCGGCCTCGGTCCAGCCGTGATCCTCGGTATGGACCGGGCAGAGGACGAGGCCGGGGGCGCCAAGGGCGGCGGCATAGGCAACCAGCGCCTCTGCCTCGGTTGCACGGTCGGGGGTCCAGTCGTTGCAGCGTTGCAGCGCGTTGACCGACGCGATCTGCAACCCGGCATCGTCGAGACGTGCCTTGACCTCGGCGGCGGGCGTCCCGTCGGCGAATTCGCGCCCTTCTATGTCGTTGCGGATTTCCACCGCTTGCACGCCGACGGTCGTTGCCAGCGCGATGAACTCGGGCAGGGCAAGCTGCGGCGCGCAGGTGCGGTTCAGGGCGAAGCGGATCGGCATCTGTGCGTCCTTCGGGGTCAGCGGTAGAGGTCGGGCGGCGTGTTGAAGGTCAATGCGGTCCTGGCTCCGGTGGCCAGTGCCGCGACAACCTGTTCGGCGATGGCGGTGGCGACGTAGCCATCCCAGGCCGAGGCGCCGACCGGCGGGCCAACGGTGCAGGACCGCACCCAGGCGTTCATCTGGATGCGGTAGGCATCGCGGAAGCGCGGAACCCAGTTTTCCGGCCATTGGTGCCCGTGGTGCAGCGCGCGGTTGGTCAGCGTGGTGGTCGGCGGGGCCATTTCCACCGTGCCGTCGCGCCCGACGAGCTGGGCATGGACGTGGTAGCCGTAAGCCGCGTTCATGAAGACCTCGGTCGAGACGATCTGGCCCGCATCGGTTTCCATGGTGATGAGCAAGGGATCGCCGCCCGGGGCGGCGTGGACCTGCACGGTCGTCATCTCGGCGGAAAGGAGCCAGCGGCTGATGTCGATCTCGTGTACGAAGGAATTGGTGACGGCCATCGCCCCGGTGAACCAGTCGGGGGCGGCGGCGTTGCGGTGGATGTTGTGCAGAAGGACCGCCGCGCCGATGGCTCCGCCGTCGAGCGCCTGCTTCATTGCCGCATAGGCCGGGTCGAAACGCCGCATGTAGCCCACCGTGACAAGTCGTCGGCCTGCGGCGACCTCTGCTTCCACCACGCGCAGCGCTTCTTCTGCCGAGGGCGCCAGCGGCTTTTCGCAGAGCACGGGTTTGCCCGCAGCGATGCAGGCGAGCGTCAGCCCGGCATGGGTCGCGTCGGGCGAGGCGATGACGACCGCCTGCACCCCGTCATCCGCGATCAGCGCCAGCGGGTCGGTGAAAGCCGCCGCGTCCCCGGCAACAGCCGTGGCCCGCGCTGCATCGGCGTCGCAGACGGCCACCAGCGCCGCCCCGGCGGTTTCTTCGCGCAGGAGGCGGACATGCTCCGCCCCCATCACTCCGGTCCCGATGACCCCGACGCCGAGGGTCATTTCACGTCCAGCCAGCGGCCCTCGCGGCTGGAGGTCTGGATCGTCTCGACCAGGGTCTGGATGCGCAGGCCCTTGCGGAAGTTGAAGGGCTCGGGCGCCCCGGCGATGGCGTTGACATAGCCCGCCACCTCGATGGCCTTCAGGTCGTTGAAGCCGATCTGGTGCCCGGCGGCGACGCAGAACAGGCCATAGGGCGCATGGTCCGGCCCGGCCTCGATCCGGCGGAAGCCCTGGCGGCCCTTCGCATCGGCGGTGTTGAAATAGTGGAGCACGTTGAAATGCTCCTGGCTGAAGGCGAGCGCGCCCTTGGTGCCATAGACCTCGAAGTCATGCTGCATCTTGCGGCCCGTCGCGATCCAGTTGCCCTCGATGCTGCCGGTGGCGCCGCTTGCAAAGCGCAGGAAGGCGCGGCCGAGGTCGTCGACCTCTACCTTCTTGCGGCCGCCCCTGCCGTCGGGACGCTCGGCGATCATGGTCACGCAGTCGCCCATGACGCGGGTGATCGGGCCGCAGAGGAATTCGGCCGTGGCCAGCGCGTGCGACCCGATGTCGGCCAGCGCGCCGCCGCCCGCCGGGTCGTGGCGAAAGCCCCAGGGGCCGGCGGGATCGGCCATGTAATCCTCGGCATGGAGGCCGCGATAACCGCGGATCTCGCCCAACTCGCCCGCCACGATCATCTCGCGTGCGGTCTGGAGCATCGGGTTGCAGAGATAGTTGAAGCCGACCTGCGTCTTCACTCCCTTCGCCTCGGCGGCAAGGGTCATCTCAAGCGCGTCCTGCGCCAGAGGGGCCAGCGGCTTCTCGCAGTACACGTGCTTTCCGGCGGCGATGGCGGCCAGCGACATTTCCTTGTGGAGCGCGTTGGGGGCGGTGATCGAGACGAGGTCGATCTCGGGGTTTTCCACGATGTCCTGCCAGCGCGCGGTGCCATGCGCGAAGCCCAGCGTCACGCGGGCGCGTTCGGCGGCTTCCGGGGTGATGTCGGCGACGGTGTGCAGCTCCAGATCATAGGGTAGCTCGAACACGCGGGGCGCGGAGGTGAAGCCGAAGACATGGGCCTTGCCCATGAAGCCGGTGCCGATCAGGCCGATGCGAAGGCGGGGTTTGGTCATTTTGCAGGTTCCTTCAGGCCGCCGATGGCAGCCGCGTTGACGACAAGGGCCGGGTCGAGCTTTCCGGCGAAGAAGTCCAGCACGTTCTGCACCGAGGCGATGGCCATCCGTTCGGCGCATTCCACGGTCAGGGCGGCGTTGTGCGGGGTGAGGACGGCGCGGTCCAGCGCGAAGAGCGGGTGATCGGCGCCGGGGGGCTCCGCCGCGAAGACCTCGATCCCGGCGCCGCCAAGGCGGCCCGCACGGAGGGCATCGGCCAGCGCCGTCTCGTCCACCAGCCCGCCGCGCGCGGTGTTGACCACGACGGCTGTGGGCTTCATCAGCGCCAGTTCCGCCGGGCCGATGACCGCCCGTTCGGCACGCGGCAGGTGCAGCGAGACGGCGTCGGCCCTGACCAGTGCGACAGCAAGGTCGGGCTCGCGGAGGGCAAGATCGGGCCAGCGGTCGGCGGGAATGTAGGGGTCATGGGCATGGACCTCCATCCCGAAGGCCTTCGCCATGCCGGCGAGCTTCTGGCCGATCCGCCCGAAGCCGACGATCAGAAGCCGCTTGCCCGCGACCTCATGCGTTTGCAGCCCGTTGCGCCAGCCCCAGTCGCCGCTGCGGGTGGCCTTGTCCGCGGCGATCAGCCGGTGGGTCGCGGCCAGGATCAGCATCATCGCATGTTCCGCCACGCCCGAGGAATTGACGTCGCCGACGATGCAGAGCGGGATGCCCCGGGCGTTCAGCGCCGGGACATCCACCGCGTCATAGCCGACGCCGTGGCGCGAGACGATCCGCAGGCCGGGGGCCTTGGCGATGGAGGCGGCGCCGAGCGGCTGGGTGCGGATCACCATCCCGTCCGCCTTCGGCAGATGCGCCTGATAGGAGGACTCCGAGATTTCCTCGACATAGTCGAAGGTCACGTCCTGCGCCTGCTGCAGCAGGTCCAGCCCCGAGGGATGCAGCTTCCCGGCGACCAGAAGATGCGGCATCAGTAGGCCCCCTTCTCGGTCTTCGACGCCGCCCCGTCGGTCAACTTGCGGAAGCCTGCGACCGCCGCCCCGGCCGCCGCCGCAAGGAAGCGCGAGTCGCCCCCGACCGTGGTCATGTCGAAGCCCCAGCCGATGGCGCGGGCGGCATAGTCCGGCGTCCCGCAATGCAGCGCGGCGCGCAGGCCGTTTTTCTTGCAGGCGGCCACGATGGTTTGGAGCGCCGCGATCATCTCCGGTTCTTCCCGGTCGAAGCCGGGGGGGAGGCGGCCTTGGGTCAGCGACAGCGTGAGGTCGGCGGGGCCGACGTAGATCCCGTCGAGGCCAGGCGTCGCGGCGATGGCGTCAAGGTTCGCCATGCCCTCCGCCGTCTCGATCATCGCGAAGGCGAGGATGTTGTCATTCGCTTCGCCCGCGTAGTTCGCCCCCGCAGCGAAAGAGACGCGGGTGGGGCCGAAGCTGCGCTGGCCGAGGGGAGGATAACGCAAGTAGCTGACGAAGCGCGCCGCCTCCTCGGCAGAATTGACCATCGGGCAGATGATCCCGTAGGCCCCGGCATCCAGCGCCTTCATGATGATGCCCGGCTCCAGCCACGGCACCCGCGCCATCAGGGTCGCCCCGCTGGCGCGCATTGCCTGGAACATCGGCAGCAGGTGCGAATAGTCCAGCGCCCCGTGCTGCATGTCGATGGTCACAGAGTCGAAGCCCTGCGCCGCCATGATCTCGGCGGTGAAGGGGTTGCCGATGGAACACCAGCCGTTGATTGTCGGCTTCCCCTCGGCCCAGAGCGCTTTCAGCTTGTTCGGGATCATGCCCACACCATCTGGCTGGATTTCACGTCAAGATAGTCGCGGATGCCCTCGGTCCCGCCCTCGCGGCCCATGCCAGAGTGGTTGGTGCCGCCGAAGGGCGCCTCGGAGGCCGCCATCGCGAAGGAATTGATGCCGACCATCCCCGCCTTCAGCGCGCTGACCGTGCGCCGGGCGCGGGCGGGGTTCGTGGTGAAAGCATAGGCCGACAGACCCATGTCGCTGGCGTTGGCGCGGGCCAGAACCTCGTCCTCGGTCTCAAAGCGGGTAATGGCGGCGATCGGGCCGAAGTTTTCCTCGGCCATGACAGCCATGTCGTCGGTGCACTGGGTCAGGACCGTGGGTTCGAAGAAATGCCCCGCGTTGAAACCCGTGGCTCGCGCACCGCCGGTAGCGAGTTTCGCTCCTGCAGCCACCGCCCCAGAGACAATCCTCTCCATCTCGGCCAGGCGACCCGCATTGATCAGCGGCCCCATGCCCACGCTCGGGTCCAGCCCGTCGCCCAGCCTGATCGCCTGCGCCCGCTTCACGAAGCCATCGACGAAGGCATCGTGAAGGCGGTCATGGACATAGAAACGGTCGCCGGTCACGCAGACCTGGCCCGCATTGGCGAACTTGGTCGGGACGGCCATGTTCAGGCAGGCTTCAAGGTCCGCGTCGTCATAGACGATCACCGGGGCATTGCCGCCCAGCTCCATGGAAACCTTTTTCAGCGTGGCGGCGGCATCGCGGATCATCTGCTGGCCCACCCGCGTGGAGCCGGTCAGCGACACCTTGCGCACGGCCTTGGAGGCCATCAGCGGCGCGTAGGTTGCCGCCGTCGGCCCGACAACCAGGTTCACCGTGCCCGCAGGCAAGGCACCCGCACGGATGCAGTCGACCATCACCATCGCCACGCCCGGCGTCTGCGACGAGGGCCGGACGATGACGGCGCAGCCTGCGGCAAGGGCGGGAGCGACCTTGCGCGCGATCAGGGCTGCGGGAAAATTCCAGGCGGTGAAGGC
>ERZ724516.1384-NODE-1384-length-14270-cov-8.513542_pt1 | contig 14270 bp, 9 predicted proteins | sample MGYA00376049_ERZ724516 | MGnify/ENA primary metagenome ERZ724516 (study PRJEB28724, sample SAMN07190886) | activated sludge metagenome | isolation source: activated sludge of sewage treatment plant in Hong Hong | place: USA: Christiansburg, Virginia | collected... | reverse complement strand
ATGGCTTTGTTGTGGAAAGTTGATTATTTAGTATCAAAAGAAAGCTTCGAGTCATTCAAATCAATTAACTGTTTAAATAATAATAGGCTAAAAATTAAATACTCATCAAGAAAAAATGTGGCAATGCTAATTTTAAAAGTTACTCTGTAGGGACAGGTCGCGACCTGTCCCTATAGAGTAACTTTTAAAATATTGTTGAACATATGATTATTATACTAAAGCGCAAATGCAAGCCTTCTTCTGAAGCATAAAATAATCAAATTTACGGAACAAGTGAAAGCGCTAAAATACTAAAGTGAAATCATCCGATCACCTCTTCACCTTCTCACTTCCTCACTTCCTCAACTCCTCACACTACCTTCCAAAAAATATCCTCACCAAATTCACCACTTCTTTACTCAATATCTTTAGCGAAACGCCCGGCAAATCTATATCATGTTTCAATGTAGCTTCGACCTCAGTAATGTTTAATTTACGCTTCGCACAAATCTTAACAAGTTCAAGGTCAAATAAATAACGGTCAATCTTTGTATCCAACAAGGCCTTTTTGCCCAATAAAGAAAGTCCTTTTAATCCAGCCTGAGTATCGGTCGTAGGAATATTGAATAACATCTTAACGGCAGATCGGAAATTCCTGGAGATCCATGCGCGCTTCGATGAAATCTGTTTGTAATAATTCTGATTCCTGGTTGCAAGGACAAGATCTGATCCATTCAGAAGTGCTTGGTAAACAGAAAGCACGTTCTCATCTAAGTATGGAAAATCTACATCCGTATAAATTGTATAATCAGCGTTTGAATGATCAACACCATGTCTAGTAGCAAATCCTTTGCCTCTGTTCTTTTCCAAGTTGAAATATTGGAAATTATCAACTTCAGAAGAAATCCTGTCTATGTCAAACGAAGAAATCAATTTGGTGGAACCATCATTGACCAGGATCCAAGATATTGAATCGACATTCAGAATTTTTTCAATAGATTTGCAACTATGGATATAATTATCAACCCATCCGTCTTCCGGATTAAAACTTGGTGTTATTATGGCTAGATTTGGAATAATTTTTAGTGCTATTTTTTCGCAAATTTATATTAAAATTATTGCAAATCCCATAATTACGATATGGACTTTACAATTAATATGTATTTGTATCGCTTTTAACCAAGTAGTTTTTCATCCTGATGAGTTTATGTTTACTAATAGTTATGATGGTCTGAAAAACTATTTCACTTTCTATCAATATGTTATTCAAGAAGCGAGTCCAATGGGACTTTGGCACTATACCCAAATGAACTATCCATTCGGTGAATACATCTTCTTTACTGACAACACACCTTTTTTGGCACTATTAATGCGATTTATTCATCAACATTTATTTGATATCAGCCACCATTTGGTTGCTATTCACAACTACATTTTTCTCGCCTTACACTTAATTTTACCTGTTTTTATTTATAAATTAATAAAACCCAGTTATAGATCACAAATATTATTCATCATAATCATGTCTATCGGGATTACTTGGGTCAACCCGCAGGTTCAAAAATTCATATATGGAGTATTCAACTTATCCATTTCATTGTTTAGCGTTTTTGTACTTTTCATACTGAAGGACATCTATCGGCTGCACCTGGGAGAAAAAATAATTTGGCCCACTGCATTAAAGATTTTCGCACTAATCTTCCTTTCCGGTTTATTTCACATTTATTATGTACCAATCCTTGCGTTACCAATAGGTTTATTTTTACTTTATTTTAGTATACTTTCTTTGACACAAAAGAGCTGGTCAGGATTAACAAAATATGCTGCTTTAGGATTTACAACAGCTTTAGCAGGAATTTTGCTACTTGTTTTGATAAACTCTGTTGATAGTTACGCAGCTTTGCGTCGTCCCGGAGCCCAGGGTTTTGGATATGATTTGTGGCAATTTGCTCCTGAAGCCATTATTACCCCGTACGTCTTCAATTCTATAGTTCCATTATTAAAATCTTGTATCACGACAATTGTTTCGTCAGAATCTCAAGGGTTTCTTGGAAATTTCATGATCTATAATTTATTAACGGGTTTAACTATTTTAGTAGGCTATATATTAGGCAAAAGAAATGGCTTAAAGTCTTTTGGAAGAGCAATTAGAAATTCAAAATTCATCATCGGGTTGATAGTTACCATGCTAATAGTGTATGCAACAGCTTCAGGCCCGTTTGTCAAATTTTGTTTTATCCCATTGTCTTTTGACAATTGGTTTTCGGTATTTTATTTCTTCTACAAGAAAATTGATATAATAACTCAATTCCGATGTCTTGCCCGTTTTTCATGGCCTGGATTTTGGATCTTGTTTTACTTGAGTATTTTATTGTATTTTAAGTATTACAAAATCATTTCAACAAAAAATATTGCTTATGCAAATATAGTTTCCGTCATATTGTGCATGATAATGATTAAAGATGTTGCAGATTTTATCAAATACCAAAATGCTTTCAGATTGAGCAATGTTTTTCAAGAAAAGGAAATTGAAACAAAATTTAAGGACTTGAAGAATTTAGATTTTTCAAAATATCAAGCTATTTATACTTTACCTGCTGTCATCGTAGGTTCTGAAAATTACGACATAACTTTAAATGATCAACCAGCTTGGACAGAATATTGGATGAGATTAAGTATCTACTCCGGATTGCCATTATTTAACTGCAAGATGTCCCGAACCGCCGAAAATCAAGCACAGGCGCAAATCGACGTTCTCCTAAAACAAAAAGTGTCTGACCTCATTCTTAATAAAGTGAATGATAAAAAAGTCTTGGTAATTTATTGGCCGGATGGTGAGCGTAATTATGATGTTGCCGTGCAACCACTTGCCAGACCCGCTGCCTTCGAAGGGAGTAAGATCATCAAACAGTTCAAGATGGATTCTTTGACAAGTATAGAGGGTATAATTTATTATGAATGGGATATTAAAAATAATAATTGAACTCAGTCCACCAATAACTAAGTACTTGCAAATCTTCTGACAAATTTTTTACCTAATCTAATAGCAGGCAATTCTATTAAATAGTATAAAAATGTAGCAGCCAATATGGTACATACCAATGTAAAAACAGTATAATAAATTAAAAACATTCCCTCATTTCCATCACAATATGTATTGAGTAAATATTCAAAATTACGCATGACGATATTGGTAAACAACCAGTGAGAAAGATAAACGCCGTATGATATTTTACCCAAAAAACTAAATACTTTATGCGATAGAATGTTCTGGATTTGTTTTGTATTGATAATATAAAGCAATAAGCATGCGGATGCTAGTCCGGAAAAAGCATATTCATCAATATATAATATACTTGACATAAAATACTGGACATTCCCTGGCAATGGATATAGTGCAAGAAAATGTCTCATAGAATAGAAGAAAAAAACAATAGGTAATAACCACCATCGATATTTATACCACCATTTGCTTGTATCGCGAAATTCAACAATTTGTTTAAAATTGTTAGCGATCAAAACTCCCAAGGCAAAATGCAATAAAAATTGCGAATAATATATCTTCCCTGCGAACATCAATCCGATAATCATGAAGATTAAGAGTTTATTACTCTGACGCACCACAATCACTAAAAATGGTACAAGTAATGACAAAGCAACCTCAACACCCAAAGTCCAATCAGGAAAAAACAAATGATGGTGATCTCTTACTAATAACGCCTCTTCCCAGAAAAAATGAGGATTCGTAGTAATTGTCGTCTTAAATAGTGTGAAAATATTTTCATTATTATGGGCATACAAATAATAAATAATAAGCATGAAAAGAAATGCAGGATAAAGCCTGAAGATTCTTGCTATCGAATACCTCTTATAATAAGATGAATCTATTTCAGTGCTTTTATTAATTGCCTTAATAGATAAAACCAATCCACTTAATACAAAAAACATTGCTACAGCATCACTACCATTTAAGAAAAACATAGCAATCTTTGTTTCCCTCATCCAGTCCCAATGTGAACCTAGAATATGGTAAAAGACAACCGAAAGCGCTGCTATGCCTCTCACTGCATCCAAATATTCTATTCGATCAGATTGATGATCTGTACTTGTCATAATTTAGGTAGAACTGTAATGTGAAAAAAGGTAAGCAAATCTGTTGAATGTAGCGTCAGTCTCAAAATATAGAAAAATATTAAATTTTCAATTTGACTAAATCGAAGTTACTACATTTTATTACAAAATTTCATATAACATGAATTCAAATCCTTTTTGCTTGGATAACTCAAAATTAAAGGCGAATATCTAATTTAATCAAAAAAGGCCTACCCTAAAGTAAGCCTTTTCTATATTCTTTAAAAGATATTCTATTGAGATAGTAATGCAGGTCCTGCGGCAGCGCCTGAAGAATTCACTACTATAGCTGCTACCATGCAAAGTGCAAATAGAGAAGCTGCAAGTACCCATGTTAGTTTTTCAACAAAATCAATTGAGTTGGATGCACCAAAAAGCTGATTTGCCGCCTGACCACCAAAATTCGCATCTACTCCCCCACCTTTTGGGTTCTGTATCAATACAACTGCCATCAATAAAACTCCAATGATCGCTATCAAAACTGTTATAAAACCTATCATATTAAATATTTTCTTTATTTATTTTGTCTATTTTAGCCGCAAAGTTAATCTTTTTCTCTGGATATTTCTCCATTAATTTTTCATAAATTTTTACTGCTTTCTCTTTATATCCCTGAGCATAGAGAATTTCAGCAAATGGCTCTGATATCAATAGATCATTGTCCAACACACTTTGCTGCACTAGATGATTGACGAACTCTTTCTTTTTGTGCTTTTTGACCTTTTTTTTCTTGACAACTTCTGCCACATTGGTATCACCTATTTCAACACTTATATCTTTTTTCGCCTCATCCAAATTTAGCGCAGAATCGGCATCTTCAGGAAGATCCAGCTGTATTTTGGAGATGTCCATATCTTCAGGAACCACAATTCCATGCCTACCGGTCCCCTTTAAAAATTTGGCAAATCCTGAAAGTTCCATACTATCCTCTTTTTCCTCTATAACTTTAGATGTCACACTGCCAAATGATAAGTTGATACTACTTTTTTTATAAAATGTTGATTTTACAACTACCCTATCTTGCTGCACCTTCTCAACCCATGCATTTTCATCGGATTCAGAATAATGAACTTCCTCTTTTGCAGGTATAACCTCTATTCTGCCAATGCCCCTTATTTTTTCTTTAGAATTAATATCTATTACATTGCTCTGCCGTTCAACATCAGTACTAACTTCTTTTCCATTAGATGTTTGAAGTTCATCGATCTCTGACTTTTGGTGATCCAAGGACAACAGACCCATTTTATACCAGGTATATAACCCATCATTACACAAGACCGGTGGATTGTATTCTTGATTGTTGTCAATTAGATCTGACTGATATTTGAGAGAATGTAGGATACTAAATAGATTGAAAAATGGAAATAAATCTAAAAATTTTTGAAATATGCCTTTGTCTATCGATTTGAACATCGAAGGAAATTGAATCAAACGACTGATCTCATCCATAGATAATAAGGCAAACACGCTGCAAGATAGTAATTATGTGCTAACCCAAAAACAAAAAGTTAACTTACCAATTGGTAAATGCCCTATTAAATACATCTTCGGATAGTTGATCAAAGATTTCACTAGCCAATTTATCCCGCACATCAATAAAGTTAGCATCCTTGCTAAAATCTTTAAAGAATGTAAAGTTGGAGTTCCACTTGCTCTTTTCATGTTTATTGTCAATGAAGTTTACATTGATAGTGATCTCAAGCCTGTTAGCTGAAGGAACCTGATTGTTCTGAGGCGCCACAGGGGAAACTATGAAATTCGTTATTTTTCCTACGAACTCTATGTCAGGATCAACCTCTACATATTTGAGTCTTGTTTCTTTTCTGATCTTATCCTTGAGTTTTTCTGTTATCTCCTGCGCAAGCTGAAAGGGGGCATCATAACTATCTACTGTAAAATTTGCTATGTAAAACGTATTGGAGTCGGCAGGTATAGAAGTTCCCTTGAATGAATAACAGCCTGACATAATCACAATCAAAGTGAGAAACGAGGCTAAAAAAGACTTATTTTTGATCATGACTTTACTGTTGTGAATGTTCAAATATAGGACAAATCTAAAGGATGAACATCGATTGAGGTTTAAATAACAAAAGCTGCCCTTCAGTGGCAGCTTTTGTATATAATAAGGTTTAATGTCCTTTTACTCCTGGTGATATCTAGTCTTATCTGTCATAGTAACTCGATTGACTTGAAGGTCTTTGATGACATTTATAGCTTCATCGATGTAAACATCCTTTTTAAGGCCTTTTAGAAAGTTAATATTTCTTCCGATACTAACTGAATCCTTGTTTATTTGTGCAAGGTCTGCATCCAAATTTCCATCTTCAAAACCATCAATATCTACAAAAAGATCATTGAATTTTTTACTTGATGCCTTTCTGGTATCAATATCCTTCTTGTACGCTTTAATCTCCAATGGAAATTCCTTCCTTTCACTTTGTATTTTGATATTTTTTGCATTATTGTCAATCGCAACAAATGTTGGATTATTTGCTGTTCTATTCTTCGAGTTAGCTTTCACTTCTTCCAAATTCTTGATAACAAATACATCCTGGCTGTATTTTGCAGGTTCAACCTTGGTCCATTCCATAGCAGATTCATTCTCACGCTCACCTACTTTCACATAGTTAAGTGCATCAGGAAGCACGATATCAGGAACGACACCTTCCAATTGAGTAGAACCACCATTTATTCTATAATATTTCTGAATAGTCACCTTTACCTGGCCAAGTGGTTTAAATTCATTTGATATAGAAATACTTTTATCAAGGTCAAGAAATCTTTGAACAGTGCCTTTTCCATAGGTACTTGTACTTCCTATGATAACAGCTCTTTTATAGTCTTGAAGGGCAGCAGCAAGGATCTCAGAAGCAGAGGCACTTTGATGATTCACCAAAACTACCATTGGACCATCGTAACCATACCCACTATCATCATCACTCATCACATAAGGCTCCTGACCTCGAGATTTAACTTGAACTATAGGCCCTTCTTCAATAAATAGACCACCCATTTTGACCACATCATTTAATGATCCTCCTGGATTATTTCTGAGATCAAGTATGATACCATTAACTCCTTGTTTTTTCAGTTTGTTAACTTCAATAGCTACATCTGTAAATGAAAATCTTCCTTTATTATTGTCAAAATCAGCATAAAACTTAGGTAAATATATATAACCTACATTTTCCATAACACCTTTCTTCCCGACTATAGCTGATTTGGCAAAACTTTCTTCCATCAGAACCTCATCTCTAAGAATAGTGATGTTCTGAATGGCTCCATTCACTTTTTTAACAGTCAAAGTTACTTTAGTACCTTTTTTACCTCGTATTTTTGAAACAACATCGTCAATCCTCATACCTCGTATATCCAAAGCATCCTGACCATCTTGAGCTACCTTCATGATCACATCATTCGCTTCAAGATCCTTTTGCTTCCATGCTGGTCCGCCAACTACTATTTCAGTTACTTTAGTAAATTCTCCTTCAGATTGCAATTTAGCACCTATACCTTCAACCTTACCCGAAAAACTTACATCAAAGTCATTCTTGTCATTTTGATTGAAATAGGAAGAGTGCGGATCGAATACTTCAGTAATACTATTAATGTAATCACTGAATCTGTCATCCCGTCTTAATTTTCCAAGTCTTTCATACAATTTATCGTAATCTTTAAGAACCTTCTCACGAGCTTCTTTCTCGATTTGAGCAAATGTCTTCACCTCTTTAGTTTCTTTACCTTCCGTTTTGACTGAGTCCTTGGAATTACTGTTTTCCATTTGTACTACTTCATCAAGCACACTTGATTTCAAAATAGTAAACCATCTTTCTTTGAGTTCTTTATCAGTTTTCGCATAGGGCATATTATCGAAATCGTATGAAATAAATTCATTCTTATCAAATGACATTGGCTTGGAAAGGATATCCTTGTAAAAAGATTGGGTTTTCGTCTGTGCCTTTATTATCAACTCAACACTTTTATTGAAAAAATCAAAGTTTCCCACTTTGATATTATCATCCAGGGTAGTTTCATATTGCTTTAACTGATCAATATCACTCTGGGTAAGGAACCGCTTTCCTCCATCAAGTGTGGTAAGAAAGTTTTTATAGATTTTTTTGGAAAAATCATCGTTAATATCTTTGGGCTTAAAATGCACCTTATCCATTAATGTAAGCACTGACCTTAGAATAATGGCTTCCTTCTCGATCGGATCGGCATTATTTTTAGGATAAAAAGCAAACAAACTGACTACGCCAATTATTAGGCCAAATATTAAAAAAGACTTTATTTTCATGAGAAACTCTTTCAAAAGTTATGTATTTTAACGCTACAATAGTAAACGATATTTCTAACATTTACAGCTCGTATTAGTTGATTAAAATTTTATTTTAAGATAGGATTAACTATTTAACAGACAAAAGTACCGATTTACATATATATAAAGGTAAGATTGAAAAGGAGCAAAATAAATCATATATGCTATTTTTAGCAAGATGATGATTAAGTTAAAAAGTAAACCGGCCAGGCTCTCATGAAATATAAACTCTTTTATAGATAGAATACACTTACTTTTGCACCACAAAATCTCAGACATGTTCGATAAATTTATGGCACATCCCTGGCACGGAATTTCACCCGGCAAAAACATCCCGGAAGTCATCACTACATTCATTGAAATGACCCCTCATGACAATGTAAAATATGAAATAGACAAAGAATCAGGATTCATTAAAGTTGACAGACCACAGCTCTATTCGAATGTAGTGCCTGCTTTGTATGGCTTTATTCCTCAGACTTATTGCGGTAGGCACATTGCCCAATATTGTATGGATATGTCGGAGCGGACTAATATCGAAGGGGATGGAGATCCTTTGGATGTTTGCATCATGACAGAAAGAAATATCGTTCATGGTAATATACTGATTCATGCAAAGCCAATTGGTGGATTTAGAATGATTGACAATAACCAGGCAGATGATAAAATAGTCGCCATCATGCTTGGTGATAAGGTATATGGAGAATGGAATGATATATTTGAAATGCCTGAATCCCTTAGAGAAAGGTTATTACATTATTTCTTAACTTATAAGCAAATACCAGGCAGAAATGAAAAGGCAAAAGTCGAAATAACCCATGTATATGGCAGAGAAGAGGCTCATGAAGTCATCAAACGAAGTATTATGGACTACAAGGAATTGATAGATCTCAAGAAATCCTTCTAATAAATTACTGAAGTTTCAGAGGAAAAATGATTTCTATAAAAACATTAATATCACACAATTTGAAGTTAGAAGTTAGAAATCAGAAATTAGAATGAAACTTCGAAGATTGTGTCTACCATATAAAACAATTCAGGAATTTCTAAAAATGCACAAAAATAATAACTATCTGATATTTTACTAAAGATGAGGTTATTTATTAACTTAATAATATTTATATCCTTGATTACCATTAAAATAACCAGCGCTGAAGCGTAAATAAATAATATTGTCAATGAATACATTAAATTGCAGAGGATGTCTCATTGATGTCAGAACAGCAGTCATTATGGGCATTATAAATGTCAATAATGATTCATTCTATATGAAGAGCAGGCATGATACTCATGCTTCAATTCTAGCATCTGCTGGTAAAATGCTTAGTGAAGGGGCAACAATTCTAGACTTGGGAGGTGTTTCCACTAGACCTAACGCTCTTTCCATCAGTGTCCAAACTGAACTGGATAGGGTTATACCAGCTATCGATCACATCAAACAATCATTTCCTGATAGTATTATTTCTATAGATACCTTCAATCCAGAAGTCGCTGCTAATGCAATTGATGCCGGAGCTTCCATTATCAACGATATCACTGCAGGAGGTACTGATGACGAGATGTTGCACCTTGCTAAAGAAAAAAACTGTACTTATATTATGATGCATATGCAAGGCACACCTCAGACTATGCAGATCAACCCCAGCTACAAGGATGTGGTGCTTGAAATTCTGGACTTTTTCATAGAAAAAGTAGGCAAAGCAAAAGCCATAGGGTTGCATGATCTAGTAATCGATCCGGGTTTTGGATTTGGCAAGACTATCACTCATAATTATCAACTTCTAAATGGTCTTCATGTCTTTAATATACTTGACAAACCGCTGCTGGCAGGTATATCCCGCAAAGGGATGTTATGGAAACCATTAAATAGCAGTCCCGAAGAGGTTTTACCCGCTTCAATTGCCGCAAATCTTGTAGCTTTGCAGAAAGGTGCCAAAATTCTCAGAGTACACGATGTTGAGGCAACTATGCAGCTATTAAAAACGTTTGAATTACTCCAGCAAAACAATGTTAAATAAGCAGTTATGCATAATTGTATTTTTTCATTGGAGACTAAGGTCAATACGATTTAATTGGAAGAGCAGAAAGATATACATATTAACAAACCCAAAAAAAAGCTGGTATGGGGCTTAATTCCGGAATTCTTCTGGAATTTAATCAAATACATAGTCATTTTTGTCATCCTACTTTTAATGGGCGTGTATTACTTGATACAGATCCCATCATTTCAAAATTATGCAGTTAAAAAAGCCACAGCATTTTTAAGTGATGAACTTCATGCAGAAGTTTCAGTTGGGAGGATAAGAATCACCTTTTTCCAATCATTGTTACTTGAAGATTTACTAGTAAAAGATAGACAAAATGATACACTTCTAATGACCTCACAAATTAAAGTGGGATTGAAAGGTGGATTATTTGACCTTATTGATGGCAAAATTGACATCCAGAACGTAGCGATTAAAACAATGAAAGTCAGGCTGATACAGAATTGCCCTGAATATGATAATAACTACCAGTTCCTCATCAACTATATTGAAAATGGAAATCCAGATTCATTATTCTCAAAACCAAGTGGAAAACCAAACAATATTCATCTTTCTATAAAGGATATAGATCTGAAAAATGTGGATGTGACCATGCAGAATAAATATCAAGGACAATTGATACATCTTTCCTTTGAAAGTCTTATAGCGGGTTTCAATACTTTCAGCATTGACAGCAACCAATTTTATATTAACGAATTAAAACTTGAGGGGCCGATATTTAATATAAATGACATCGCACCTATACCCTGTAAAGAAATTAAATACATTAATCCATATCTGGCTTTAGAAGCCGCTATTAGAGCTAAAAGGAAACCCAGGCCAGACCTGAGGGTAGAGGCAAGCAAAATCAGTGTTGAAGAAGCTATTTTTTCACTCCATAATTATAAATGGCCGGTAGAAAAGGAATTGAAAGGTAGAATTCTTGATTTTTCAAATCTGGATCTGAATAACATAAATATAGGATTAGAAAATCTGATCTTTAATGGCAAAGAGCTTGAAACAGAACTAACACAACTTGCTGTAAAAACAAACACACCTTTTAATATTAATGACTTCAGTGCAGTAAAATTAAAATATACTGAAAATAAAATTTCACTTGAGGATTTCAATATTGATACTGATTATTCCCACCTTGAAGACAGCCTAACCTTGAGTTACAAATCTATGGATGACTTTCAGGACTTTGTAAATAAAGTTAAGATGAGTGCCCAATTCAAGAACAGTCATGTCGGGGTTAAAGATATTATGGTATTCGACAAATCAATTCACAGGGAAGAATTCCTGACAAGTAATGTTGATAAAGACATTCAATTATCGGGTAGATTTTCTGGCACTGTCAACAACCTTCGTGGCAATAATGTCCTTATTAACATCAATGATCTTGCTAAGCTGGATGGTAATTTTACCTTACACGACATCACCGAGATCGATATAGCAACTTTAAACCTTAATGTCAATACTTTATCAACGTCGGCCAAAGGTCTTGAAAAAATTATACCTGGATTCGTCGCTTCACCTGAATTAAAAAAACTTGGAAATATTGTGTATTCCGGAAAATTTGATGGATACATACTCGATTTTGTCACTTATGGCAAACTAAAAACTGCTCAGGGGAATGGAGATCTGGATATGCACCTCAATATCAGAAATGGAACTTCAAATGCAGCGTATAGTGGAAAGTTAAATCTCGACAATTTTAATCTGGGTGCCATCACAGGTCAGACTGATATTGGTAAAGTAAGTGGATCATTTACGATCACTGATGGAAAGAGCTTCTCTCTGGATAAGATCAGCTCTACCTTAACTTCCGACATTAGAATGTTTTCGTATAAAGGATATGATTATAAAAACTTTAAAATCGATGGAAAGCTTAATAAAAATACTTTTGATGGAAAATTAAAAATTAACGACCCCAATATCGATCTTGACTTCAACGGTAATATTAATTTTTCAGAGCAAACAAAAATTTTAAAATTTGATACGGATATCAGGAAATTTAACCCTGATAAGCTTAATTTGAGTTCATTAGGTCTGACATTCAAAGGCATCATTAAATCGGATCTAACCTTCAGAACATTCAATGATATTCAGGGCACATTGCTTGCAAGAAATTTTGTTTTAAAAGATACTTCGGGCCAAGAGCTCAAAATAGACACATTGAATTTCATAGCCAGTAATATTGGCAACGGAGCTAAAAAATACAATCTAAACTCTGATTTAATAGATGCTGTTCTTCAAGGTAGATTCCAGATTGAAAAATTACCTATAGATATTGTTAAAGTATTCCATTATAATCATACTAAATTAGCCAATCAATTTAATATCCAATCTAGCGAAGATTATATTTATGATAATAACTTTGATTTCAGTGTCAATCTAAAAAATTCAAAAAATGCATTTAAACTGCTTGGGTTGCCATTGGATGCTATGGTTGATAGCAAAATCAATGGTAAATTTTCAAATGTAGATTCAACAAAATATAATTTGAACATTAACTCTAGCATACCGAATATTGCAGGAGATGGATTTAAATTTAAATTCTTGTTTTTTGAAGGAGTTGGGAATCAAAGCAGTTCAGATTATTTTGTATATGCCAATAGCGGCAATATTGGTGACTTAGGCTTGAATCAAATGGATTTAAGTGCTGCACTCGAACGAGATGATATAAAATTCAATATTAAAACTCCAAAAATCCAAAATATCGCAGAAAACCTCAGTATTGACGGAAATTTTACAGTGGATGAAGGGTATAATATCTTGAAATTCAACCAATCGAAATTTGATTTTTTTGATGATGGCTGGACAATAAACAAAGACAATTTGGTTAAATTTGGTAATAATGAACTCATCATACAGAACCTTGAATTCACAAATGGCGAACAAGATGTATCTTTTAATAGTTTTGGTACACAAGGTCTAAATGTCGAGGTAAATAATTTCAGCGGCACTTTACTAGATAGCCTTCTATCTGATTCGGATGTTCAGATGAGAGGGACAGGCAATATTTATTTAAAAATAGATAATGTTTTCTCTCAGGAAAAGATTGTCTTGACTTCTCAATTCGATAGTTTATCTGTAAACGGAATCTCACTTGGAAAATTAGATCTATTTGCCTCTACCCCATCCCTGAAGAGTAAGATTGATTTGAAAATGACACTCGGAACCGGAGAAAAAGAATTAAAAATAGATGGACTCTACACACTTCCCGATTATAAAGGAAAGGATTACGCAAATAATTATCTAGACCTGTTAATCAAGGCTAATAATTATCCTCTCGTGATTGCAGATATTTTCCTTGGCGAAATGATCAATGATACAAGAGGCGCATTCACTACAAATATCAAGGTCAAAGGACCAATTAATAATCTATCAGTGGGTGGTGATATTAATCTACAAAACATGGCTACTACAGTCAAATATCTAGGCACGAGATATTATGTTCCCAAATATACAGTAGGATTGAGTGATAAACTTATTGACCTTGATGATATGACAGTGTTGGATGAAAGAGGTAATACTGCAATTATCTCCGGCGGTATAAAACATAATAAATTAAAAAACCTTTATACCAATATTGAGCTAAATTCGGACAATTTCCTATTACTGAATACTTACGAAAAAGACAATAGTCAGTATTATGGCACTGCAGGTGGTAAGGTAAATGGCAAATTTACGGGACCTTTCGATCAATTAAATATTGAAATAGATGCTGTCACCGGGCCAAATACGGAGCTTTTCCTGCCTATAGCATCTTCAAAAGAAGTCGACAAACTAACTTTTATTCAGTTTAGAAATAT
>ERZ724516.1382-NODE-1382-length-14283-cov-5.698552_pt1 | contig 14283 bp, 10 predicted proteins | sample MGYA00376049_ERZ724516 | MGnify/ENA primary metagenome ERZ724516 (study PRJEB28724, sample SAMN07190886) | activated sludge metagenome | isolation source: activated sludge of sewage treatment plant in Hong Hong | place: USA: Christiansburg, Virginia | collected... | reverse complement strand
CCGGCAAGCGCATGGGTCACGCTGGTGCGTTGATCTCCGGCGGTGCCGACACGGCTGATGCCAAGCTGGAAATCATGGAAGCCTGTGGTTTCACCGTGACGCGCAACCCGTCAGAAATGGCCAAGCTGCTCAAGGCATTGCTGTAAAATCCGAGCTTAGCTCAACCAAAAGGCGGGCCGTGTGCTCGCCTTTTTTTCGCCTGAAGGTTTATGGAACTAGATCTCACCTCATCCCTGTTCTGGGTCGCTGTTGGCCAGATTATCCTGATCGACATTGTGCTCTCAGGCGACAACGCCGTGGTTATTGCACTGGCTTGTCGCAACCTGACGCCTGAACAACGTAAGACCGGCATTTTCTGGGGTGTCGCCGGCGCGATCGGATTACGCGTCGTGCTGACTGTTTTTGCCGCCATGGTTATGGGTTTGCCTTGGCTAAAGCTGGTCGGCGGGGTGCTGTTGATCTGGATCGCTGTCAAGCTGATGCTGCCAGAAGAGGAGGAAGGGCATGATATCCAAGCTTCGACTCACCTCTGGGGAGCAGTAAAAACAATTATCGTGGCTGATTTCGTCATGAGTCTCGATAACGTGATTGCGGTTGCAGGCGCGGCACACGGTAGTCTTGCCTTGCTACTTTTCGGGTTGGCTGTGAGTATTCCGCTTATCGTTTGGTCCAGTCAGCTTATCCTCCACTGGATGGAGCGCTGGCCGGTGATTATTTTGCTCGGTGCCGGGCTGCTGGGTTATGTGGCGGGGCAGATGATCTTTTCTGATCCGGGCGTTTTGGCACTGTTGCCGCCGTTGCCCTCGTGGGTGGATAAAGCAGCAGGTGCAATTGGTGCCTTGCTGGTGGTTGGTGTCGGACGTTGGCTTGAAAAACGCATCTTGGCAAGACAGGATATTAGTATCGTTTAGGAGGCTATGTCGTGGCGATTTTCCTTTCAGAAAACGATGTCAAGCAGCTTTTGACAGTGGAAATGGCGATGGAGGGCGTTGAGTCGGCACATCGCGATCTATCGTTAGGGCTGGCCCAGGATACGCCAAGGGCGCGTACGCGTTTGCCACAAACGGTTTTGCACATCTTGCAAGGCGCGTTGCCTGCACAAGGTGTCATTGGCTACAAGGCCTACACCACCAATCGCAGCGGCAATCGCTTTCTGGTACACCTTTTTGATTCGGCAAGCGGCGTTTTGCAGGCGATTATTGAAGCCGATTATCTGGGGATGATACGCACCGGTGCCGCGAGCGGGGTTGCTGCCAAATGGCTGGCGCGGCCGGAGAGCCGCGTCGCGGGGGTTTTCGGTTCGGGCTGGCAGGCCGAGGGCCATGTGCGTGCTATTTGCGCCTCCTTGCCCTTGCGACAGGTCAAGGTATTCGGACGTAATCCAGAGAAACTCGCTGCATTTTGTGGACGTTTGCAGGTTGCTACTGGTGTCGAGATTGTGCCAACTGTCTCTGCGGAGGCAACGGTGCGTGATAGTGATCTGCTTGGTACGGTGACGACGGCTACCTTGCCTTTGTTTGATGCAGACTGGCTGGAGCCTGGAATGCATATCAACGCTGCGGGTTCGAATGCGCTGATCAGGCAGGAATTGTCCGAGGCAGCGGTCAGACGTTGCGCCGTGGTTTGTGTCGATGCCGTGCCGACAGCGCTTGCCGAAGCTGGTGATCTTTTGCCGTTGCTGGAAAAGGGACGTCTCCATGCGCGGCAATTGGTTGAACTCGGCGATGTGCTGATAAGCCAGCGGGCCGGACGTCAGAATCCTGATGAAATTACCTTATTCGAGTCACAGGGGATGGCCATTCAGGATCTCGCGGTTGGCGTGAGGGTTCTGGCAGCAGCGCGCGAGCGCGGCCTCGGTGTGGTTTTGCCGCTACCATGAAATTTGACGGACGCCGACTGGCGCGTAAGAATAGGGCCTAGGTAGCGTTCAGAGGCCTTTCAAGGCGCCGATAAAAGAAAGCAGGGGGTATGGCAAAGGCTGTGTTCTGGAAGGCTGACTGGTTTCTCGGGGCTGTCGTTACCCTGCTTATGGTTCTTGCGGGAGGCTCTGATCTTTTGCAGAGTCTTGAACGTAAGGCATACGATATGGGCGTTCAGGCGTCCAGTCGAAATCCATCCGAGCGCATTGCCGTCATTGCCATTGATGATCAGAGTGTTGCCAACCTGGGGCGTTGGCCTTGGTCGCGTGACCTGCATGCGCGGATGACGGATTTACTGGCTACTGCACCAGCCAAGGTGATCGGCAATACGGTATTTTTCTCGGAGCCACAACTTGATCCGGGTTATGGCTACATCACCAAGCTTATTGATATTATTCAGCAGTCGGTCGTTGATGGAGCGGTCGTCTCGCCGGAAGTGGAAAAAATATCGGCTGTTCTGGCGGAAGCCGAAGTGCAACTAAATACAGATCGTCGCCTCAGTGAAAGCTACGAAAAAGCCGGTAGTGTCGTGCTGCCTCTTCTGTTTGAATTAGGTGAAGCACGTGGCCACCCAGACAAGCCATTGCCTGATTTTGTCACCAAGAATCGTCTACCGCAGGTCGCCACTGGCGAAGGAGATGTCTTCCCCGCTGCGCAGGTGCTGTTTCCGATTGAGGCCTTGGGGGGCAAGGCAGTTGCCTTGGGGCATCTGAACAGTAGTCTCGATGTTGATGGCGGGGTGCGTAGCGAGCCGCTGATTATTCAGTATTTCGATGATTATTATCCCTCGTTGTCGCTGATGATTGCAGCGCGCAGTCTCAATCTGGGACCGGCTGATACCAAGGTTCGCTTGGGTCAGGAGGTCAGGCTCGGTAAATTGCGGATTCCAACTGACTCTGCGACGAGAATGAACACCTTTTTCTACAAGGGAAGTGACGGTCGTCCGGCCTTTCAGGCAGACTCATTTTACGATGTCTTGAGCGGCAAAATTCCGGTCAGTAAGTACGCCGGAAAAATCGTTCTGATTGGTGCAACAGCAGCAGGCGTTGGCGTTTCACAGGTCACACCCGTCTCACCTGCGATGGCGCCCGTCCTGACACTGGCACATACCGTGTCGAGTATTCTGCAGGAGCATTTCTTCGTTGTGCCTGCTTGGGGCGTTTGGGCCAGCTTGGCGGCGTTGTTGCTGACCGGCCTTTACATCATTCTTCTACTACCAAGACTTGGTGCGGGTGTTGGGGCTGCCTTCACCTTAATGCTGCTACTCGTACTGCTGGGTACTCATTTTGCCTTGATGGTTGGGGTCGGTATCTGGATTCAGTTGATGGGCGCTGCCAGTTTGTTGCTTGTCGGGCATTTGATGCTGACTACCAAGCGCTTTCTGGTTGCCGAACGTGGCAAGGAAAAATCCGATCTTGAATCTGCTGAATCCAACCGCATGCTAGGTCTGGCCTTTCAGGGCCAGGGACAGTTGGATATGGCATTCGACAAGTTTCGCAAATGCCCGATTGACGATGGTTTGTTGGAAAATCTCTACAATCTTGCGCTTGATTACGAGCGCAAGCGCCAGTTCAACAAGGCAGAGGCAGTCTTCCGTTATGTGCACGAGGCCAACCCGAAATTCCGTGACGTCAATGATCGGCTCGGTCGTGCCAAGCAGATGTCGGAGACTGTCATGCTTAGTGGTGCTCGTGGACAAACTGGCACGGGAACGATGATTCTCGGTGATGCACAGCTTGAGAAGCCCATGCTCGGGCGTTATCAGGTTGAAAAGGAACTGGGCAAGGGGGCAATGGGGGTAGTTTACTTGGGGCGCGACCCAAAAATAAATCGCGTCGTAGCGATCAAAACCATGGCCCTGGCGCAGGAGTTCGACGAGGATGAGCTAGTCGACGTCAAGGCGCGGTTTTTCCGTGAGGCAGAAACGGCGGGGCGTCTGAATCATCCGAATATCGTCACCATGTACGATGCCGGCGAGGAGCACGATCTGGCTTACATTGCTATGGAATTCCTCAAGGGACGTGACCTCGTTCCGCAAACCAAGCCGGCTGGTTTGTTGCCTGTCGCGCAAGTGGTATCCATTATTGCCCGGGTCGCAGATGCGCTGGATTATGCTCACCAGAACAACGTGGTGCACCGCGACATCAAGCCGGCTAACATCATGTATGAACCGACTGAGGATCAGGTTAAGGTGACCGACTTCGGTATCGCACGCATCACCGATTCATCGCGTACGAAAACCGGTATGGTGCTGGGTACGCCCTCCTACATGTCGCCGGAGCAATTGGCAGGGAAGAAAATTGATGGTCGCTCCGATCTTTTTTCGCTTGGTGTCATGCTTTATCAAATGTGTTGTGGTCAACTGCCATTTGTCGGTGAATCCATGGCGCAATTGATGTTCAAGATTGCCAATGAGTCACAGGCAGATATTCGGACAATCAACCCGGCATTACCTGAGAGCTTGGTCGCAGTGATCAACAAGGTGCTGCTCAAGGATGTTGCCCTGCGCTATCAACGAGGTTCTGAATTGGCTGCCGATTTACGCACCTGTTTGGCATAAGGGATTTAGGCATGAAACTTTCGGATGCTCTGGAGGTTGTTACCCGCACCGATCCAGGCATGGTTCGTTCACACAACGAAGATGCTGTATTTGGTGATGCTGCTCTGGGGCTGGCTATTTTGGCCGACGGTATGGGCGGCTATAACGCTGGCGAGGTGGCGAGCGGGATGGCAATCACATTGCTGGCCACCAATTTTGCTCGCTTGGTACCGGCCAGTCAGCCGCAGTTGCGCGAAGCGGGTGGCGGACGCCAGTCACACCGACACTTTGTCGAGCAAATTTCGGATGCGAATTCCGCAATCTACAATTCCGCGCAAAGTCAGCCGCAATATGCCGGTATGGGTACGACGCTGGTCTTTGCCTGGTTCTATGACAATACACTCAGCGTAGCCCATGTCGGTGATTCACGGCTTTATCGTCTGCGCGGTGAGTCATTTGAACAGTTAACTCGTGATCATTCACTCTTACAAGAACAACTGGACAGTGGCATGATTAGTGCGGAGGACGCTAGGCATTCGCAGAACAGGAATCTGGTTACCCGGGCGCTAGGTGTTGATCCCAGTGTTGAACCGGAAATTCATGACTATGATGTAGCGCCTGGGGATATATTCCTGCTCTGTTCAGATGGTCTGAACGATATGGTTGATGACGACGAGATGGGGCTTACCCTGCAGGCGTTGGGGTCCAATCTGGTGTTGGCAGCGGACCAGTTGATACAGATGGCAAACGATAACGGCGGGCGCGATAATGTGTCGGTGGTTCTGGTTAAGGTGCAGGGTGATTATTCTGTGCCAGACAACTGGTGGCAAAAGCTGCTGGCCTGGCTCAAGTGAAATAGGGAAGGCAACATGGCAAAACTGATCCTTTCAATGGACGGGCTGGTGCTCAAGGAAATACCGCTTACCAAGGAGCGACTGACCATTGGGCGCAAACCGCACAACGATATTCAAATTGACAATCTGGCAATATCCGGAGAGCACGCGGCAATAGTCACCATCCTCAATGACTCATTTCTTGAGGATATGAACAGCACCAATGGCACGCTGGTCAATGGTCAGGCAATCAAGAAGCATTTTTTGCGCAATCTGGATGTGGTTGAGTTGGGAAAATACAAACTCAAATACATGAGCGATGTTCCGGCTAGTGGAAATACGCAGGCAGATTTCGAAAAAACAATGATCCTGCGCCCCGGTGTAAACCGTGCCCCCGATTTGAAGCGCAGCTTTACCGATACCCAGGCCGGCCTGCCGAAACCGCCGGCGGCAGCTGTTTCAACACCTGCCGCGCCTTCTGCTGCCATCCAGCTACTCAATGGTGGTAATGCCGGCAAAGAACTCGAGCTGACCAAGACGCTGACAACTTTAGGCAAGCCCGGGATGCAGGTGGCGGTGATTGCCAAGCGGCCGCATGGTTTTTTCATCACTCACGTTGAGGGCACCCAGTTTCCTATTGTCAACGGGGAGTCGCTCGATGCTCAGGCGCATCCACTCAAGGATCACGATGTGATCGAGATTGCCGGCATAAAAATGGAATTTTTCCTCAAGGCCTAAGGGCCTTCGGGTGCTGGCGCCGTGAAAAAGCACCTCGCTCGCTTCCTGCTTGGCGCCCTCTGCGTTATTGCCTTTCTCGGGCACGCTGGTCATGTCTGGGAAATTCCCCCTGTCTCGGTCCTTGACGCCTACCTGTACGATGCAAGGCTACGGGTAACCATGCCCAACACGGTTGACGACCGGGTTGTGGTGGTTGATCTCGACGAAAAAAGTCTGGCCGAAGTAGGGCGCTGGCCCTGGAGCCGAAACACGCTGGCCGAATTGGTCAGGCGTCTGGTGGATGATTACAAGGTTGCTATCGTTGGTTTTGACGTGGTCTTTGCCGAGCCGGATGAAAGTTCCGGTCTGCGTGTTCTTGAAGATATTGGTCGCCAGCAATTACGCGGTGACTCCGGATATCAGCGTGCCTTGCAGGGGCTGCGCACTAGCCTGAACTACGATCAGCTGTTTGCTGATACCTTGCGCGGTCGACCTGTGGTGCTTGGTTATTATTTTTCCAGTCTCGCCAATGCCGAGAAGAGCGGCATGCTGCCGCCGCCAGTTTTTGCTCCGGGGAGTTTTCAGGGACGGCCGCTGCAGATCGTCTCATGGCGGGGGTTCGGCGCCAATCTACAGCCGCTTCAGGAGGCCGCTGCAGGTGCCGGGCACTTCAATCCGCTGGTTGATTTTGATGGCAATTCACGTCGAGTACCGATGGTTGTTGAGCATGGGGGGGCGTACTATGAGGCACTCTCGCTCGCTGTTGTGCGCACTTTGCTGGGTCATGCCAAATTGCAGCCAGGCTATCCTGATAAAGATGGCGGTATGGAGTGGCTGGAAGTGATTGGTGCTGACAAAACGATCAGGGTGCCAGTCGATGATTCGGTTGCGGCACTCATTCCTTATCGCGGACACGAGCGTAGCTTCCCATATTTGTCAGCAGTCGATGTCTTGAAGGGGCGTGTTGACGCCGCGCAACTTGCTGGGCGGATAGTGCTGGTTGGTACGACGGCCCCGGGCCTCATGGATTTGCGTTCGACGCCGGTCGGAGCAACCTATCCTGGCGTAGAGGTTCATGCCAACCTGATTGCCGGGATTCTCGACGGGAAAATCAAGGAAAAACCGGGCTACGTCTTGGGCATTGAGGTGCTCCAGATATTACTGCTTGGTGGCTTGCTGGCCATGTTGCTGCCGCTGCTTTCACCGGTTAATTCTTCTCTGTTGACGGCAGCCGCCTTGCTCTTAACTGTGGCGCTGAATCTTACGCTGTGGTCTTCCGCCAATCTGGTTCTGCCTTTGGCTTCAGGTGTGTTGCTAACCTTGTTATTGTTCGCTGTGAACATGTCCTGGGGGTATTTCGTTGAGTCGCGCAGCAAGCGGCAATTCACCGAACTGTTCGGCCAATACGTGCCACCAGAGTTGGTCGACGAAATGGCGCGTGATCCTGAGGCCTACAGCATGGATGGGCGCAATGCAGAGCTGACGGTATTGTTCTCGGATGTTCGTGGATTTACGAATATTTCCGAAGGCCTAGAGCCGCAGGAATTGACGCAATTGATGAATGATTACCTCGGCGCGATGACTGAGGTCATACGCAAAAATCGTGGCACCCTCGATAAATACATGGGTGATGCAATCATGGCTTTTTGGGGGGCGCCAGTGGCTGATCCGGAAAATGCACGTCATGCCGTGTTGACCGCACTTGCCATGCAAAGTGAGCTGAAGAAACTGGCCGAACCCTTTCGCAAACGTGGCTGGCCGGAACTGCATATAGGTGTTGGCGTCAATACCGGGATGATGACGGTTGGTGACATGGGGTCGCCAGTGCGCAAGGCGTATACCGTAATGGGTGATGCGGTAAACCTCGGATCGCGCCTGGAAAGTATCACCAAGCAGTATGGAGTCGGGATTATTGTTGGTCCACAAACCCGCGAACGCCTGGATAACATGGTTTTCCGCGAACTGGACAAGGTGCGGGTCAAAGGCAAGGATGAGCCTGTAGCAATCTATGAGCCGTTGGGTCTCGTCGGCGAAGTGCCGGTTGAGGCAATGAGCCAGCTCAAGCTATGGCAGCATGCCTTGCGCCTGTACCGTGCGCAAGAATGGGAGCAGGCGGAATTGCAGTTGTACAATCTGACGCGACAGGCCCCTGAGTGCAGGCTTTATCAACTCTACCTGGAACGGGTCGTTCGCTGGCGCAAGGAGGCGCCAGGGGCGGACTGGGATGGCGTGACTACCTTCGAGACCAAGTAACAATGAAATTGAGAATCCTCGGCTGTAGCGGCGGTATCGGTGGGCGGCATTTGCGCACCACCTCGATGCTGCTTGACCACGATATTCTTATCGATGCGGGTACTGGGGTAACAGATCTCTCAATTGCCGAACTGGCGGTGATCGATCACGTCTTCATTACCCATACCCATCTTGATCACATTGCCGCCTTGCCACTCATGCTTGATACCGTGGCTGATCGGCGCAGCAAGCCGCTGACGGTTTACGGTACTGCGGCGGTTATCACCATACTTCGTAACCATATTTTCAACTGGGCAATCTGGCCGGATTTCTCCGAAGTACCTAGCCCTGAAAAGCCCTTCATGCGTTACCAGACGATTGCTCTGCAAGAGCCGGTAAGCATCGGCGGGCGCACGATAACCGCGTTGCCGGTTGAGCATACGGTGCCGGCGGTGGGCTATCGTATTGACTCCGGGGCCGGGAGCCTGGTGTTCTCGGGAGATACCGGCTGTTGCGACGCATTTTGGCGGGCGGTCAATCGTATCCCCAATCTGTGCCATCTGATCATCGAGTGCGCCTTCTCCAATCGTGAAGAGCGCCTGGCAGTACTTTCAAAACACTTGTGTCCCAACATGCTGGCCTCTGAACTGCAGAAACTTGAGCGTAACTGCGATATCCATATCACTCATCTAAAGCCAGGGCAGATCGAGTTGACCATGGAGGAAATCGAAAGCTGTCTTGGTGAATTCAAACCCAAAATGCTGCAAAATAACCAGGTTTTCGAGTTCTGATATGACCGTCAAAGAAAATATCTTTAGCCGCCTTGAGCCTGTGCGCGGGCTATCCGAATTACGCCTGATCGAACTTGCCGATTTGTGCCGCCCCGAAAAATTTCCGATTGGTGCTGATCCGTTGCGGTCGACCTGCCCAAATGGCCAGTTTTTTTATCTGATAAAAGGTGAGTTGAGCACAGTGCTGACCGATGGTAGCCGTCGAGTCATGGTCGGCGGATGCGACATGGCCAATTGGCCTATCGGTTACAAAACCGTACTGCCGGTCAGTAGCAAGGCAATTACCGAAATCGAAATTGTCCGCGTTGATTTTGACCTGCTCGACATCATGATGACCTGGGATGAACTCGCCTCGGCGGCGCGCAAACCACCAGCGAGCCCTGATGAAGCTGCCAACTGGAGCACCATGACCGGTGCTTTCAACGCCCAGGCCTTGACCTCGGGCTGTCTCGCTCAATTGCCGCCGGCTCACATCAACGAACTGTTGCAGCGTTTCGAGCGGATCAAGGTCAAGCGTGGCCAGGTCTTGATACGTGATGGTGAAATTGGCGATTATTACTACCTGATCGAATCCGGGCGTTGCGCCGTCACAAAATTTGTTGGCGGTGCTGATGTGCCCTTGGCCCAATTGCGCTCTGGCGACGGTTTCGGTGAAGAGGCTCTGGTCGCTGATACGCGACGCAATGCCACGGTGACGATGAAAACTGACGGCATTCTATTGCGTCTGGCCAAGCCGGATTTCATCGAACTGCTGCGCGCCCCACTGTTGCACGCCCTTGAGCGTATCGATGCCGAGCAACGAGTGGCCAGTGGCCAGGCACTCTGGCTTGATGTTCGCTATGCTGCCGAATTTGGCCAGGACGGCCTGCCCGAGGCGATAAATATTCCACTCAACGAAATCCGTGCCGCTTACGATTTGCTCGACAAAGAGAGGGAATACGTCGTCTATTGCCACAGCGGTCGCCGTAGTTCCGCCGCTGCTTTCCTGCTGGCCCAGCACGGCTTCAAGGCATTCTGGTTGCGCGGTGGTCTGGCTGCAGTACCGGAAAAGCCATGAGTGATGTTGCCAGCCGGCTGGTATTCCTGAAAAACCTTCAGGCGGTTACCAATAAAATCCACGCCACCAGCAATATTGACGAGATCATGCTGGCCCTCTCACAGGACATCTGCAACCTGTTTACTGCAGACCGCCTGAGTATTTACGTCGTTGGTGAGGACACGCAATCCATCGTTTCCAAGGTCAAGACCGGACTTAACTCATTCAAGGATATCCGGCTGCCCATTTCAGAGCAGAGCATTGCCGGTTATGTGGCGCATACCCGGTCTGTCGTCAATCTTCGTGATGTTTACGACGATGTCGAACTCAAGCAATACAGTGACAAGATGCACTTTTTGAAGGAAGTCGATAAGCGTACCGGTTATCGTTCAAAGCAGATGCTGGTCACGCCAGTACTCGACGCTGACAATGGTGAATTGCTTGGTGTGGTGCAATTGATCAACCACAAGACGGATACGCCGTTTGCGGAATTTGAGATCGAAGGGGCGGGCGAGTTGGCGAAAACCCTCGCCATTGCCTTCACTCAGCGCCAAAAGGCCCCATTCGTAGCACGCTCGAAGTATGACTATCTGATTGCTGATGGCGTGCTGGCCGGTGCGGAAATGGATCTTGCCCAGCGTGCTGCGCGGCAAAAAGGGCTGGATCTCGAAGACGTACTGGTCAAGGAATTTACTGTCAAGCCTGCCGCTATTGGTGCGGCCCTCTCGCGCTTCTTCGATGTGCCTTACGAGCCTTTCAAGCCGGAACGCCTCAAACCCATTGATCTGTTGCGTAACATCAAGCGCGAGTTTGTTGATGAAAGCTCATGGCTGCCGCTGGAGGAAAGTACAGAAGGTCTGGTCGTGGTTTCGCCTGACCCGGAGCGTCTGCGCAGTTCGCGCATCGTTAATACGATTTTCCCCAAGGCCAAAATTGTTTACAGGGTGACGACGCTGCGCGAATTCGCTGCAACGGTCGACCAGTTTTTTGGTGCTATTTCCGACATGGGCTCGGTTGATGACCTGCTCTCCGGGATGGGGGAGGGCGAGGAGGGGGCGGAGACTGCCGAAGACGGCAGTGCGGCCTCTGATAATGAACTGGTGCGTTTGGTGAACAAGATCATCGTTGAAGCCTATCAGCAAGGCGCCTCCGATATCCACATCGAGCCGCGCCCAGGAAAGGAAAAAACGGTAATCCGCTTTCGCAAGGACGGTTCACTGGTTAACTATATTGAAATTCCTGCGTCCTACCGCTCTTCCCTGATCACCCGGCTCAAGATCATGTGTGATCTTGATATCTCCGAGAAGCGTCGGCCGCAGGATGGCAAGATCAAATTCAAAAAATACGGCCCCCTCGATATTGAATTGCGGGTTGCCACGATTCCGACGGCAGGTGGTGTCGAGGATATGGTCATGCGTATCCTCGCTGCTGGCGAACCGATCAAGCTTGACCAACTCGGGCTCTCGCCACGTAACCACGAAAACCTGATCAAATGCGTGGAGAAACCCTACGGCCTATTCTTCGTTTGTGGCCCGACCGGTTCAGGCAAGACCACAACATTGCATTCTGTACTGGGCTACCTGAATCGCCCGGAAACCAAAATCTGGACCGCCGAAGACCCGGTTGAAATCACCCAAAAAGGCCTGCGTCAGGTGCAGGTCAACAAAAAGGCTGGCCTCGATTTCGCGACGGTGATGAAAGCCTTCCTGCGCGCCGACCCCGACATCATCATGGTCGGCGAAATGCGTGACCCGGAAACCACCGGCATCGGCATCGAAGCCTCGCTCACCGGTCACCTCGTCTTTGCCACGCTGCATACCAATTCGGCCACAGAATCCATCATTCGGCTGCTGGATATGGGGATGGACCCTTTCAATTTTTCCGATGCCCTACTTGGCATTCTTGCCCAGCGTTTAGGCAAGCGCCTGTGCAAGGAGTGCAAGGAAGCCTATCAGCCGGGTGCAGATGAAATAAAACAACTGCTTCACGAATATTCGGAAGAGTTGACCAACACCGATGTCTGGAAGAAAGACCCGCAAGGCTCACTGGAGGCCGTCCACAAGGAATGGCTTAGCCGCTACGCCAAGGATGGACAATTTACCCTCTACCGCGCCAGAGGGTGCCCGACCTGCAGCGATACCGGTTACAAGGGGCGTGTTGGTCTGCACGAATTGCTGGTGGGCAGCGACTCGGTGAAAAAACTGATCCAGGAAAAAGCCCGCGTCGCTGAAATCCTTGCCTGCGCCTTGAATGAAAACATGCGTACGCTAAAAATGGATGGCATCGAGAAAGTGATGCAGGGTATTACTGATATCAAGCAGGTGCGGGCCGTCTGCATTAAATAGGAAGCGCCATGGAAACGCTGGATGATCTCTTCCGCCGTCTCGAACAACTCAACGACATTGGTGCCTCGCTCTCCAATGAGCGTGACCTTGATCGCTTGCTGGAAAAAATCCTTATCGCTGCCAAAGCCATTACACGCGCTGATGGAGGAACGCTTTATCTGGTTTCAGAAGACCAGCAGCGCCTGCACTTTCAAATTGTACGTACCGATTCGCTCAACATTGCCTTCGGGGGAAGCAGTGGGCAACCCGTATCGGGCAAATTCCCCGATCTGGCGCTGTACAAGGCAGATGGCCAGTCCAATGACACAATGGTTGCGGTCCACGCCGCAATTCACGGAAAAACTGTCAATATTGCCGACGCCTATACGGCCGAAGGCTTTGATTTCTCCGGCACGCGCAAGTTTGACGAACGCACCGGCTATCGTTCGCAGTCCTTTCTCACGGTGCCGATGCAGAACCACGAAGGCGAGATCATCGGCATTCTGCAATTGATCAATGCCCTGGATCCAGAACAGCATGTCAAAGCATTTACCACCGCCGATCAGCGTCTTGCCGAATCGCTCGCCTCGCAAGCCGCCATTGCTCTGACCAATAGGCAACTGGTAGAACAGTTGGAAGAGCTTTTCGAAGCCTTCATCAAGCTAATCAACTTGGCCATCGACGAAAAATCTCCCTATACCGGCGGTCACTGCCAGCGTGTGCCAGAACTGACCATGATGCTTGCCGAAGCGGTTAACGCAACGACAACTGGCCCTCTTGCCGATTTCAAGCTAACCGACAAGGATCGTTACGAGTTGCGTATTTCGGCGCTGATGCACGATTGCGGTAAGGTCACGACACCAGTCCACGTAGTGGACAAAGCTACCAAGTTACAAACCATCTACGACCGCATCAATCTTGTCGATACGCGTTTTGAAGTGTTAAAACGTGATGCCGAGATACGAAAATGGCAAGGCATCGCCCAAGGTCAGAATAGTGCGGATGCCGAAAGCGCCTACCAATCGTTCTGCCAGCAATGCGATAACGACCGAGAATTTCTCCGCATCGCCAACATCGGCGGCGAGCGTATGCGAGACGAAGACATCGAGCGCATCAAACATATCGCCAGCCAGTACCGATGGCGGAATATTGAAGGTGAGGATGCATCTTTTCTGACTGAGAACGAGCTCGAGAACCTCACCATTCGCGCCGGCACGCTGACCGCCGCAGAACGCCAAACCATCAATCACCACATCGTTGCCACAATCAAGATGCTGGAACAACTTCCATGGCCCAAGCACCTCAAAAACGTACCGGAATACGCCGGCGGCCATCACGAGCGCATGGATGGCAAAGGCTATCCGAAAGGCCTCAAGCGCGAAGAAATGAGCTGGCAAGCGCGCATGATGGGAATTTCTGACATCTTTGAAGCGTTGACCGCAAAAGACCGGCCCTACAAAGATGGAATGAAGCTATCGCAGGCGCTGAGTATCTTGGAGAACTTCAAAAACAACGGCCATATTGATCCGGATCTGCATGAAATATTTGTCAAGGCTCAGGTTTATCGCAAATACGCAGAGGGATTTCTCGGGGCGCAGCAGGTGGATTGTTGAGCAGAGTGTCTTAATGGATCGGTTATGCGGATGTCTGTCGTGACGAAATTTGTCAGTCGGTGCCGCAGAATGTTGGTGCTGCCAGTGCTATTTTCGACGAAATCCTCGGTTTTCCTCAAGTTTTTTCGTGGCACGGAACTTGATTTGGCTTTAATAACGGATGGTCCGTTGTGCTCACTGGAAGGAGTTTTAAACCATGAACAAGCTTCAAAAAGGTTTTACCCTGATTGAATTGATGATCGTTGTGGCGATTATCGGTATTTTGGCAGCGATCGCCAT